>Ga0315543_1001728_pt1 | contig 22865 bp, 37 predicted proteins | sample SalMarSW160210MG_2_FD_203098 | JGI IMG/M metagenome (GOLD analysis project Ga0315543, IMG submission 203098) | Salt marsh sediment microbial communities from the Plum Island Ecosystem LTER, Massachusetts, United States - Salt Marsh Sediment SW1601-210 ... | reverse complement strand
CCCATTGAGAAATCTGTGGATCTGCCACCGAACCCTAAGGTTGCGCGCGCCGCATTTCTATCCAAACTGCGGGGGGTGCGAGGTAACTCGCATTCCTACCGCGACCATAAACAACACATCAGATTATACGTTAAACTTCTTGGACAAAGGCTTTGCGTTGATTAGAGTAACTATCGTAAGATTTAACCGTTGGTAACATCCAATGAAAATGTTTTTTTGATGTGTTGTTTACCTTTTGGGCTTCGCTTTCAGCTACGACCCAACAAGTCAGGAAAGCCGAGGATACCGCATTTCCCGCGTTATCAAGGCCTTGCGGTAGACGATTACAGCTGCGGCCTTGATGCCTTGGACCTGCGATATCCTCGACTTTTGCAACGCTAGGGATAATTTCCCCCCGTCGATTTTTCAAATGACTCAAACTGGATCATTACCCGGATTTATGATTTATTTAGAGCTTCGGATATCGAATTTCTGGACAAGCAGAAAATCAATAGGAAGAATCCTTTTTGGTTCCGGCCCGTCCACCTGACTCCGCTTTAAATAAACAACCTAAAGATTCTCATTAATTGTCATGAAAGATTCAGGTAGTAAGCTAATGTCACAACTCAGGTATTCAATGGCGATATTTGGAAATTCTTATCAAAACAAACTGCCATCCCCTGATCGGTTGTTCGAATTACCGATCCTGAAACATCGACACGCGATCTTTTACCTCCATACTTTTTAAACTTATCTAGGGGGAGAATCAAGTCCATTTTCACATCAGTTCCCACCGACAATGGATTATCTGTTTTGAAAAACGCACCTCCAGCACAGATATTGCTGATCATAACTTCAAAGGCTCGCTGGTTTTCGTTTTCATCCATCATAGAAATCAATGCCGGAAGTGCAAGAGTAAATCTTTCCATTTCGCGTTTTTCGATAAAGTTCACAATAATACCCTCTATCTTATCAATAAGTTACCTGTTCAACCATTTAAAGGCAATTTTGACTCTTATGTAAATATATCCCTTATTAACAGTTCCAAAAAATAAAATCAATCAGGCAAAAGTATGATTTTTGGCGTATTTTTTGAAGCAGTTTTCTAGGTAGAAAGTATTAGATTAAATTTGAGAACTAGTACCTTTTACCTAGTTTGGCATTAGGAAAATACGAACAAAATAGTACTTTCTTCGTATTTACAGGCTTAATATAAGTGTGATAAAAATATGGTAAATTAACAGATAAGGAAATGGAATATCATCGGCTTTCCTGACTTGTTGGGTCGTAGCTGAAAGCGAAGCCCAAAAGGTAAACAACACAGCAAAAAAGGTATTTTCATTGGATGCTGCCAACAATTCGATTTTATGATGGTGACTTCAATCAACGCAACGTCTTTGTCCCGGCCGTTTAACGTAAAGTCTGATGTGTTGTTTATGCAACGATAGGAGAAATGCAATTCAAACTTGAGGATAAGGAGAGTGTCAAATGATCATAAAAACCGATAAGTTTGAACTTGAGATCTCACACGGGACCGGTGTTTATTTCAGCTCTAAAACATCAGGGTAACTTTTCAGAAAAACGGGATATTCTAAAAAACCTACTGTTGGAATCAGAATCAATATTACTGACTGACTTAACCCGGATATTTCATGAAAATTTTCGAGAAATATTCGGGTTAAATAACCAGATTACAGAGGTCTCGCTTTGATTTTCAATAATAAAGAGTTTGCCGTCGTGACTTCAAATAGTGAAGTCAACAATGACGAACCAAAAATAAATACTTTTAGAATTCTCGTTGCTGACGACGATAGCTCTGTTTTAGATTTATTTCGGCAGATTCTTTCTCGTGTAAAAACGGACTCTAAGGTTCAATCGAAAACCCAGAGATCAAATGGGAAACTCTCTTGTCAAAATACTCCAAATCTACCATCACCATCATTTGATATCGTAACCTGTCAACAGGCAGATGAGGCGGTTGATGCCGTAAGAGATTCTCTTGAATGCGGCCGCCCGTTTTCAATAGCTTTTATTGATGTCCGGATGCCGCCGGGACCCGATGGTGTTTGGGCCGCAGAACATATCCGGAAATTAGACTCGGATGTCGAAATTGTAATCATGACCGGCTATACAGATATTCATCCGGGTGTCATTGCTCGCCGAGTTCCTCCTGCTCATAAACTGCTCTACATTCAAAAACCATTTCAATCCCATGAAATCTTTCAGTTTGCATTTGCCTTGAGTATAAAATGGCACGCGGAGTGTAAGCTCCAAGAGGTTCATAAAGAACTCGAGGCGCGCGTTGAGGAACAAATCCAAGGGTTTAAAAAAGTTAGCGAAACACTTGATGGAATTATAAAGCCCGTAACCGATCATATGATCATGCTAGACGAGGAGTATAATATCGTATGGGTAAACCATATGTTAAATAAGCTATTCGGGGAAAATATTGTTGGGAAAAAGTGTTATCAGGTGTACCATGGGCGCGAGAAACCTTGCCCAAACTGCATGTTACGAAAAACGTTTGCCGATGGCCGTGTACATGAACAAGACAAGGAACTTGTCGGAAGAAATGGGAATAAGAGGATCTTTCGGTGTTCAAGCAAATTGGCGAAGGGTTATCAAGAGGGTCGTGCCAAGAGAGTCCTAACCAATTTTAGGGATATCACTGAATTTAAGCAGGTCGAAAAAGAACTACAAAAAGTTTATGATAAGTCCGTATCAAGGTATAAAAATAAATCTAAAACCTTATCCGATACCCTAAAAAAATTGGAGGACAAAGAGAAAGATCTGGCACAACATAAATCAGATCTGGAAAAATTAAAAAAAGAGATAATCGAAACCAACCGCGCATTTTCTGTTTTGGCAAGAAATATCGATAAAAACAAAGAAGTCTTTGAAAAGAAAATATATGATACAACCACCGTCAAAATATTACCCATCATTAAAGATCTCAAAAACAATAAAAGTTGTCAAAGGATTATGGCGGATTTGGATGTACTGGAAACCAATTTGCATAGCCTTTTTTCAGGTTCGAACCATCATCATGAAATCATCAACATCCTGACAGACCAGGAAATGCGGGTGGCGGTGATGATCAGAAACGGTCTGACCAGTCAACAAATGGCGAACTTTTTGTGCATTTCGTTACTCACGGTTAAAACCCATCGCAAAAATATCCGGAAAAAATTAAAAATCAACAACACGAATATCAATCTTATCTCCTATTTGAAATCCAAGCTCAAAGCTGAACCAATGTAAGCCCTAACGCTGCAAAAGTCGAGGATACCGCAGGTCCAAGGCATCAAGGCCGCAGCTGTAGTCGTCTACCGCAAGGTCTTGATAACGCAGGTCGAAGATTCCGTTAATAACGGGGAGATGCGGTGTCATCGGCTTTCCTGAAAGGTAAACAACACAGCAAAAAATATATTTCTATTGGATGCCACCAACGATTAGATCTTATGATGGTTGCTCCAATCAACGCAAAACCTTTGTCTAAGGTGTTTAACGTATAATCTGATGTGTTGTTTATGCAACGATAGGGTAAGAAAGCAAGCTTCCCTGACCACCCACAATTCCCAGCAGGGGGTAGTTCATCAATTACCCACTATATACCCCCAATAACCCTCCTTGACGTATCCATGCGGCTAACCTATTTAAGACACTTGGAAAACTTATACCTGAATCCAAACCACTTGGAATCAAACCCACAGAGTATTTTAAATGGCACATCCCAAAAAGAAAAAAAATCCATCTGCCGAAAATATGGATGCGCTTTTTTTATAACCCGGTCTCCATACCTTTAAAGAAATATTTGATAATGCCAATGATGCCATGCTGGCCTTACATGGCGATGGTGTCGTTCATTGTTATGTGAACCGCAGTGCCTGCGAGATGACCGGATACGACTTCGGTGAACTGATGAATTTGGGATTTAAAGATCTGGTTCACCCCGAAGAACTCGACAAAATTCAAGACCGGTTTGAAAAGCGGCGAAAAGGCGTGGATCTGCCCGGTTGTTATGAAACCCGTATTGTTTCGAAAAACGGAGAGGTCATCCCGGTCGAGGTGACAGTAATCGTAAGCCAGGGGGGAAAAAATGGATTCTCCTTTGCGGTTTTAAGGGATATCCGAAAAGAAAAGCATCTTGAACATGAGATGAATAAAAGCCTTCACATGCTCAAAGAGGAACTCGTGAAGAATCGGTCTGAATGGGAAAGCCTGAACAGGGAGCTGGTTCAAACCCATCAGGCCATGTCGGTTCTAGCAAAAAATATAGACAGCAAAAAAGTCGAGCTGGAAGAAAAGGTGAACACCACCATTACTTCAAAGGTTATGCCGATCATCAAAGAACTTCTGACCGAAAAGAGGGCTCAGAGATTCTGGCCGGAAATCAATTCAATGGCTGAATATTTAAACGGTATCACGACAAAAAGCGAGTTGCATCTTAAAACCATCAGCGTGCTTACGGAAACGGAAATGAAAATAGCCGCTATGGTGAAAAATAAAATGACCAGCAAAAAGATTGCGAAGTTGATGTACATTTCTTTGGAAACCGTCAAAGCCCACCGGAAAAACATTCGAAGGAAGCTAGAGATTCACAATACAAAACATAAGCTGTCGGAATATTTGGCGACGGTTATGGGGGAATGATGAGCACCCACTCGTGAATATCAGGGGTCAGTCAATAATGATATTTGGCACACAAAAAACTAATTAAATAACTAATAATAACAAATAGTTTTAGAGAAAACCTTTTTGTAAGTCAAAAGGCGGAGCTGTGCCGGTTGTAAGGAGAGCCATTGGTTGTTTGAGGTTAGAGGTTGGAGGCAGGAATCAGGAGTCAGAATTCAGAAGACAGGATTTACAAGATCATTTGGATCTATTTGTTTCGACACTTTCCTGAATTGATCTGCCCAGCATCCCCGATTAAACGGGATCTCCGCCACACAGCATAGGCGGATAAATCCGCTTCGCTTCGACAAGTATGTATCGTAAGTCATCAACAGAAGGTTATGCACGCTGCGCAGGAACATACCGTATTACACGTTTCGTATTACATAACCTCGATTGGATTGCATTTTTTCAAAGGTTATGATATCTGATTCTAAAAGGTCGATTTTTTTGTTTTTATTCATAATTGAGGTGGAGAAAAAAATGGAATATCAATATGTAACCGACAAAAACGGCAAAACTCTAGCCGTAGTGGTTCCATTACAAGAATGGGAGGCATTGCTATCCAAGATGGAAGAAGAGTGTTTGACTGATGCCGAGATAAAAGAGGCCGAACAAAGTTGGAGAGACTACCTGGCCGGAAAAGGCGAACCTGTTGAACAGGTAATGAAGGAGTTGCTGGAAGACAGAAATGACTGATCCCTCCCAATGGCAGGTTATTATTACGCCAAATGTCAAAAAACGTTTAGCCAAATTAAGTCGACCAGAAAGAAAAAGGCTCCTTCAAGCTCTTATTGATCTTGAGGAAGACCCATTCCATCAAGATGTCAAATCCCTGAAAGGGCGTCCTGAATGGCGTTTAAGAGTAGGGCAATGGCGGGTGCTTTTACGTGTGGATAGCGTAAATCTTGTCATTGTTGCTCTCGCACTCAGGCCCAGGGGAGATGTATACAAGAAGTAAAGACTTTTATCCCATCCAAAACAAAACCTTTTTACACTACCACCCCGTTTAATTTTTACCCCGCCTGCCCAACCTGCCCAATGGAATCAGGTTTTGGTTGTTATTCCATCGGGGTGAAACCTTTTTGTTTGTTTCATCGGGGTTAAATTTAGTAGAATCATTTAACTGGGGCACGATAGTGAAGGGCAATGCCCATTTCACCGGGGAACTCTTCAACGGTTTTAACAGCATCCCCGATTAAACGGGATCTCCGCCACACAGCATAGGCGGATAAATCCGCTTCGCTTCGACAAGTATCTATCGTGAGTCATCAATAGGAGGTTATGCACGCTGCGCACGAACGTGCCGTATTATGTGGGGCAACCCACATTCCTAACGCGACCTAGAACATTGGCCTGAATTTTTATTTAGCTTGACAAATAATATTATTATGTTAAATTGACCTATATTCAGATCAACCCAAATAGAGGTCTAATTATGAAAACGATGTCCCTTTCCGAAGCAAAAATGAAACTTAGCGCACTGATCGATTCCATTGGTGTTACGGACGAGGAGGTGGTTATTACCAAAAATGGCCGTCCGGCCGCAGTACTGGTAAGTCCGGATGAGTTCGAAAGCTGGAGAGAAACTCTGGCCGTCCGTTCTGATAGCGAGCTCATGGAAGAAATTAAAACGGGGCTTAATGCATTAAAGAGAAAGAAAGCATCTCTTTATACGCTTGATGAACTATTTGACCCTAAATGAGCGCAAACAAAACCGAGAATGATCATAATATATCCCTTCCTATGCCTTACAAACTCAGAATCTTGGATGAAATCGCATCCCTAATCCGCGGCATGCATCCACTGCTGAAAAGAAGAATAAAATCTGCATTAAAAGAGATTTGTCATGATCCACGCTGTGGTAATGCCTTGAAAGAAGAACTTTCCGGCTTGCGGAGTTTTCGAATCAAACGCTTCAGAATAATTTATAAGGTGTCTTCAAAAAAGGAAATAAGCATCGTTGCGCTCGGGCCCAGGAAATACATTTACGAAGAAACTTTCAGGATTATTCAAAAGAGTAAAAAGCCATGAGCAACACTCAGCCCTCAGTTCTTTGCTCATGACCCATTCAACAATTTAAATGTGACGCTCCCAGACGCTTAATGCGCTAATCAAGATTTGACCCTGGATTCAACCCATTCCCACTTTTTTTTGCGGAAGATGAAATGGCTATTCAGGAAATAGTAGTTAAACCCATCGCCTTAAAATCTCGATCAAAAGATAGCGCTGGTATATTCTTGAGTTCCCCTGAAATAAGGACATGCGAGAGGGCATCCACAAAAGAAATCTTTCTATTTTTACCAAAAAGATTGAACAATCCGATAGCTTGATGGTGTTGGCTTTCAGTGGAATGAACAATTTTATATAAATCAATTGACTGATTGAAAATCAGTGCTTCACTGTAGCCATATTGGTAGAGAAGAACGGTCATGGCCTCGGAGATAATAAACCAGCAGGTATGGATCGTGATACGGTTTTCCTTGATTTCTTTAAAAAGCTTTAATGCACGTTTATGTTTTACGTCCTTTTTTGAAAATAGGGCAACAAAGAAACTGGCATCGCAATAAACCGCAGCAAGACTTTTTAGGGTTTTCATTATCGTTTCCCGTACAATTTGGATTTATAATTCTGAGCCACTGTACGCAATTTTCCTTTTGGTTCAGGCAGGTCTTCAATAGCGTTCAAAATTCTGTCATAACCATCCATTTCTCCAATTAACTCAATGCGAGCGTATGCCTTACCTCTTTTGTTGATTTGTAAGGTTTCACCGGGCTTTAGCAGCTTTTCCAACTGAGTCAGCTTAGATCGAGCCTCACTAATTTTAATTTTTGATACCGAGTTTTTCATAATTACACCTCATTGCTTTGTACAAATAAATGAATAAATGACATTTTCTGTACAATTTGTCAAGATAAAATATTACCTGAATTTTGCACGAGTCGGAGGCTTTCATATGCCCCGATAGCGGGATTTCCGCTTCGCTCCAACAAGGCACTTAAGGGCGAAGTTATAGTGTACTATTGCGAGCCCTTAATAACGCAGCTCGAAGATCCCGCTTAAAGCGGGGAGATGAAAGCCTCCGGCTCGCCCTTTGGGGTGAAAATTGATGAAAAAAAAGATCATCATCCGATTTACCATTTGGGTAAAATGTATGATGCTATGATGTTCGTTAAACCTGTTTCAATTAAGGATTATAAAGATTCCCATCAATTTTCATGCAAGATTCAGGTATTAAGCACATCTTGCACACGAACGTATTATGGAAAAAACAAAAACGAAACGCGCAAATTCAACCCCGTACCCCTTTTCCCCGGTTTGATGAGGGGACTAAGGGAAGGTTGATTATTGTCTAAGATCAATTGCACCGAGGTTCTACTCTATCCCGTATGACATCGATCGTCCCGTAGATTACTCGAACGTACCCGACTTCACTTAAGAAGGGGCGGCAAAAAACCTTGACAATGAATAAAAAATGGTTCAATACTTGAAATAATGTGACAAGGTGCTAGAGGCCCCCACTACGAAATTAAAGGAGGTAAAATGCTATCGACATATAAAGAAAAAATCTTAAAGGAATTAGAGGGAGTACCAGGTGAAATGATGCCAAAACTATACAAAATCATTCACCTGTTAACGACCGAGTTAATACAAAAAAAAGATGAAAAGGAAAATAGGGGTTCATTAAAGGGAATCTGGAAAGGTAGTCAGATTGATGAATCATTGTTTCTCGATGCAAAAAAATCAGTCTTTCCATACGAATATTAATGAGCAAATCAATGAACTATGTAACCGACACTCACGCCCTTGTTTGGTATTTTACTGATGATTTAAGGCTGAGCAAGAAGGCTTTAGAGGCCTTTGATCAAACCACTGATGAAGGCATAATTATAGTACCATCTATTGTTCTTGCAGAAATAATATTTATATCCAAAAAAGGGAGGATTACTCTTACCTTTGATGAAACCATTAAGAAGATAGTTGAATATAAGAACTTTGATATAGCAGCGCTGGATTCTGATATCCTTAAGATAGCGGATAAAATTGAGCCGGACATGGAAATGCATGATAAACTGATTGTAGCAACTTCTATATATTTCAACGCGGCATTGATCACGAGAGACCGGAGAATAAAAGAATCTGGGATAGTTTCAACTATTTGGTAGAACCAAAAACACTGTGCCTCTAGGCGCTTTCAGCCTTGCCCCGCCTGTCCTGTTGAACCGGGCACCCTCTGGGTGTTCAACCGGGGTAGCTCCCCGTGAAAGTGCCGGGACAGGCCGGAAGATGGTACTGGGGCCTGCCCCACCCTTTGCTAATCAACCATTCAACTAATTGACCAAATTAAAAGAGAAAATAATAAAGCAATGGATGTACCCTGAACAGATAAAAATACAACCTTAGCGTCCTTCGCGTCTTTGCGGTTCAAAAAATCGTACTGGGGCGGTTCAACACGAAAATAGATGAAAGACATCGAAGAAATCGGAAGAAATATCGTACATTCCGCCATTAAAGTACACAAGGCCTTGGGGCCTGGCCTTCTCGAATCCGTATATCAGAAATGTCTGGCCTACGAACTGGAAAAAGCAGGATTAACAGTAGCCTGTGAAGTCCCGCTCCCAGTCAAGTATGAATCCGTTACAATAGATGCGGGCTTTCGAATCGATATGATGATCCAACGGACTGTAATCGTAGAAAACAAGACCGTTGAAAGGCTCTTTCCAATTAACCCAGTTAAATAGCTTGAGAGCCGTCGATGTTCTATACATATGTCTTGCAGAGCGAGAAGGATGATAAATTTTACGTCGGATTTACGAAAGACCTCAAGCTAAGATTTGAGAAGAATTGCAGAGGAAAGGTAGGATCGACAAAGGATCGGAGACCATTGAAGCTGATATATTATGAAGGTTGTTTAAGCCAGGATGATGCAACAAAGAGGGAAAAACATCTGAAATCTTATCATGGAAGGATGTTTCTGAAGAACAGGCTCAAATCTTATTTAACCGGGTGAATGAAGCCCAACTCCTGACTTATCTTAAACTTACCAATCTTAAACTCGGTTTCCTTCTGAACTGGAATGTGCCATTGATGAAGGACGGAATAAAACGAATGGTAAACAACCTGAACAGATAGCCTTGTATGTTCAATTCTTCGCAGAAGACGAGCCTGCCAAGTTAAATTCATGCCAATGACAGCGTAGCGTATTTAACATCGGCGGAGCGAATTTAACCGGGGCCTGCCTAGTTTATCCCGCCCAGCGGGACAGGGCATGTTACTTTTTCTGATCGTCCGCTTGCCCTGTTAGATTCATTTCAATGACAGCGAAGCGCATTTAACTGGGGTTCCGATCAGAAAAACTAAAAATACAACTTAGCGTCCTTCGCGGCTTTGCGGTTCAAAAAATCGTACTGTGGCCCGCCTCTGGAGGGTAAATCCTGTTAGCCTTGTTCAATCCCTTTGAGCTGTTTAACCGGGTCCAAAAATAAACCACATCTGACAGAAAAAAGAGGTTTTAAAATAGCATAAATATCAATTGGATAGCGAGTTATTTACTTATTTATGGACGTCCCGCAGGCCGCACCAACAAAATCTTATTTACGGAATTAGTGTGAAGCCCGCTGTAAGAAAGTGTTTATCAAAGCAAAAAGCTTGTGTAATTCCATATTGCTTCATGACAACAAAACTGACTGCATTGGTATAGCTAAAATCTTGATCTTCATATTGTTGTAAGATATCTTCCGCTGTTTCTTCAAATACGCTATCAGAATAGATTTTGATCACTCGTGGACTCGCTGCAATACTCTCAAGAAACTTAATAGCTGGTTGATGCCCTATGGAGCGGCGTATCAAGATGTATGTTTCAGCAATCACAAGGTTTGTTGTTTTTAAATGATGGTAGTTACTTAGCAGCTTGGGATAGATCTTAGCAGCCGCATCGTGGTGTTGATCAGAACTGTCTGCCAGAGCATACCAGGCGCCTGTATCCACAAATAATTTATTCCGGTCCATGTAATAGCCCTATTTTTTTAATGAAACTAAATAGTCATCATGCTTCTCAGCGATGTCTTTTTTTCCCGAGGCTCCAAGGTTTATGATGTTGAGCGCCGGATCTTTTTCCAGCGGAAGTCTGGCGATAAAACTTGAGATACATGAGCGGATGATGGCGGCCCTGGACTTTCCACTGGACTTGGACAAAAGACCAATAATTTTCTGCTGTTCCGGATCCAAATAGATTTGAACAGGTATTTTCTTGAGTTTTTTCATTTTACAACCTCCGGATATTATATATTTGTAACATATATAAAAATGATATATAAAAAAGCGATTGTCAAGCATAAAAAATAAGTGAGAAAAAGTTCGACAGGATTAACCCTCCAGAGGCGGGCAAGCAGGATATACAGGATGAAACTAAAAAATAATCCAGTAAATCCTGCTTGCCCCACCTGTCGAAGCGGAAGCAAAGATCCCGAAACTAAAAAACTAAATTTTAACCAAAATTGTGGAGTTGTGCAAAGGTCTTAAAGTAAGGGTCAAACGTAGACTTGACCCTACGCGTTGACCCAGTGCTCGCAGTGCTTTTGTTGTTTTGCAATCAACAATCATCAATCCCAATGCGTCCCCCTTTACAAATTCCATTCGATCTGTTATTCTATTATTGTGCTTTGCAGATACTTACGAAAGTTGTTTTAGAACCAACGTTTATGTATTTGTAATAATTTATCGATAGTAATATTAAGTGAATGACAGGAAAAGAAATATTTAACCGGGCTAAATCATTGTGTTAACCAAGAAAGACATACTGGATTTCCTCAGAAATAATAAATCAGATTTAGCAACTACTTATCATATTCGAAATATCGGCATAATTGGATCATATGCCAGAGATGAGCATGATGGAAAAAGCGATATCGATTTTATCATAGAGTTTAATGATAACGTTGAAGATATTTTTGAAGCAAAATTCAAACTAAGACAGTTTTTACAATCAAACTTGAAAAGAAACGTGGATATTTGTAGGAAAAAATATCTGAAGCCATTTGTAAAAGATAGCATTTTAAAAGAAGCGATCTATGGCTGATAAAGATAAATACAACATTATCACAATATTGGAAGCTATTGAAAAGATCTTTCAATATTCCCGCCAATACTCAACTGGTGATGAATTGTATAATTGTAATAGAGACTTTGATGCTTCTATGATGAATTTCATTGTCATCGGGGAGATGGTGACAAGGTTGTCTGATGAATTCACTATGGAAAATAGTCATATTGACTGGCATAAAATAAAGGGATTTAGAAATATACTTGCCCATGATTATTTTGGAATAGATGCTGAAGAAGTTTGGGATATTATCAAAATGCATCTGCCAAAGCTAAAATCGGATATCGAGAAGATAAGTAATATCTGAGCTATTTGTTTAACCTGTGTTCACACCGTAACATTTTTACCCTCTGTTGAATTACTATGGCTCATTTAACTGGGCTTGCCAATGAGGAGTCACGTTAAGTTCATGTTAATGACAGCTTACCAAACTAAATTTTTGCCCCGTTAAACCTTTTTGGTTTTCATGTTTAACGGGGGTACGCAGTGAGGAGTGTAATTTACCCCGTCTGCCTTGAGCCCTGTTTACCCCGCCTGCCCCGCCCGGCGCCTGTCCTGTTGAACCGGGTACCCTCCGGGTGTTCAACCGGGATAGCTCCCCGTGAAAGTACCGGGACAGGCCGGAAGATGGTACTGGGGCCTGCCCCGTTCAATTCTTCGCAGAAGACAAGCCTGCCAAGTTAAATTCATGCCAATGACAGCGTAGCGTATTTAACATCGGCGGAGCGAATTTAACCGGGGCCTGCCCCGTTCAATTTACGATAGTAACAGTGAAACGTATTTAACTGGGGGTTCAAAAAACAAAAACGAAACGCGCAATTTCAACCCCGACCCCCTTTTCACTCTATTCAAGATGTGACACCATTGCTCCGACGTAGCTTCAGCGTAGGCGGCTGCTAATGCAATCTTGTTCACAATACTAACAGTCCTAATTGTTGCACTACTACCAGACCATTTGTTGTAAAAATGTTTGACAATAAGGCGTCTTCGAATTATTTATTGATATCGATTTTAGATGCTGATAAGATACAAAAAATTGAGATAAAGGGAGATGAACTTATGCCTTTTGTAATTGAAGCCATTTATAAAGACGGAATTCTCAAGCCTACACAGCCTCTTGACATTAGTGAGAACACTTTAGTCATGATCACCGTAGAGCCAAAGGACGATGTATGTAAAAGTGCTGAGCAAATTTTGGGGCTCGCTCGCCAGAGTTGCAAAGGTTTATCAAAAGAAGAACTGGCAGCTATTGAATCAGCAAGGTTGAATTCTGAAAGCTTCTTTCATTTGAGTTAGGGATATCTGGAATATAATTAGCAATGAGACTCTTGTTGGATACGGATAGCCTTTCATTTCTCAGGCAAGGTCACCCAAAATTTTCTGAGCACGCTACTGAATATATTGCCCGGCATAGTCAACTCGCGTTTACGGAACTGACATGGTATGAAGCGATAAGAGGTTATCGCGCTATTGACGCGAAGAAGCAATTAGCTGCTTTTGAAGAGTTTTGTAATTACTGCCTCATTTTGCCACTAGACCGAAAAGCTGCCCCGTTCAATTCTTCGCAGAAGACAAGCCTGCCAAGTTAAATTCATGCCAATGACAGCGTAGCGTATTTAACATCGGCGGAGCGAATTTAACCGGGGCCTGCCCCGTTCAATTTACGATAGTAACAGTGAAACGTATTTAACTGGGGGTTCAAAAAACAAAAACGAAACGCGCAATTTCAACCCCGACCCCCTTTTCAGTGGGATGGAAGATCTGCTGAGAAGATTGTGGACATTCTGATAAATAAAAACAAGCTTAATACACTAATCAATGGGTGACCCCAATCCCATACTTAAAAAACAATTGGCTTTTAAATATTTTTCATATATGCTAAGAGAAAAATGAATAAATCAAAGAACCTAAATGCAGATTAATAAGATTCGTAGCGAGAGAAATCAACGAATAATAAAGAGTGAGATACAACATGAAAAACAAAAATAACAAATTATTAGAAAATTCAAGAGAGAAAATAGATATATTATTGTCATTTGGTGCAAGTGAGGAACTCAATACCAGTTTAGACAAATTGATTACATTTCAAATAGCCAAATATAACAACAATATAAATCAGATACGTTATGAACTGGAAAGATTTGAGACCAAATATCAAATGGCTTCAGAGGAATTTTTCAGTAAATTTGAGGCTGGGACGCTGGGTGACGATGCAGATTATTTTGAATGGGTCGGATTGTATGAAAATGTTCTTTTATATAAACAAAGAATTAAGTCTTTAGAATCCGCACTTAAAAAATGATAGACACCTATCTAAATGATCTTGATGCGTTCATCAGTGCAAACGATGCTGTGGCTAATGTCGATGTTATAAGGAGAGATATACGTGACACCGGTTTGGAAAAGATAGCTCTTTACCGTTACCGTTTGAAACTGAAGGATGGATCAATTGTTGAGCTTACAGAAAGGATCATTGAAGAAAGGGGAAAATTTAATACAACCAAGTATAGATTTCATTGGCAAAACAAATCGGGGGAATTAATTAAACGGTGGGATAATGCGCCGCACCATCCAGAGATTAACTCTTTCCCTGATCATCTGCATGACGGAGCAGTTGATAATGTAAAGAGTTTTAGAAAGTGCAGTGCATTAGATATACTTACAGGTATCATTAATGAGATAGTCACCCTGTAAACCCGAGGTCCTTAAACCGCGCAGAGGATCTCCTTATACTTCTTACTATAAAACACCTTCCAGCTTGTATTCTGAACCTATGCTTTTTTTCATTTCTGCTAAGAGAAAAATGAATAAATCAAAGGACTTCATCAATAGAAACTTATAATCTGAAGAACGTTATATATTACTGCCCAGTTTATCCCGCCCAGCGGGACAGGGCATGGTTCTTTTTCTGATCGGCCACCTGCCCTGCCTGCCCCGCCTGTCCTGTTGAACCGGGTACCCTCCGGGTGTTCAACCGGGATAGCTCCGGCAGATGGTACTGGGGCCTGCCCCATAGGTCCGGAAGATCGTATCGGGGTTCAATTTTTATCCAGCCTGCCCAATGGAATCAAGTTTTGGTTGTTATTCCATCGGAGTGAAACCATGTACTTTCTTTTGTTTCACCGGGACACGCAGTGAGGAGTGAAATTTATCCCGTCTGCCTTGAACCCTGTTTACCCCGCTTGCCCTGCTATGCCCCGTAGGTCCGGTAGATCGTACTGGGGTAGCTCCGGCAGATGGTACTGGGGTCCTTCGCGCCTTGGCCTGCCCCGCCGTGTCCCGTTCAATTCTTCGCAGAAGACGAGCCTGCCAAGTTAAATTCATGCCAATGACAGCGTAGCGTATTTAACATCGGCGGAGCGAATTTAACCGGGGCCTGCCCCGTTCAATTCTTCGCAGAAGACGAGCCTGCCAAGTTAAATTCATGCCAATGACAGCGTAGCGTATTTAATATCGGCGGAGCGAATTTAACCGGGGCCTGCCCCGTTCAATTTACGATAGTAACAGTGAAACGTATTTAACTGGGGGTTCAAAAAACAAAAACGAAACGCGCAATTTCAACCCCGTCCCCCTTTTCAGGAGGTTATGCACGCTGCGCACGAACGAGCCGTATCACTTCTCAGAAGGTTATGCACGCTGTGCATGAACGTCCCGTATTAATATGAACGTCCCGTATTAATATCAATGCTCCAGTCTCTATGCGCATTAACCATTTAACATTAGAACCTAGAACCCAGAAATTGAACCCTTCAATGGTTTTACCCATCGTAACCTATAAGCCAATGGACGTACATCACATAACGCAGGAGACAACCCTCTAATAATTATACTTGCATTGGATTCAAAATGGGTATAAATTTATCGGTGAAAGGTATCAAGGTAAATAAAGATCAAGGAGACCAAGCAATGCAAACCATTGATATAAATAAGGATGAACTTTTTTCTTTAATTAAGAAAGCGGTGCGTGAGGTTATGCAAGAAGAGATGAGCAGGAAATGGCTTGAAGGGCTTCCAATGGTAACTGATGAAGAGCAGGAAGATATCAACCGTCTTTATGGGAAACCTGACCGAACTAAAAACATCGAATCACGGGAGACCGTGGATTTATGAACTGGGAAATAGGTTTTTCACGTGACGCGGAAAAGTTTTTAAAGCAGGAAAACTTGCGGTCAGAAACCGTCGCTGAAATAATCAATTTTTTAAAGAAAATGAAAGGCGAATCGGTTTCTGTAGATGTTAAAAAGCTCAAAGGCGATTGGCAGGGGTTTTACAGGATAAGAAAAGGAAAACTCAGAATCATTTTCGAACTTAATTTTCAAGAGCATTCCATTTACGTGGCCAGAATCGATCACCGAGGTAAGGTTTACAAATAAGATCTCGCGGCACATCCTTTGAACTTTGCTCCATGCTCTTAGCTCCTTGCTTTCATCAATGTTCCAAACGAACTCGACGCTCCTAATGCTCCCAATTTATCCCGCTTGCCCAACCTGCCCAATGGAATCAGGTTTTGGTTGTTATTCCATCGGGGTGAAACCTTTTCACTTGTTTCATCGGGGTGAAATTCATATCAATGAAGAGCCTGCCAGGTTAAATTGATGTTAATCACAGCAAGGCGTATTTAACAAAGGCGGAGCGAATTTAACTGGGACGATCCCAACAATCACAACGATATTAACGATATTAATTCATCCCGCTATGCCCCGTAGGTCCCCGTAGAAAGTACCGGGACAGGCCGGGAGATCGTACTGAGGCCGATTTCACATGGACCTGACCTCGTTATTTTTTTATGCAACTATAGGTTACTCTTGACAACAACCTGCATCGGAATTATTATGGTCATAATTATTAACATTTAAGAGGTGTATTATGGCTGAAATAGAGAAGATTATGCCTGTGACAAAGGTCAAAAGGAATTTTCTTGATATTTTAAAAACCATGAACGAAGATCAGTCGACGATAACAGTTACAAAAAACGGGGAGCCCGTAAGCGTTTTGATGACGGTCGAAAGGTACGATGCTTTGATGGAAACAATTGAGATATTGAGCGATAAAGAAATTCTAAACAAATTGGCTCAATCCTCGGATGATTTTAAATCAGGCCGTGTTTACAAAGACAAAGAAGTTTGGAAATCCTAACCTCAACGTTGCAAAAGTCGAGGATGCCTCAGATCCGCGGCGTCAAGGGTGAAGCCCCGCTTGTAAGCGGGATAGACCTCCGTCGTTTACTGCGAACCCTTGACAAAAAAGGAGATGGGGTATCATCGGCTTTCCCATGGGGTAAACAACACGGTGAAAAAAGATTCCTTTTTGGATATCACTGACAGTTGAATTCAGTATATTGGCAATAAATGAACACAACGCTATGGTTTAAGCGGTTTTACACAAATCTCATCGTGTTGTTTATGCAACTATGAGGCTAACGTTGCCATATCATCTTCTATACTCCGCAACCTCGCGCAATCAGATAAAACAGTTACACCCGGATCTCAAATCGATTATTAGAGATCGTCTGAAGATTCTTTCCAAAAATCCCTATATCGGTAAGCACCTTGAGAGAGAGCTTTCAGAGTATTTTTCAATGCGAGCAAAAAGATTTCGCATTATCTATAAAATTAAGGAAGATCATCAAATCATTGAAATCCATTATGTTGGCCATCGGAGAGATATTTATGAACTTCTAAAGGAGAAGTTAGGCAACGCTGAATAATTCAAACATTCAACCATTTGACCAACAAAGACCATTTAACCAAAGTAAAAGTTATGCACGTTCTGTATCAACGTCCCGTATCCCGACTAAACCTAATCAAGGTTTGATTCCAATCACTCAATTTGATGGTAGGTCTGCTGCATCCAGCCAGTCTTCCAATTCGACATTCAAATGCAGGTTTCTTGCTTTCAATTGGGTTAGAAATTCCCAGGGGGCCCAATTCAGTTCTTTACAAACTTCCATTTGGCTTAACTCTTTTCGAACGTATTTGAGCAATAACCGGTCCTGCTTGTCGAGAGAGAACCCTTTTCGCAAAACTTCTCGCAAATAGGCCGAACGATCTAACTTCAACTCTTGAACCAATTCGTTGATTTCATTTAAAAGATCTTCAGGTATCCTTATGGTTGTTGGCTTTGCCATTTTCGTTCTCCATTAATGAGATTAATGCGTCAGCGATAATCTCAGGTGAATATCTTCCAATCTTACCGAGCTTTTCGATGGACTCACGTGCCTTCTTGAACGATATTTTTTGTAATCTAAATAGTTCAACCACGATTTTGGGGGTGACGATAAACGGGACATTAAAAAACCTTGCGGCTTTGATCGCCTTGCCGTCATCTGTGGCAAACAGTGTCCCTCCCAGCTTTATGGCCAATAGCAAGGCCTCTTTTTCTCCCTTGTGAAGCGATAGGGGCAAGGTGGACCGGTCACTGCCAGGGCTTTGAACTTTTATGGCTCCTTTTGACATTAGCGCTGAAATCAAGACGGCATCCGGATAGTTTTTGACCAAATCTTCTGAGGCCACCTCGATGCTTACGGCTTTTGGCACAATGACGTCAAACAAATCGCAGACAATCTCTAGCAAACTACACTTGGCCAATAAAATGAGTGCGCTGCTATCAGCTACTATCCGAGCCATTGATTATTAAATCCTTTGCACATGCAGATGTCATGTTGTACACGTTTTAAACAAATCGTACACCAGAGGCGCTGGATTGTCAAGCAGATATTTCGATGCGAATTTCACCGGGGAACCCAGAACCCTGTTTACCCCGTTAAATTCTTCGCAGAAAAGGAGCCTGCCAGGTTAAATTGATGCTAATCACAGCAAGGCGTATTTAACAAAGGCACAGCGAATTTAACCGGGGAACCCTTGAACCTTTTCCGTCTTTCATCGAGACGATCATTGCGAACAAAATGATTTGACGTATTCCCGGAAATATGGAAAGATAATTTCAAATTTAAACCAATTTAGCCGAACCGCCCATATTTTAAAAAAGGAATATAAAAAATGGATAAAGAGAAGGTCGAAAATAAAATAAAATATCTTCCACCTCACTTGCAAAAACAAGTTAATGATTATATTGATTTTTTATCAAGAAGATACGGTGCAAAGATTAAGGATTACAAATTCAATTTCGATTGGGAAGGCGGTCTTTCTGATTTAGGTAAAAAATTCACTTCAGTAGATTTACAACATAAAGCTTCGGAGTGGAGATAATGTATCTTATCGATACGACCTAAGTTTAGCGATTGTCGAGGTTGCCGCAGGTATAAGGAAGATGTCGTTTCGCTATAGTCAACTATTCGGTACGGCATCTGACGCAGTAGATGCGGTAAGATCGGCAATCCCGAAGGGTTTTAAATTTTAAAAATATAAATCTATATAGTTCATTTAAGATAAAAGAAATTTGATCCCCTTTTAAAATTTGAAACGTTCAGTTTAGGTACGAATGTCTTGTTATAAATACTGTTGGCACAGGAGCAAAAAGACATTTGCAAAGAATTTTTAGTGTCGAATATTGAACAAATTTATATTTCCGATTTTTCATTGCATTCAATTGGCGTAATATTGTTTAGAAATAACAAGGAGTCAATTTTCAATAAGTTTGTCAAAGATATTATCCGGAAAATAAAGATATTAACGCTATCAGAAGAATTATATTCGGATTTGAGTGATGTCAAAGAAGAATACGGTTTGGATTTCGATGACGCATATCAATTTAAAACGGCAGAGGAATATGGGTTATCTATAGTAACACAAGATAAAGATTTTGAAAAAGTATCAGCTAAAATAGAAATTACCCTCTTATAGATTATAATTCCTCTTAAACATATCAATGAATCGACCACTCAACGACTTGACCAATAAAGCCCAATCAACAATTCGTCCAATTATCCATCATCAATCGACAATCATTGATCCTCGGGCACCGCGTATTTCATTGGCATGCTCCGTGCAGCGTATTTCACTGGGGCGGTTCAAAAATCAAAAACGAAACGCGCAATTTCAACCCCGTACCCTTTTCATAGACATCCCCATTTTATCGATGTAAGAAAACATGGTTGACAAAATCTTACATATGATATAATCTGAAAGCCACGATCAATTCTGATTATTGAGGGTAAAAAAATGGAAACCATATCATCCAAGGTCACATCAAAAGGACAGGTGGTCATCCCTAAAAAACTGAGGGAAAAATATGGGATACGGGCAGCCACAGCGATTCGTTGGATCGAAAATGACCAGGGTATTTTGATGGTGCCTGAGTCCGAAGATCCGATTGTGGCAGCCCGAGGAATGCTAAAGGGTTCTGGAATATTGAAAGCCTATTTGAAAGAAAAAAAACGCGAAAAAGAAAAGGAGAATAAGAGAATTGCGAAGTCCAAATAGCTTTGTTTTCGACAGCTATGCATTGATTGGATTTCTTGAAAATGAATCCTTTTCCGACCGTGTCCAAGATATTCTCACTCAGGCAAAGAATAGAAATGCTCTATTATATATCCACGCAATTCAAATCGGTGAGGTGTATTATATAACCTTGAGGGAACAGGGCAAAAGTTTAGCAGACCTGGCTTACGCCAGAATTAAAGCATTGCCGATAAAGACGATCGATCGTATCGATGAAGAACTTCTCCTAACAGCCGCCGGTTTAAAAGCAAAACATCCTATCTCGTATGCGGACTCTTTTGCTGCGGCTTTAGCGATGATCAAGAACTGCCCCCTCCTAACGGGAGACCCGGAATTCACATCCCTTGAAAAACAGGGAATAATTCGCATTGAGTGGCTTACCTAAAAAGTGATCAATGACTCCATTTCCCATCTCTTTACCCAGTTTTTCAAACCTCTAACAATCTATTTTACCAGGGTTGAAAGATTATTCAAACAGGGTTTTCTGACTCCTGGATTCTGACTCCTGAATGCTTATTTTTAATTCTTCAGTTAAGTTGTTATCCGTCTACGATTCAGATACCCGGAATCCGGTAGCAAGTAGGAGGTTATGCACGCTGTGCATGAACGTCCCGTATTACGCATTTTTCTTTTTTGTTTAACTGGCGTTGCTGTGCAGACCCCAACGGGGGATTTCACCGGGGCTATTCAACAAATTAATGAATTGAGGTTGACATGTTGGGGCAAAATGTATATACATAATGTATAGACATTTTTGAAAGGAGTTAACATGACCACTGCAAAAATATTTAAGAGCGGCAATTCTCAGGCGGTACGCCTGCCCAAAGAGTTTCAGTTCGATGTGTCTGAGGTGGAGATTTTTCGCAGGGGGGATGAAGTTGTTCTAAGGGAAAAACCTCAGAATTTAGCTCGGGTATTCGAGTTGTTAACCGACTTGTCGGACGATTTTATGGAAAATGGACGCAATCAGCCTTCCGTGCAGGAGAGGGAACCGTTTTGATTTTCATGCTGAATACCGACATTTGCATCTATATTATCAAGCGTAAGCCCGCCAGTGTATTGAAACGGCTGGAGTCTTTAAAGCCTGGCCAACTTGCCATGTCTGCGATCACCTTTGCGGAGTTGATGAACGGTGCAAAAAAAAGTCAACATGTAGAAGCAAATTTAGCAAAGTTAAACGCTTTAGGTGAATTGCTTGATATCCGACCATTCGATAAACAAGCAGCCGTATCCTATGGAGATGTTCGTTCAGCTCTTGAAAAAAAAGGAGAGACCATTGGCGGTAATGATTTACTCATTGCGGCGCATGCGTTGAGCCTTGGCTGGACCTTGGTTACCAATAATGAGAGAGAGTTCAGTCGGGTTGAGGGGTTGAAGATGGAGAATTGGGCTGAAGAATAACCGCCGATGTTCTAAATTGCTGCCACGTTCCAATTTCAACCAACAAAAACAATTCAACTCATTTCGCCATTTAGATAATTAGCGGTTTTGCCCATCGAAACCAATAAACCAATGGATATCCACAATATCGCACATATTCTATAATTGACAAATGCCCGGACATAGGGTAAGTTATTTAATTATGACAGTTTTTTTCAAATCCTATATCCAAGGAAAAAGAGATGGAACTATATTTGATTAAGTACATTAATAAAATGTTAAAAAAGGCAGATTATGAATATGACTCGGCTACTAATTCTTGGTGCGCTAGTGTGGATAAGTTGCCCGGTGTATATGCACAGGCCGACACCATTGAAGATGTACGCTCTGAGCTTGCCGAAATAATTGAAGAGTATGTATTTGTATCGTTGCAGGAGGGACATCCACTACCGGAATTTAAAAATTTTCGCAAAGTTGCTTAGTAAAATGCTTAAAATTAATCCCATCTCAAGAAAGGAATTAATATCTAAGCTTAAGGCATTGGGCTTTGAAGGTCCTTTCATAGCAACAAAACATCAATACATGATTAAAGGATAAATTATGAAAACCATACAAACCGAGGTGCCGGAGCAGCTTTATAAAGAAGCTCAGGTGCTGGTGAAAGAGGGATGGTTTCGAGATGAAAAAGACATTTTTTCTGAAGCCATACGACGTTTTTTGGATACGCACCGCCCTGATCTGATGGAAAAGTTTATTCGTGATGATATGGAATGGGGCTTGCATGGGCAAGATTAAATCAGCAATTACGGTAGTATGTGATGCTGGTCCTGCCATACACCTTGATGAACTTGGTTGTCTTGATTTGCTCAAGGATTTTCAAGAAGTTTTGTTGCCCAATACTGTTTGGGAAGAAATAAACCGATATCGCCCATCTGCATTGAACAAAGCGGATTTGCCCTTTGTTCAACGACCCGGGAAAACGCCTTCTAGTGAACCACTTTTAACACTGTATAAATCCTAACGTTGGAAAAGTCGAAGATGCTGCAGATCCAAGGCGCCTAAGGTGAAGCCGTAGTAATTTACTGCGAACCTTTGGCAACACGGGAGATGCAGTGTCGTCGGCTTTCCCATTGGGTAAATAACATGGCTGTTTTCATTATTTTCATGATGTCACTTGGAGTCAATTCCATTAAAGCAGAAAAAAAGTCTACAAATGCTGATCATTATAGTCTTTAAACCCATTTTGTCATGTTATTTATGGTCGCGGTAGGAATGCGAGTTACCTCGCACCCCCCGCACAGATCCCAGCGAGCGGAACTACCGCACTGGGC
>Ga0315543_1001723_pt1 | contig 22893 bp, 20 predicted proteins | sample SalMarSW160210MG_2_FD_203098 | JGI IMG/M metagenome (GOLD analysis project Ga0315543, IMG submission 203098) | Salt marsh sediment microbial communities from the Plum Island Ecosystem LTER, Massachusetts, United States - Salt Marsh Sediment SW1601-210 ... | reverse complement strand
GACGGGAAGTCCGGTTTATTCGGTGAATCCGGGAAGTGCTGCGTCTCTAAGCAGAATCCATAGTGTTTCTTGTATACCTTGCCTGATTTGCCTGTTATGGAACCGTCTAAGAAATTTCCGGTATAGAGCTGAACTCCCGGCTCGGTAGTATAGATTTCCATTATTCGACCGCTGGTGGGCTCGGAGACCCTTGCACATAGACTAAGTGCCCCCCCGCCGCTGTTGAGAACGTAGTTATGGTCGTAGCCGCCCTCGACCTGGCCGATTCGAGAGCCGATGGTCATTGGCTTTGTAAAATCCATCGGTGAATCTTTAACGCTTCTGATTTCACCGGTTGGTATAAGACCTTCATCTACGGGAGTGTACTTATCGGCGTTGAGCATAAGTTCATGCCCGAGGACATCCCCACTGCCCTGCCCGGCCAGGTTCCAATAGCTGTGGTTCGTCAAATTAATTACCGTGGCCTTGTCCGTCTCGGCCTCATAGCTAATCTTCAATTCACCATCTTTTGTCAAGGTATAGGTAACGGTGCATGCCAGATTGCCGGGATATCCTTCTTCGCCGTCTTTGCTCAGATAGCTCAACTTCAGAAGTGCCTTGTCGCTTTCGGCTTTTATATCTTCGAGCTTCCACGCGACTTTATCGAAACCCTTGATGCCGCCGTGCAGGTGATTCGGGCCGTTATTAGCCGCCAGCGTGTACTCGATATCATTAAGTTTGAACTTGGCCCCGCCGATACGGTTGGCGTATCTGCCGACAGTCGAGCCGAAATATGGGTGCCTGGTGAGATATCCGTCAAGCTTATCGTAGCCGAGCGTGATATCAGCCGGCTTACTGTCTTTGTCCGGCACCTCTAATGATACTAATATCGCTCCATAATTTGTAATTTTGGCTCTAATACCATTAATATTGGCGAGGGTGTACAAGTCAACTTCCTGCCCGTCCGGCGTTTTGCCAAAGGATTCTACGTTGATGGTCATTGCTCTTTGCTCCTCAGTTTTAGGTTCTTGTGAATTTTCTGTCCCTTTCTTTGCACAGCCGAGCAAAATTATTGCCGCTGCTCCTAAAACAAACCAGGCTCTTGTTTTCATTTTTTCAGCTCCCTGTTCTTAAAATATGGATATATGTACACTTTGAAGACACCCCTGGAGTATAACGAGGTTGTGATTAAATATCAAAAAAATTATTTAAATCGCCTTAGTACCTTATGACAATTGAACTTGTGGGTTCCATTGTATTCGCTGCCTGTCATTGCGAGCGAAGCGAAGCAATCTCAACCTTTCGGAGGTTCGAGATTGCCGCGGCCTGCTTCGCTGGCCTCGCAATGACAACTTACAAAATCAAATGTCATGGAGTATTAGTTCATTGTTGGATGTTTGGTATTGCTTCGGTCATGCCGAGTGAGATGAAGAACCTCTCCCCCTCCCAATCGTCCAGCCTGCGTATGAGACGATTGTTATTAATTCATTGGCAGGGCAGGAGACCAGCCGGTCTCATTGCCGTGGATATCACGTGCCTTTACGCGAAAATAGTAGTTATGTCCGCTTGGACCTATCGTGACAGTGTATGTGGGGCTGCCTTGCCAGGCGCTGCTGAAGCCGCTCTCGTCGGTGCATTGAAAGTAATACTGAATACCTCCGCTTGGGTCTGTAGCTATTTCTGCCGTCATCGTGGCACAGTAAGGGCCGCCGCATTCAATTTCTTTAGGTTCGCCGCCCTCAGCCCATTCCATCGGGTCGGGTTCCGGCGGGTCATCGTCGATTGGAGACTCAACCCCGACGCCTGCAAGCCAGTTGTTGGCGAGTTTTGCCAGGTCGAAAAAGTCCACGTCGCCATCATAGTCTAAATCGCCGGCCAATACGGCTCTTACGGTAAGAATCATCGTATGCTCGCTGTAGACCTCCCCGCTTACCGCCGGGCCTTCGACCTTTGCATAATTATCTGCAAAGATACCTATTACATCGCCGATTTTTGCCGGGAAAGCATGTACACCACCAAACAAATCGCCGCCACTGTTGGATATCTCGACTTGAGGAAACCTCAAAACCTCATATTCGCTGGCCGGTTCTGTGGATACAGGCGGAAGCAGACCTCGCGTGATTGCAAGATGGTTCATAGTCCCCGGCCCGTCGATGCGAACGTATGTGGTTCCGTTAGACCAAATGTATAGCATATCATTATAATAAACCATCACGTCATCGCCTGTCTGCTCGTTGGCATCCGGCATAATCATATAGAATATACCCTTAGTTTGGGAGCTTTGAGTGCTGCCGGAAGCCTGGCCGCGTGCATAGCAGGTGCTGTAAGCTCCATAGCCGTTAGCGTTAGACTCTGACTTTATGCGAATAGAATTGCCGAGGCTCTTGCTTGCAATAACACTGCTGGCATAACTGTTTGCCTGAAAAACGACGGCTGATCCTAATGTCGCAGCAGAATTTGTACCATCCTGTGTCCCACTAAAGGGGCCATCTGTGTCAGTAAGGTTTTCTGCATAAACTTCGTAGAAAGCACGAAGTCCGCCCCCGTAATAGCTGAAATGTGCCCCCTCTGCGGTGCTGATAGTGCACAGTAATACAAAAATAGTCAAATAGCGCTTCATTGACCTCCTCTGGCTAATACATAGCAACAAGTTATTTATAAAGGACATTGTACCAAATCGGTTGGTTTTTGTCCAGAAGTTCTTCTCTGTGAGCGGGCGATTTCTGCCAATACAAGTACAACAGGCACAAAATCGCCGGAGAATCGTTGAATTACCGGAAGAAAACTGGTATTATCTGCAAAATTTTTTTGTCCATCCTGGGCCTGGAAGACGACCCGCACGAGGTAAAGAACTTAGCGGAGAATCCAAAATACGCGAAGGTGCTTGGTGAGCTGAAAGAGCAGCTAAAGGCATTTCAGAAGCGAACAAAAGACCCGTGGATAGTCAAGTGGCAGTACGAATGAAAGGGCTGCGGAACTTGACAGGTGGTCTTTGGTAGTTAAGACGTGGGCTGCGATTGCTTATCCTTTTGGGGCGATACAAAAGAACGGTATGTCGGGCAGAGATACACCTTTTTTCACAGCATAACTGAGCTTGAGTCCTCGGCCAAGGAGGGCATACAATATGATGCAAAAAGGCCCTGCCATTCAGCAGGGCCTTTCGATTCTTTCAAGCCTTATTGTTTGGTTAGACAGGCTTTACGTTGGTCGCACATGGGCCTTTTTGGCCTTGTCCGACCTCGAATTCGACCTTCTGGCCTTCATCGAGGGACGAATAGCCCATCGCCTTAATTTCTGAGTGGTGGACAAAAAAGTCATCTCCGCCATCATCCGGGGTAATAAAACCAAACCCCTTTCTTGAATTGAACCATTTTACTGTACCTATACTCACAATGTTCTCCTTAGGCCCAAAAGGCCTGTAAATAAAGATTCCCTCATCGTTCTTATTGAGGGGTATACTTCGAGGGATGCTAAGAATACTCCTGAACTACATACAAAAAATATAGCAATAAATTCTCCTATTGTCAAGAAAATAATGGAGCAACTCGGGATGTCCATCACTTTTGCTGCATAATCAGAATTATTTTATGGGCCCGAATTCTCCACACCAACTTTTTTCGTCAACATCAGGCCAATCCGTCCCGTTGTTGTTACTCCACACCGGTGGATATCTACGGCATTCACCATAGAAATTCGGCAGGTCAACAGGCTGGAAAAATTTACAATCCCTGCATTTTTAGGTCTTCTCCTGGGTTTTCATATCTCACCTTACTTTCTTTAAACAGTGTATCTGCGGCAATTACCCCGCAAGAACGGCACGTACTCTGAGTGCACCGCTCTTTCTTCGGTCAGGATGGTGAAAGGATTGCTGCGAGTTCGATATCGAAAGTCAAGTCTTTCCCGGCCAAATGGTGGTTGGCGTCCATCGTGAAGCTCTTTTTCTCTGAGACTGCATTAATCCCGGATATTTGCTACCTGTGTCCGCGGCTGCCACGACCTCCTCGCCCGCCACTTTCCGGTCTGTTTCCTTGACGCCCACTCCCGAAGCCTCCACGTCTCTCCGGGCCTCCACGACCTCCCCTGAGGCCTCCTTGTTTGCCTCTGTTGCGAACAACATTTGTTTTCGCCCGACCTTTCTCTACTTTAATAGCCTGTCCATCCAGCTCCTTTTCATTCATTTCGCGAATTGCGGTTTGTGCTTCCTCCTCAACCTCCATTCGCACAAAGCCAAATCCCCTTGATTCGCCCGTCGTTCCATCCCTTACGATACTCACCGATTTGACTTGCCCGAAGGCGGAAAAAGCCTGATTCAAGGTGTCCTCGGACGTTTCAATTGCCAGATTTCCCACATAGATATTCATTTCAATTTCCTTCTTAAACTTTTAAACCTAAAAACCCTGTTCCACAACTTCTGCTGATATTGAATCTTCGCACTGTTCCGCCTTATATTCCTCAACCAATTTATTAACAAGTAATCTGACGGGTACGATTTCATTACACCGCCAGGCATTTGAACCGGCGAAGGCAAAAGATTCATCCAGATTGCCCTCTGCCGCGATTGCCAAAACTTCAGCTATACAGTACGGTGCTTTGTCGGGCTCACACGTTCTAAGACAACGATATTTACATTTGAAGGGGACAGTCCTGCCCTGCTTGATTTCTTCTACGAAGCGATTGCTTATGACTCTTCCCGGCAGGCCTACGGGACTTTTTATTATTGTTATATCCTCGGCCTTGGCGTTTATATAAGCCTGCTTGAAGTTGTCGTGGACATCACATTCGTCTGTGCAGACAAAGCGTGTTGCCATTTGTACTCCGGAAGCCCCTAATCTGAGGAAATGAGCTATGTCCTTTCCATCGAAAATTCCCCCGGCGGCAATGACAGGGATTTTCGGATTAAATGTGTTGGCAATAGTCAGAACTTCCTGGAGTATCTGCTCGAGGCTGGATGTTGTATTGTCTAATGCATTCTGATAATGATATCCTAAATGCCCGCCCGCCTTTACGCCCTCAACAATGATCGCATCGGGTATTCTATCGAAATTCATCTTCCATTTTTTACAAATGATTCTTAATGCCCTGGCTGAAGAAATAACCGGAATCAATTTGATATCATTTCCATTCAGATATTTTGGCAGACTCAAGGGCAGCCCCGCGCCGGATATTATCATGTCCACCTTTTCATCGACTGTGGTTCTGGCAAGAGTGTCATAATCGGAAAGGGCAACCATAATATTGACGCCGATTACTCCGCCGGTCATGCTCCGTGCTTTTCGGATTTCATATCTCAACGCTTCGGAATTTACTTCACTGGAATCAGATGTTGGAAAGTTCTCATACTTGCCTATCCCGGCACTTGCAATGATTCCTGCACACCCTTCATTTGCGACTGCAGCGGCAAGATTCGCTAGTGATACTCTGACGCCCATCCCGCCTTGTATTATAGGCGGACTGATTTCCAAATTCCCTATTTTCAGGATCGGCATACTACCTGCATACATAAAGTACCTTTTTTAACAAAGGTTGGCAGAGTAAGAGAAATGACGATAATGATGATCTAAGCCGATACTCTTGGGCATCGATTCTGCTATTTCAACGCTCAATTAAGCAATCATTCCAATAAAATACCAATTATACCATATCATTATTATCGGTAATAAACAACAAATATTTCATCTTTTTAAAAAGTGTATTCCGGGCGCGCGCTGTTTCAGTTACATTTCTTTAGTAAGTTCAATGGTTTTGGCCCTATCGTACTGTTCGGTCAATTAAAGTAGGCATTAGGTTGCTCCTTCTGGTCTTGCAGCTCGAACTTATCAAACAAATCTTGTAGGTTTAGCTGGAATAGTTATAATTTGGGTGGTTTCACGCCGCAACAGTATGGAAGTTATTACGGAAGATATCCTGGTTCAAAAGTAAATACGGGATAGAAAAGGGGATAGGTGAATGGCGTTATTGTTAGGATACGATGTCGGAAGCTCGTCAATCAAGGCGACGTTGATGGAAGCTGAAACGGGGGTTGTGTTGGCGACGGCGACTTCGCCGGACAAAGAGCTGGAGATTATTGCCCAAAAGCTCGGCTGGGCCGAACAGCAGCCGAGCGTCTGGTGGGAACACGTCAAAGAGGCGACACGGAAGGTCGCCTCTAAAATCCGAAATCCGAAATCCGAAATCCGAAATGTTGAGGCTATCGGGATTTCCTACCAGATGCATGGCCTGGTGGCTGTGGATAAAAACAAGGAAGTGCTCAGGCCCTCCATAATCTGGTGCGACAGCAGGGCGGTGCCGGTTGGCGAAAAAGCAGCGGCGGATATCGGGGAAGAAAAGTGCCTTGAGAGGCTGCTCAACCTGCCGGGCAATTTCACCGCCTCGAAACTAAAGTGGGTCATGGAAAACGAGCCGGATATCTATTCTAAAATTCATAAAATAATGCTGCCCGGTGATTATATCGCAATGAAGATGACGGGCCAGATAAAGACAACTCCGTCCGGTCTTTCAGAAGGGATAATGTGGGATTTTCAGCAGCACGGTCTTGCTGATTTATTACTGGATTACTATGGGATTAGCAGAGATTTGATTGCCGACGTTGTACCGACCTTTTCTGTTCAGGGGGAACTGACAAAAGGAGCGGCTGAGGAATTGGGATTGAAGGCCGGCACGAAAATATCATATCGAGCTGGTGACCAGCCGAATAACGCATTATCTCTGAATGTTTTGAATCCGGGCGAGATAGCAGCCACGGCGGGGACTTCCGGTGTGGTCTACGGTATCAGTGATAGTGGTGATTACGACAGCAAATCGAGAGTGAATACTTTTGTTCACGTTAATTATTCTGCTGAGCAGCCAAGGTACGGCGTGCTTTTGTGTCTCAATGGGACGGGGATATTGAACAGTTGGTTGAAACATAACGCAGCAGACACAATCGACTACGACCAGATGAATGAATTGGCAGGCAAGGTTGATGTGGGATGTGACGGACTTGTAGTTTTGCCTTACGGCAATGGGGCTGAAAGGACGCTGGAGAATAAGAATATCGGGGCATCCGTTCATGGTCTGAACTTTAACACGCATAGCAGGGCGCACCTGCTCAGGGCGGCGCAGGAGGGCATTGTCTTTGCGTTGAATTACGGTCTTGCAATATGCCGTCAGGCCGGCGTGCAGGCACAAAAAGTACGGGCAGGTCACGCGAATATGTTCCTTAGCCCGTTGTTCGGCGAGGCCTTTGCGACCGTAACGCAATCTGTCGTGGAATTATATAATACCGATGGCTCACAGGGTGCCGCAAGGGGAGCCGGTATTGGCGCCGGAATCTACAAGAGCCAGGAGGATGCCTTTGTGGGCCTGAAACCCGTTAAGACAATCGAGCCAAACGAAAAGTTAGCTCACCGTTATCAAAAGGCGTATGATAAATGGGAAGATGTTTTGAAACATGAATTGAAAAGGAGTAGATAAAAATGTCAGAGAAATCTTTACACAGTATATGCAGATGGACATTTAATCCGGGCAAGGGCGGCTTTGTGCCCGGTGACATGAGGCCGGAATGGGGGCCAGCTTTCGGAACGCCGGAGATGATTGAGCTGGTGAAAGACAAGGTTGCTCCTCGCCTGCCCGACAATGTCGAGCTTGGTATCGAGATGCACTATGATGCGGAGGTAGACGACAATAATGCGGCGGCGGTGGCTGATGCGCTGGTGGATTGTGGATTGTACCTGGCGATGATAACGCCGGGGGCACATTGTCACTTTGGGTACGGCGGTATCGCGTCTCTGGATGCGGCAGAGAGAAAGGCGGCTGAGGAGTTGGGGACGAGGACGGTCGACCTGGCATACGGGACTTTGAAGAAAGCGTGGCATCCGGATACGGCGAAGGCGCCGGCCCTTATAATTTGGAACGGCTCGTTCGGCTATGATATTGCCACCATCGGTATCCGGCAGATGTACCAGAATCTCAAGGAGAGCATCGCGGGGTTGTGTAAATATGAAAGCGGGAAGGGCGGGAGCCTATATATAGGTTTTGAGCCGAAACCGAACGAGGGACATCCGGCGATGTTGATTCCAACCGTGGCCAGTGCGATACTTTTCTGGAGAAAAATTGAGGAGGAGTTTGGGGTCTCAAGAGACAAAAAAGGTGTCAACAAAGAATTCGGTCACTCAGAAATGATAGGCCTTGACCACGTGGCCGATACCGTTGAAGAGCTGGATAACAATGCAATGGTGCACATGCACTTGAACAGCCAGGGGTATAATGACGGTATTATCCTCGGCGGGCCGGGCAAATACGATATCGACCATGGGACGAGGGTCAACGGTATGAATATCGCCATTGCGGGTCTTATCCAGCAGGCCGGCTTTAATCGCTGGAAAGGCCACGATATGCAGACGCGGGCGTACGACAATACCGAGCAGGGAATTGACAGAGTGGTAAGAAGCGTGCTGAGCTGGGAGGCGTGCGAAAAAGCGGCGCGAGAGCTGGATACTAAGGCCCTGATGAACGTGCTTGGCAAACGAGAAACTGCCAAAGCCGAAGATATGATGAGGGATGCCGTTGTGGCTGCTCAGAAGTATTTCAACGAGATGTATAAATGATAATACCCGAGGTGATGGGAGGAAAATATGAATTCGGCCGCTTACACGCGTCGTGATTTCCTGAAGGCCATTGGTCTGGGGGCTGTGTCACTGTCGCTGCAGGGATATACGAATACCTCAAAGGTATTTGCCGATAATACATTTAGGGGCAAACCCAATATCGTTTTGATTATGGCTGACGATATGGGTTATTCTGACATCGGCTGTTACGGCGGTGAGGTGCACACGGCTAATCTCGACAGGCTTGCGGCGGGAGGACTTCGCTTCACGCAATTTTACAATGCAGCGCGGTGTTGTCCGACACGGGCTTCTCTGCTGACGGGATTATATCCACACCAGGCGGGGATCGGCCACATGGTAGGCAACAGGGGCTATCCTGCTTATCAGGGCTATCTAAATGACCGTTGTGTGACTATCGCAGAGGCCCTCAAAACGGGTGGCTACAGGACGCTTATGTCCGGCAAATGGCATGTCGGCGAAAAGCGTCCACATTGGCCCGTCGACCGCGGCTTCGATAAGTATTACGGCATCATCAGCGGGGGTGCAAATTACTTTGATATTACAAAGGCTAAGGCCAGGGGTGTAAAGAGGACAATGGCGGTTGATGATAAAGCCTTTGTTCCCAGGCCGGGTAAGTTCTATATGACAGATGCCTTCAGTGAAAACGCCGTGAAGTTTATCGACACTTATGGGCGGAGGAAAGAACCGTTCTTCCTTTACCTGGCATACACCGCTCCGCACTGGCCGTTGCACGCCTGGCCTGAGGATATCGCAAAGTATAAAGGCAAATACCTGAAGGGCTGGGACAAACTGCGGGAGCAGCGCTATCAGCGGATGATAAAAATGGGGCTTATCAGCAGCAAGTGGAAGATGTCCCCACGCGATACGGCGACGTGGCCCTGGGATGATGAAAAGAACAAGGAACTGCTGGATTTGAAAATGGCCGTCTACGCAGCGCAGATTGAGAGGATGGATTACGGCATCGGCCAGGTCCTCGACAAAATCAAGGAAGTCGGCGCCGAAGAAAATACGCTGGTAATGTTCCTCGCCGATAACGGCGGCTGTGCCGAAGGTGGGCCGGTAGGCTTTGATAATCGAAAAAACGGGCTGCCGCCCGGCGGGGTGGATTCTTATATGAGCTATGGGCTTTCCTGGGCCAATGCGAGCAATACCCCCTTTAGACGCTACAAACACTGGGTCCACGAAGGCGGCATCGCTACGCCCTTGATTGCTTATTGGCCGGCTGTAATCAAAAACGCCGGTTCCCTTGCTCATCAGACCGGCCATATCATCGATATTATGGCAACCTGCCTCGACGTTTCGGATATCGAGTATCCGAAGACTTATAAAGGTCAGAAGTTAATTCCATTGGAAGGTAAGAGTCTGCTTCCAATATTTAAAGGCCGCAGTCGAGATGGTCAAGAAGCTATCTACTGGGAGCACGAAGGCAACCGGGCCGTTCGCCGGGGCAAGTGGAAACTGGTCGCCGCGCACAAAGGCCCGTGGGAACTCTATGATTTGGAAGCAGACCGAACGGAACTGAATAACATCGCCGGCAAATATCCGCAAAAGCTCGAGCAGCTAAAGGCAATGTACGAAAGATGGGCGAAGAGCTGCGGTGTCCAACCGTGGCCTATAAAAACACCAAAGCGTAAAGCATAGCCTCAGAGTGTGGAACCTTCTGCTCGACGGTTCTCTGCTTTATCAGATAATCAACATTGCATCACCGTAGGAATAAAAGCGGTATCGCTGCTCGATGGCGTGTCTGTAGGCGGCTTTGGTTTTCTCCAGGCCTGCAAAGGCCGATACCAGTGCCAGAAGCGAAGATTTGGGCAGATGAAAGTTTGTTATCATCGCGTCGACTATCTTGAATTTATAGCCGGGCTTGATGAAAAGCCTGGTTTCACTGCTGTCAGCTTCGATTTGTGAATTGGCCGCTGCCGTCTCAAGAGCGCGTGTAGAGGTGGTGCCGACAGCGATTATTCGCCCCCCTTTATCTTTTGCTGCGTTTATTATACGCGCATTTTCTTCATCGATGCTGAATCGTTCCTGATGCATTTTGTGGTCTTCGAGGTTTTCTGTGGTTATCGGCTTGAATGTCCCTGTTCCCACGTGCAGTGTTATATATGCGAAGTTGATATCGGCCTGTTTTAATCGCTCGATTAGCGGATGTGTAAAATGAAGCCCCGCTGTCGGTGCCGCTACCGCACCGGGAATCCTTGCATAAACCGTTTGATAGCGTCGTTCGTCAATCTCCGCTGCCGCCAAATCATCGTCTCGTTTGATATAAGGCGGCAGGGGGGGAAAGCCTATTTTATCAAGGATAGTGTCGGCCTGCCAGTGGCGGGCATCCGTTTCTAACTTCAGCCGGCATCTGCCCTCAGCTTCTCTTTCGAGCACGACCGCCCTGCAAAAATCCTTTTTTACTTTATCTTTGAGATAGAGCACATCGCCGGCTTTTACTTTACTGGCGGTTTTTAACAGGACCTGCCAGGTGCCGGTTTCACTTTCGGCCAAAAACAATCCTTCGAGTTTGCCTCCCGTGCTTCGTCGGCCAAAAAAACGGGCCTGCAGCACTTTTGTGTCGTTAAGTACAAGGCAGTCGCCGGGTGATAAGAAATCACCAATCCTGTCAAATCGGCTGTCTATAATATCGCCGCTTTTATGGTTGAAAACAAGCAGCCGTGAATTGCTTCGAGTATCGCCCGGCTGCTGGGCAATCAGTTCCGGCGGCAAGTCATATTGGAGCTTATCTGTCTTCATAACCCCAACGTTATCAGACGGTCGGCAAAATAACAAAAAAATTTTGCCTCAATGATACGCTAATTCAGGGGTTTAGTCTGCGCTATAGAGATTGGGACGAAAGTGGCTTGATGTCCGGGACGATGTTAATAGGGCGAATACAGCTTTTGACGAGTGACCATATTTTTGCTGCAAGTCGCAAAATTTGAACTCAATAGTTTTTCTAAGGGTGATGGCAATGGTTTCAAAAACATATTTCGGCAAAGAAGCGACTTCAATTGCTGCCCTGGACAGGAATGAGCTTAAGCGGCGAATCAGAAATTTCAGAGGCCGGTTTAAGCTGGATTTTTCCGAAGATTATCTAAACGGTCTCAGCGTTGACAGGTTAAGGCACATTCTTCTGGCGGCCTTAATAAACGCAAAGCCCCACAATTAAAAAGCTCTTTTCCTTTCTGTTGGTTGCTTTCAGGTTGAGAAGAGATTTGATTAAGAAGCTCTGACAAAATGAAAAAGCGATTGGAAATGTCATTGCGAGGAGGCCGAAGGCCGACGCGGCAATCTCAAGCTTGAGAACTGAGATTGCTTCGCTTTGCTCGCAATGACAAACCTGGACGCTATCATTTTGTTAGATTCTTTAAGATTATCTATTTGCCCCAAGCAAAAATCTGTAAGCAATAAGGGCATCCTTGTTAATAAGTAGGTACATAACCCACTCCGCCCCAGCAGCCCTTCTGCATCCTGTAAAGGTCGTGTTTGCCCTCGGCTGTGATGGGCGTCCAGGTGGTGGGGTAGCCGATTATCGCTTCTCTGCCGTGCTTTATTGTTTCGGCAGCCTCCCACTTCCAGTACTCGCTGTGTCCGTCTGCAAAAGAAACGGTGACCCCGTCACCGTGCCGGACGGGAGGGTCATCCCACCAGTCCGGTATACTATAATTAACAGCGTAAGCATCCGGAGTCATATAGCCCTCGTCAATAAAAACGAGTCTGTTATGCGGGGAAGGATTCTGAATCTCGCTCATGTGGTAAATGCACGCACCTTCTACTCCCTGGACTTCGGGATGGCAGACCGCGTTCATGGAAAACATTATCGAGTATGTCAGGGCCTCTATGACCCCGTTGCCTCTGACCATTCCCGTCGGGCACCTGTAGACTTTGATGTTCTTAACGTAAGGAAACAAGGCTCCCTCTCTTATCCCCCGGATCTGTTCTTCGGTGCTCAAATCGCTGTACACGTGGACCCAGGCCAGTTCATCTGTGTGGTCACCCCAGGACTCGTTGGCATAACTAAATCCGGTGGCGCCGTTGACAATCTTGCCGTCGTTGTCGTCCGCATACAGAAGCCATGAAAGCGTCAGCTGGTTCAGATTATTAAGACACAGTACGCGCTGCGCCTGCTCTCTGGCCCGCTCCAGCGCCGGCATCAACAGCGCCATCAACAGCGCAATAATGGCGATTACCACCAGAAGCTCTATAAGTGTGAATCCCGTTAGAAAGACCTGCCTTTGGCGATTGGAAATCGCTGTTTCTGACGGTTCAAATCCTCTCCGCCTATCCACAATACTATTCCTTTGTAATTGCCAATCCTGCCAGCGGCGCTTTGCCGCCTGGCCCGCTTAGAGATAAAGCCACACAGAAGACACCAAAACCTCAGTGCGGACTTCTAACGATGCATCAGACTATGCATCAGAATGAAAGTCAATAATAACGAAAACTATCTGCTATATCGGTCTGGAAACTAATAGGTTACTTCGCCCCAGCAGCCTATCTGTAGCCAGCGTAAATCCTCAAAGTCTGCGGGGGTAGCCGTCGGAAAGCTCTGCCCCCCGAAGGTGGCACCTGGCGGATAGTCGTCTTGAGGGTGAATGCCAATGGTGGCCAGGCCGTATGCTACCGTCCAGGCACCTCTCCACTTCATCCAATCGCTGTGCCCGTCTGCATAAGACTGGGCGGACCCACCGCCGTGCCGGACGGGTGGGTCGTCCCACCATGAGGCATGATCAATATGTACAGCGAAGCTGTCCGGTGTTACCCAGCCTTCATCTATGAAGATGATTCTCTTGTGCGGCCTGCGATACGCCGTTATATTTTTCATCCAGTACACATCTTCTTTATGTCCTCTGGAAAGACCATTGGCGCCATCCATAGCAGCGTAGGTAACATACTCTCCCGCAAGGCCGGTTGGACATCGGTAGAGCTTCAGGTCTTTACAATATGGCCACATCGCTCCTTCTCTGACAGCATTTTTTTGTTGGTCAGGTGTTAATTTTTCCCCGCCTGCGTAATTCGGGTGAAAGGCCACACCTATCCAGGGCTTCTCGTTTTGATGCTCACCAGAAGTTGGAGGGTCTGCCCAGCCATCCCGGCCTGGCAGCGGCGCACCGTTCACAATCCTGCCGTCGTTGTCTTCTGTGTACAGAATCCACCCAAGGGTCAACTGGTTCAGATTGTTAAGACAAATTACACGCTTGGCCTGCTCCCTGGCCCGCTCCAGCGCCGGCATCAACAGCGCCATCAACAGCGCAATAATGGAGATTACCACTAAAAGCTCTATTAAGGTAAAACCTCTTTGTCTTTTCATATCAATACTCCTTTTTTTATAGTGAAAAGTGCCTATAGTTTGAAGTGCCTAAAGTTAAGAATGATTTTCACTTTAATCTACTTTAGTCACTTTAGTTCACTTTAGACACTTTAGTTCACTTCGCCCTACGGTATTTTTCCCCAGATGGCCTTGCGCATATTGTCACAATCTGCAGCACCTTCAGGAGTAGTTGGCGGCCAGTTTATTTTACTTATTTCTCCCTGTTCAATTGTTTCCTTACCCTGCCACTTTATGTGATCGGTGTGGCTGTCTGCGTAGGCAACGGTCGTGCCGCCTGAGTGCCGTATCGGAACAGGGTCTATCCATGTCCGGGTATAATAATCAATTTTGAAACTGCGGTAGTTGTTTGTCTCGTCGACTGTTCGGCCTTCACATATAAAAACGATTCTCTCGTTCGGCCTGCGAACAAGCGACTTGTTCTTGACCCACAACATTGGTTGGGATATGCCAACACCACCAGTACCATTTCCGTTGTACCGTCCACCATCGCCGTTAAGAGAACAAACAATAGAGTAGGTTCGCAGGTGATTGGCCTTGCCGCCCGGGCACCTGTATACTTTTGTGTTCTTGCTATAGGGCCACAGGGCGCCTGCTCTGATGGCTACTTCCTGGGCATACGAGTTGGAAATGTTGGGGTTAGTGTTCTCAGGCTCAGTCCGGCGGACCCAGGGTTCCTCCACATACACCTTTCCGGTCGTGGGGTCCACCCTGCACCTGCCTCCCGGTCCCGTGTCTGACAATAAAGGGTCAGGGTCGCCGATGGCTGGCCCTGCTTCGCCGTTAACCAGCTTGCCGTCGTTACCATCGGCGTACATCATCCAGGCAAGCGCCAAATCCTTTAGATTTCCGCCACAAACCGTACGTCTGCCCAGCTCTCTGGCCCGCTCCAACGCCGGCATTAATAACGCCATTAGTAGCGCGATAATGGAGATTACAACCAAAAGTTCTACTAATGTAAATCCTCTTTTTTGTGTATCCATAGCGATACTCCTTTCTGATTACTTGCGTTTTGCCGACCCGCCCGGTTAGAAACCGACCCGCCCCTGGGGGGCAGGCCCTTAAGTAACGCCCTTTTACTTCCAACAGGCCATAGGCCGAATATAAATATCAATAAGCATGAAATATCATGCTTATATAATCACGGTGTATAACCCAACCTGCCCCACACTCCTCTTTGCATCTGGTACAGGTCTTCAAAGCCCGCAGTGGTAACGGGAGGGTTATGTGAGGGATTCCTGGCAATATCCGCTGTCTCCTCGTTCCATTTCCAATATAGACTGTGTGCGTCCGCAAAACTGACGGTTGCACCGTCGCGGTGTCGTATGGGGGGCAGCCCCACCGGTGGGGCGGACGGCGAGATTATCCATTCCGGGTTCGTGTAAGAGACATGATAACTGTGGATAATGCCCCCTTCCCACAAGGCCTCGCCTACATCAACGAAGACAAGCCTCTCGTTGGGCTTGGAAATATCGCCCCTGTTGCTGCACCATACCTGCTCAGCTTTAGTATTGGTTTGGGGTTGACCATTCATAGAGTCGACTATGGCGTAGGTAAGCATGTGATTTACCTTGCCCGCCGGGCAGCGGTAAGTCTTTTCGTTCTTGCAATATTCCCACAAAGCCCCATCTCTGACTCGTGCCTCTTGTATTCGCTTGCTGATGCCGGGGTCCACATCGCCTACCCAGGATTTCTCAAGAATAATGTCTTCGCCTGTGATCGGCTGCTTACCCCATCTGTCATCTCCTCCTATGCCGCGGACGAGGTTGCCGCCGTTTGAATCCGTATACATAATACAAGCAAGCGCCAACTGGTTAAGATTGCCCAGACAAACCGTACGTCTGCCAAGCTCCCTGGCTCTGTTCAGTGCCGGCATCAGTATCGACATTAATAACGCAATAATGGCAATCACCACCAAAAGCTCTACTAATGTAAACCCTTTTCGGTTATCCATAATGATACTCCTTTCTTCTATTGCTACTGACGTTTCATTACCGGCTATATGATGCGCAGAGCCAGCGTGCTGTTCCGCCAATTTCGCAATTTTTGCGCTAATTTTACCCTGTCAGAACAAGTGCATTATACTTCATATCTGAGCCTGTTGCAATACTAAAACCTGAAATTATTGGACATTTTTTCATAAAGGGCATGATTTTTTTGTGGACCGCAGTGAGTTTGTATGACCGTTTGCTTCGGGAAGATTATACATAAGCAAAGCGCATAAAGAAGGACTGGAACCTGACGATTCCAGTCCTTGTGAGACGGCCTTAAACTTAAGAATATACTGCAAACTTATAAAAAATCAACCTGTCTCACTCAAACCAAGACACTATAAGAAGAAAAGACCTTTATAATTCTATTTTCATTATAGACCTCAAAATGGTTTTTGCAAGCCTTTTTTTTGGAATTTTTGGAATTTTTTTCAAAAATTTTATTTTACTTGCTCTTTTTCATGTTTTTAGCCTTACCAAGGCTGATATCAGCCTTGAGAAGCCAATATATGGCAAAAAAGGTCTCAGGAAAGCCCAAAAATAACTTACTGTCCTTAAAAACTCCTATGTGGCCTGATTTTCTGACTTTCGTACGCCGGGTTCTTCACTTATCGCAGCGACACAATAAATGTAAGTAAGTGGTTCGCTGCCGGTATTTTTCACATCGTGGTCCGTATACGGCGGAATATAGCATACTATCCCTTCGCCGACCTTATGAGAGTCCTCTTCGCCGATTAGCAGTAATCCCAGGCCGGAAAGAAAGACAAGCAGTTCCTCGTGATGTTTCGTGCTGTGCCGGCCGCAGCTCTGGCCGGGATTGAGGTAAACCCTGCCCGAGCGCATTCCAAAGGTCTGTGGTTGGCCCTCCAGAATTCTTTGATATTCGGCCTTATCATTTAACTCTGTGACGAGCACTTTCTCTGATGATGCCATATAATTTCCTCGAAAACTGCGTATTTATTGTCAAATGAGTATATCTAAAAAATTTCTGCTTTTCTGTCAATTATTTTCTTGACTCGGTAGCACGAATACATTATTCTTATGCGCTACGATATGGTTTTGAGACTTTATATACGTAGATATCAATAACCCATTTTAATTTTTTTGGAGGATTTTGTTATGAAAAGTTCAGGTGTGGTGAAAACATTCATTTGTTTGGTGACGTTGCTGTTTGCTTTAAGCGGTTTTGCGTATGGCGATACCCACCAGGGGGTACAGTCTGTTGACGAGGATGGCTTTGGGACTCACCCCGATTTGTACACTTTCAACAAAGTTACGGTGGATGGAATAATTCTTAATCGGCCGGACTTTATGTTAGATGCGACCCCCAACGAAGATGCACCCTTCGGCCCGGGTGCAAGCTGGCAAATCTATATCCAGGGCGAAGGCAACGACCACGCCGGCACCGCTGTCTGGATGGGACAGTGTTACGACAATATCCCCGGCGGCGACGGCACATATACCAACCAGGAATGGCTCGACGAGATTTATCGCTTAAGCCACGATCCTTTGACGGGCTATGAGTTTGCACCTGGTGACCGTGTCAAGGTTACAGGATTACTCAAATTTTATACAGGAAAAACAAATATTAACGAGCGTCATAGTGCGGATCCATATAATGACCTAACTATTGAATTGGTGGAGGCTGGAGTCGGCCTTCCGCAGCCGGAGGTCATAACGCTTGATGATGTAAAAGATGGTAACGACAATTTCATTTTTGACTCCAGCCGGCTCACCGGCTGCGAATACTATCAGGGGCGCCTCGTTAAGTTCAACAATGTGAGTTTTGTGGATGCAAACTCCTGGGGCCCCGATGCGCAAATGCAAATAACCGATGGGCAAAAAACATTTCCTGTGAAGTTGGGCATCGGATGGGGGATTCGACCAGGCTCGAATAATTTAACCGGACCTTTTGATGTTATCGGCATCTTCGACCAGGAAAGCTCCGCTTATATGGTCTGCAATGACGGCTACAGGATTTGGGTAATGAATTATGACGGCAATGGTCGGGTACTCACCGACCGAGCGTACGGCAGGTACAATCTGCCCGGAGAGATTAATAAGGATGGCAAGGTTGATATGTTCGACTTTGCCTGGCTGGTTGATAACTGGCTCCAGTGTGTTCCAGGTTCTGGCGGTTGTGGTGGAGCTGGAAGTTAAAAGTCTCGTCCTAAGCACATAGCTGGCAGAGACATGTTTTGTATAAAGGCTTTCTCTAATGAAACGCGGCTTTACACTAATTGAGTTGCTGGTAGTTATCGCTATTATTTCACTGCTGATGTCGATACTGGTACCTGCATTGTCACAGGTGCGTGAACAGGCTATGATTGTTGTCGTCAATAGCGAGCTTTACGGTATCGGTTTAGCTCTTGAAGCTTATGCAATGGAAAATGAAGAACGGTATCCACCTACCCGCGCAGATTGTAATCCATGGGCGCGCGAGCATACTTATGCACTGCCCCAGGAGCTGGTTGATTCGGGCTACCTGCCTAAAGGCGAGATAGGCAAGGTCCGTTTTGCCAAAATCGAAGACAAATACAATGAAGGGTGTGCTTACAAGTACATCGCCGTCGGCCCAAAGTACGACTATCTCGGTGCGCCGTTTGGCAATCAGCACCTGTATGTACCTGAGGGCTTCCCGGATTTTGAAAAAGAAAATTTAATCAAGTATAACGATTTTGAAATATCTCCTGTGACATGGGTTCTTTTTAGTTTAGGCCCAAGATACGATATACAAAGTCTCGAGAACAAGGATTTTCCGCTCAAAGAGGGCTTCCCCGCTTCAAGACGATTCTGGTATTCACCTGAAACCGGCGAGGGTATATTGACTCGGATGCGATTGATAAAAGGCCGGCATATCGGCTCGTTCGAGAAGTAGCAAATGAAGCATAAAACACTTAGTTACAAATTAGTATTTTCGGTGACGTTCGGCTTGCTTGTAGCGGGCTGTGAAAACAAGCCCGGCGGGGAAAGTTATGCAGAGATTGCCGTTACCAATTCGTATTTGGGTTGTGCGGTCAGGCAGCTTTGCGGCAATGATACGGAGGTTCTGTGTTTGGTGCCGCCGGGTATGTGTCCGGGGCACTTTGATATTTCGCCGTTACAAGTCAAGCAGCTTTGTGGCTGCAGGATGCTGCTGCTTTTTGATTTTCAAAAGCAGCTTGAGGGGACGCTGTCTCGGGTGAAGGAAAGGGGGCTGAAGACGGCTTTGGTGACGGAGGAGGGTGGTTTGTGTGTCCCGGAGACTTACCTTGCTGTCTGCCGGCAGGTTAGTGAGATTCTTTCATCTGAATATCCCGAAAGCAAGGCCCGCTGCCAACAGAGGCTGGCAGTTATAGAAAATGACCTGAAGCGTTTGCGGGAGGAGCTTTTAGAAAAGGTTCAGCAGGCCGGCATATCATCGGCCAAGGTTCTGGTATCCAACCATCAGGTTGATTTTGTGAGATGGCTGGGATTAGAGACGATAGCGACGTTTGTAGGTAGTGACATTGAAACGGTTGCCGGCATCGAACACTGCATCAAAAAGGCGGAAGGCCGGGATGTACGATTTGTCATAGCGAATAAGCAGGAGGGAACGGCACTTGCGAAGGCACTGGCTGAGCGGCTGGGGGCCAAGGCGGTTGTTTTCAGCAACTTTCCGGACTTTAGTGGCGATGCGGGCGGTTTCAGTGCGCTTCTTCGAGCGAACGTAGAGGCTTTGTTTGGGGCGGCAAGACTATGATGGGGCAATGTCTAAGTCTTTCTGATGTTGAGGTTCGTTGGAGCGGTCGAACCATACTTGCCATTGAGGATATGCAGATTCAGCAGGGAGAGTTTGTTGGTATCATCGGAACTAACGGGGCAGGCAAGACGACTTTACTGAAGCTCTGTGCCGGTTTGATAAGGCCGGGTCGGGGGACGGTCAGGCTTGATGGGCATGATTTGGCTGAGCTTAGTGCCTGGCGTAAAGCGAATTTGCGAAAGCATATCGGCTATATTCCGCAGGCGGCTGAGTACAATGCCGAACTGCCCTTTACACTGCGCGAGCTGGTGGCGATGGGCCGAACGAGCGTCAAGGCCTTGCTTCGTCGGCTGAACAAAGAGGATTACGAGATTGTTGATAGCTGGATTGAGAAGCTGGGTTTGTCGCAGCGCCGGTCTCAAACGTTTAGAAGTCTTTCCGGGGGTGAGCAGCAAAAGGCACTTATAGCGCGGGCGATGGCGCAGGACCCTGAGATACTTATGCTTGATGAGCCTTGCTCGAATCTGGATTTCAACTGGAAATATCAGATTACGGAAATCATCGAGCAGTTGCATCGTGAGACCAAAGTAACTGTCGTGATGGTCTCGCACGAGACGAGTCTGCTGCCTTCGGCCTGCAAGAGGGTGGTTCTCTTGCATGAAGGCAACGTTCTGGCTGATGGTGATATCGAGGAGGTCTTTGAGTCCGAGGTGCTTGAGAGGGCCTATCAGTGTCGGATTGAGAGCTTCAAGCTCGCAGGTCGAAGGTACACCGTCAATAAGAGCCGAGCGTGAGGTTGCTGGTTTATGGATTCTTTTTTTTACCTTGTGATGTTTGCCGGTGCCGTTGCCGGTGCGAGTACCGGGCTGTTGGGGGTCTATATTGTTGGTATGCGGATGCCTTTTATCGGGATTTGCATATCCCATTCGGCGATGGCAGGGACTATTTATTCGATTCTATTAGGTGTTAATCCGGTCCTGGGGCCGGTAGTTTTTTCAGCGGTCAGCTCGATGGGCCTTGGTGTGGTCAGGCCGGGGAGGTCGAGATTGGATGCCAATGTGGCGCTGGCGATATTTTTCAATTTGATGCTCGGGCTTACGTTTTTAGGGATAGGGCTGATGCATGGAAGCCGCTCCGAGGTGCTTGGGCTGCTTTGGGGCAGTTTGCTTTTTGTGCGGAAGAGCAGCGTGGTAATTATTACGATTTGTGGTTTGGTTTTTGTAGCTTTTGCCGTTTTATTTAATAAAGAGCTGAAAGTGCTGCTGTTTAGTCGAACCATTGCCTCGGCGACGGGCGTGCATGAGAGCTTTGTTTACTGTCTTTTCCTGGCTCTGTGTGGTCTGATATTAGCGGTCAATCTTCCACTTGTTGGTGGGCTGATGATATTCAGTTTGATTACGTGCCCTGCTGCTGCGGCGTATCAAGTATGCACGGGACACAGGTCGGTTATCTTTGCGGCGACGGCTTTCGGGATGGCCAGTGCCGTGGTTGGTTTTTTGGTTTCGTACTATCTTGACCTGCCGACCGGGGCGTGCATTGTAATTGTCAGTGCGATTGTTTTTGCAGCCTCGGCCTCCTACAGGGTCCTAATAAAGAAAACTTCTTGACTTAAAACGAATTTGGCGAAACCTGCTGAAAAGTGCGGCAATGACTAACACAACTCCAAGAAATAAGGCAATGGCAGGACCAAGTGAAAAATCGAAATAATAGCCGAACAACAGGCCTCCTATGGAGGCTATTACGGCTGCCGACCAGGCAATAAGCATTCGTGTGCCCCAGCGTGATGAAAATAGAGCTGATGTCGTGGCTGGAATTATAAGAAAGGCAAACACAACAACCACGCCGGCAATCCTAACCGCCACTACTATCACGATTCCAACTAACGCATAGAACAGAAAATCCCACCATACCACTTTCACACCCTTGGTAAGGGCACCGTGGTAATCCTCTGATATCCTTAGCAATGGTTTTCGGAAAATATAAAAGCAGAATCCAATAGTGCAAAAGACAATCAAGCTCCCTATGATTTCCGGCAATCCTGTCCACAAAAGGCTGCCTGATAACATCTCATCCATATGCGCATGGCCGGGAGTGACACCAATCAGAAAAAGAGCAGAAGCAGCGGCTATGGCGTAAGAAATTCCAATTACCGCCTCGATTGAGATTTGAACAATTCTGCTTCGTACTAAAGCGTAAAACGCCGCTATGGATAAGACGAAACCAAATGAAAATGTGTATGCCAGCAATGTTCCCTCCTCTGCGTCAAAGACAAGGTGAGCTACAATGGAACCTACCGCTGCAATCTGGGCCAGGGCAATGTCAATAAAGATAACCTCTCTCTTGAGTACGTGAATACCGCAGTACCCTAATATGGCACCCATCATCATACAGGCTAAAAACGGTAAACCGAGCATTTCAATCAATTGCAGCATTATTGATGTCCTTTCTGGCAGAGTAGGCTGCGGATAACCACCGCACAGACAAAGAAAATACCTAATGATAAAACCAGGCTGGGCCCGTATGTAAAACTAAATAAATATGATGAGCTCAAACCAATAACACAGGCCACAAAACCTATGCTCCAGCCGACGATAACAGCCGCGCCCCATCTTCTGGTGAACATTGCGGCAATCGCTGCCGGTATCATAAGAAAGGCATAAGCCAATAAGACGCCGGCAATAGGAACAATTAACACCGTTATAATTCCCTGCGTGGTGAAGAATAAAAAGTCCCAGAACCTTTCGTTCTTTAACGTCTGAGGATTTTCTGCCAAAGCGATGAATTTATGTCGCAATATATAGTGAAACAGCAACAACGCAATATAGACAAGGATGGTTACTATAATCAGTGGCCAGCTCACCCATTCCATATATCCGCAAAGAGTCTTCTCCACGTAAATTTCACCGCTGGGCAGTTTGTCTGTTAGAAGAAGTGAAATAACCAGTGCCATCGCGTACAATATCCCGATAACCGCTTCGCGAGGTATCTCCCGACTTTTAGGCTTGATTAAGGCAAGCAGCAGCGAGCCAAACAGTACGGCCACCATTGCCAATAAATATGATAGGGGAGAGCCATATTTGATATGCAGAGCGACCCCGACCAGGGCACCAAAAGCAGCCAATTGGTCTAAAACCAGGTCGGAAAATATCAGAGTGCGCCTGATTATATGAAGGCCGATATAAGTATGCAGCACCAGAACCACGGCGATTAAGGCAATCTGACGTAAAAATAGACTTACTGTTTCTGACATTATCAATGCCTTTCCAGACTTCTCACGGT
>Ga0315543_1001721_pt1 | contig 22897 bp, 22 predicted proteins | sample SalMarSW160210MG_2_FD_203098 | JGI IMG/M metagenome (GOLD analysis project Ga0315543, IMG submission 203098) | Salt marsh sediment microbial communities from the Plum Island Ecosystem LTER, Massachusetts, United States - Salt Marsh Sediment SW1601-210 ... | reverse complement strand
GAATAATGTATCGTAACTTGTTTCGTTTGTTGCCATCAATCCTCTCAGCCAATCCCAGGGCTTTTATCCCAGCAACAATAATATATACCCAAAAACGCTGATTATGTTTTATATAGGACCATTGTCAAAGAAAATTTGCGATATTTGACTACAAAAGTACGAACCTCATCTGCCTAAAATCGACTTTTATAGTTTCCGGGTTTAGCGGTTTTTCCACAAGTTCTCTCGCACCCCGGGCCGACCGGACTGGCGTAAGCCATCTTGACGATTTAGGGTTGACTTGGCGTCAAATCCCGCTAAACTGTTGTCTCTCTAAAAGTTGGCATTATCGAAACAGTAACTTTCAAGGAACCAATAAGTGGCTTATAATTGTGTTATCCTTATAAAGCAAGTTCCGGATACCAAACGGATTACAGGCGAGGCAATGAACGATGACGGCACTGTTAATCGCTCTGCCCTGCCAGCCATTTTCAATCCGGAAGACCTCAACGCACTCGAACTGGCCCTGCAGATTAAGGATAAATTCGGCGGCAAAGTAACAGTTATCACTATGGGCCTGCCGGCGGCAAGCGCGATTCTTCGCGATTCACTTTTCCGCGGGGCAGATGATGCAATTCTCATCACCGACCAGCGATGTGCCGCAAGCGATACATTAGCGACCAGCTATATCCTGAGCTGTGCCGTCAAAAAGGCCGATTTCGACATCGTTCTTTGCGGCAGGCAGGCAATAGATGGCGATACCGCACAGGTCGGCCCACAATTGGCGGAAAAACTGGGTATTCCACAAATTACCTATGTCGAAGAGCTTATCGAACTTAATGGCAAATCTATAACGGCTCGTCGCAATATCGGGGCCGGCTGGCAACAGGTCAGGACAAAATTGCCCGCTCTTTTGACCGTTACCGGTGACGCAAATGAGCCGAGAGTTGCCGCTGCGAAAAAAATGATGAAATATAAAAATGCCCACACACCTGTCGAGGTGGAACAAGAAGTCAGAAGTCAGAAGACAGAAGACAGTGAAGCAAAAATCAAAAAGCTGGTTGAGAAAAAATGCAGCGAATTGAGTGAGAAGGGATTATTGATTAAGCAATGGGATTTGGATTATATCGAAGCCGATTTGAAGTGGTGCGGCCGAACCGGCTCACCAACAAAAGTCCGCCGCATCCAGAGCGTTGTCCTTGCCGCAAAAGAAAGCAAAAATATCGAGCCGAATGACCAGGACGTTTCAGATATGATACACGAGCTGATTGAAGACAAAATAATAGCTTAAATCGATATACCAACAGCAAAATACAAGATACCAATTATGATAGATGTAAATAGAAAAGGTGAGGTGTGGGTTTTTGCTGAGCAGCATAACGGGCACCTGGAAGATACGCCGATTGAGCTGATGAGTAAGGCCCGGCGTTTGGCTGATACACTCGGTGTAAAACTGGCTGCTGCCGTTTTAGGCGATGGGGCCAAAGACATTGCGACAAAGTTAATACATTACGGCGCCGACAAGGTTTATCTGGCTGAGCATCCGCTGCTCGGCACTTATCAAACGAACAGTTACGCAAAAGTAATTTTCGATTTGATTCATAAGTATAAGCCGCAGATTGTGCTTTACGGAGCTACTGCCGCGGGGCGGGATTTGGCTCCACGGATTGCAAGCGCCGCAAAGGCTGGACTTACCGCAGACTGCACAGACCTGCAAATCGGCGACCATCAAACCACCAAAGACGAGCAGTTCCACAAGAATCTGCTGTTTCAGATTCGCCCTGCCTTCGGCGGAAATATAATCGCCACCATCATAAATTACGACCGCTGGCCCCAAATGGCTACCGTCCGCGAAGGCGTGATGCCGCCGCCGGAGCCGGATGTCAGCCGAAAGGGCGAAGTTATCGAGGAGAAGGTGCAAATTTCACAACAAGACCTACCGCTTGAGATTCTCGAAGAACACAAACGACCGAAGAAGGTTAACCTCAAGGCAGCAAGGATAATCGTTGCCGGCGGAGCAGGCGTGGGCAGCAAGGATAATTTCAAACTCATCTGGGATTTGGCAAACTGCCTCGGTGCAGCGCCGGCGGCCACCAGAGCGGCCGTTGACCTGGGCTTCATTGACAGCGACCATCAGGTCGGCCAAACCGGCACAACCGTTCGGCCAAGTTTGTATCTGGCAGTTGGAGTCAGCGGAGCAATTCAACATCAGGCCGGAATGTCCCAAAGCCAGAAGATTATCGCCGTCAACAACGACCCCGATGCCCCGATTTTCCAGATTGCGCATTACAAGATAGTCGGAGACCTAAACGTTGTTGTGCCCAAAATGATAAAGGCAGTTAAAGAAAAAAGCATCAAAGAAGAAAAAACAGTAAAAGCTTAAAAGCCGGATATGCTATGGCCAATTTCTATAAAGACAACAACGATATACAATTTTTGTTTAAATATATAGACCTGGGCAAGCTGGCGACGATTTGCGAAAAAGGTTTCAAGTTTGCAAGCGAGTTTGACTATGCTCCTGCTGATGCCGATGAGGCGATACAAAATTATGACCTGGTTCTCGATTCGCTTGGCCAGTTAAGCGGTGATTTTATCGCTCCGCGTGCCGAAGATGTTGACCGCGAAGGCAATACCCTTAACGAAGATGGAACAGTCACATACGCAAAAGGGATACGCGAGTCTCTTGAGAAACTTGCCAAAGCCGATGTGATGGGCTTTACGCTACCGCACAGGTTCGGCGGCCTGAATTTTCCAAATCTTATTTATTCGATGGCTATCGAGATTGTCTCGCGCGCCGATGCCGCACTAATGAATATCTTCGGCCTGCAGGGAATAGCCGAAACAATTAATGCTTTTGCCTCAGAAGAAATTAAGCAGCAGTATTTACCCGACTTTGCTGCGGGCAAGGTCACTGGCGCTATGGTATTGACTGAGCCGGACGCCGGTTCGGATTTGCAGGCGGTCAAGTTGCGCGCATTCACGGACAATAGTGGCAACTGGTTCTTGCACGGCGTAAAACGTTTCATAACCAACGGCTGCGGCGATGTGCTGCTGGTATTGGCCCGCAGCGAGCCGGACAGAAGCGGAGGCCTTGGCCTAAGTCTCTTTGTCTGCGACAGAGGTCCAACTGTCCACATTCGTCGGCTGGAGGACAAACTCGGCATCCACGGTTCGCCAACCTGCGAGATATTCTTCGACAATACGCCGTGCGAGCTAATCGGCGAACGCCAACGCGGCCTTGTAACATACGTTATGAGCCTGATGAACGGAGCACGTATAGGCATTGCAGCTCAATCGGTTGGTATTGCCGAAGCCGCTTTCCGCGTTGCCCGTGATTATGCCGCCACAAGAAAACAATTCGCAGTGGCCATTGAAAAGCTGCCGGCTGTCCGTGATATGCTTATCGATATGAAGATTGCCATCGAAGCAGGCCGAGCACTACTATACGAGACATCACGCATAGTGGATATAGAAATAGGATTCGCCAAACGCATTGAAGAAAACCCACCCGAGGACAAAGCAGAAGCTAAACAGCTCAAAAACGACGCACGAAAATATAAAAGATATGCCGGGATGCTAACGCCAATGAGCAAATATTATTGCTCCGAGATGTCCAACAGGGTTGCTTACGATTCGATTCAGGTCCTCGGAGGCAGCGGCTATATGCGAGACTATGCCTGCGAACGGCACGCCCGTGATGCAAGAATTACAACTATTTACGAGGGAACGAGTCAATTACAGATTGTAGCCGCTGTTCGCGGCGTCTGCAGCGGAACAGCCGAGAAATTTATCACCGAACTATCTCAAGGACAATTTCAACCGGAAGTTAAGGATTTGCTTGATAAACTCGCTGAAGGAACACAACTATTAGCAAAGTCGGTTGCCTTTGTAAAAGAAAACGGCAACGAATATATGGACCTATATGGCAGAGCGCTGGTCGATATTGCGATAAATTTAATCAATGGCTATCTATTCTGCAGCCAGGCCAGCACTGAAGTTGATATGCAGGTCGAAGGCGACTCGTCATCTATGAAAGAACGCAAGGCAATGATTGCCAGAAGATACATCACCAAAAATGCACCTAAAATTGTCTCTCTCGCAGAGCTGATTTGCACCGGTGACAAATCAACATTTACAGAATACGAAGCGATGATAGGTCCTATAGCAAGTGAGTGAATTAGAGAATTAGTGAATTAGAGATTAGTAAATTAGGAGTGAGATGGCTAAAGGATTTTATGATTTGAATATATGGGAAAAGGGATATGCCCTTTTGATGGAGATATACGAAATAACAGCAACATTTCCAAAGGAAGAAAAATATGGGTTATCTGGCCAGATGAGAGATTCAGCTAATTCAGTCATCGCAAATATTGCCGAAGCACATGGCAGATGTTATTTTGCTGATAAAGCAAGAGTTCTTTATACATCCCGCGGAGAATGTGAAGAGACACGGAGCCACTTAAGAGCTGCTTCAGGCCTAAAATACATTGACAAAAAAGTGTTTGGAAAATTGTATCAAGAATATGAAGGATTATCAAAAGGAATAAGTTCCTTCATTCGGACACTCAAAAAAGACTAATTCGCTAATTAACTATTATGCTTCGAGCGGTTATTTTTGATTTCGATGGAGTGATAACCGATTCTGAAATCCTGCACCTTCGCGCCTTCAACCAGGTGTTAGCTCAATACGGCGTCGAGATTTCAATAAAGGATTACTACAAAGAATATCTGGGCTTTACTGACTTTGATTGTTTCAAGACCCTCATCGATAAAGAGCTGTTACAAAAACCAACGGAGGGAATAAACAATCTCATAAAACAAAAAAATCAAATATTCGAAGAACTGACAAAAACCGAAGGCAAAATAATCGAAGGGGTGCGGGATTTCCTGCAGATGCTCAGGCAAAACAACATACCGATGGCTATATGTTCGGGTGCACTGCTGGTGGAGATTGAACTTATATTGGAACAGGGAAAGCTGCGCTCTTTCTTTGAAGTGATAGTCTCCGCAGAATTTGTAAAAAAAGGCAAGCCGAATCCTGAAGGTTTCCTGCTGACTTTGCGGAAACTTAACCAAAACCGACAGAATCCTGTTCTGCCAAACCAATGTATTGTGATAGAAGATTCACATTGGGGACTCGAGGCCGCCAAGGCAGCGGGAATGCACACCATCGCAGTAACAAATTCCTATGATGCCGACCAGTTAGCCCTGGCTGAAAAGATTGTTACGAGACTGGGCAACTTGAGCATAAGCGCTCTACAAGAGCTTTGCAGGTGAAGGATTACCTTCCCATCTGCAGCATACCGGGACCGGTAATCTTGGTTTTGATTCTGTCGGTTTTTAAGTTGTATTCGATACCAGGAGCAAGGGCACCATTGAAGAGACACGGCTGAAGCTCATCACCCCAGGCAGTGATTATAGACTTGTCGGCATCATAAAACATTTCACTGCCCACAAATTGAATATCTTTCCTTTTGCCCCATATATTCTTTTTGCCCTCCTCTTCATAAGTAATGCCGCCCGTCGCACTAAGTGTTGAAAGTTCACTCCGACCGCTGGCTGTCTCGTAAAGCACAGCTTCTACGTGGTTGGCGGTGGCTGAAACCTGTTGACCATATCGGCCCTGGACAATAGGAAAATAATCAATAAGGAGTTGCTCAACTCCGGCGCCAGCAATAATTAGATTCGCCTCTGGAAAATACTTCAAAGTATCAAAATTCCGCACAACCGCATAGCATGGTCTTTGCAAACTGAATCTGCCCACCTTTCTTTCCGGCTCCGCTATCTTTGAGTTATCAGCTGCTATTATGCCTGACCCAGTTGCTAAAAACATCTGCTGGCCGGCGTCATAGTCAAACCTAAGACATTTTAGCTTGGTAAAGCCAAGCAATTCTTCTCCTGCCCACTTAGAAGTGTCGAGTTGAACCACCTCGCCGCTTGCTGTTAGATGTTCTATGTCGGCCTGTAACTGCTTATCTTCGGACAAATTTACCGCAAGTTTTGGAGCCGAAAGCGTGTACTTCTGTTGAAAACTCGGTTTCTCCCGGAGCATCGCACATAGAACATCACCTTCGAAGATAACCTGATTTAACGCCGGCAGGAACCTGGCTTTCTCCTGGGCTGTTACTTTTACCGGAACGGCAGCTTGCTTGCCATCGCCTCTCTCGGAGGGGTGGGGCCTGTCTTCGGCGTCTATTACATCATTTACATAAAATGTAAGCTCTGATGGGCCACTGGCAACGGTATCCTCGGTAACTAAGCAATAGTCAATCCTCTGAGCAACGAATGTGGGCCGGCCGCTTCTGTCATTAAAGCTTTTGGGACCTTTGCCGCCGGTCGAAGTCGTATTCTTATACATTTTAGAAGAGTCCATCGGCACAATGACAATACCATTGTCACAGGTAACGATTATATCAGCAAACTCTTCGTCTCCTCCCTCTCGTCCGTCGTCTGTCGTCTCTCGTCTCTCGTCCCTCATCCCCTGTCCCTCATCCCTCGTCTCCTGCTTTACAAAATGCGTCTCGTCCCTGGATTTCTTACCTGGGCCTTTAGACCATAAAATGTTGTTGATGGAGACTTCATCAGCAAAAATCAACTGCTCCGGACAGTCTATAACAACATTATTTCTGAACACACATCTGTAGTATTCGCCCTCTCTCGTCCCTCGTCCCTCGTCTCTCGTCTCTCGCCGGTCTGTTTGTGCCCGGCTGCCGGGACTGGCTGGCCTCTCAGTGTTTGATGCTTGCGATGAAAACAAAGATGCCTTCCCGCTGCCCCGCCTTGCGTCAGGGGACGCAGGAGCAAGCGACGATTGTCTGATATTCAGAGTCTCCAAATCAATTATTTTAAGAAATTCGAGGCAGTCTTTTTCCTCGTTATAGACAAGTTCCATTCCCCTGCCGAGCATTTGAGCGTCTTGGGAGGTGAATTTGACCGGCCCGGCGGTCGAAAACTGCGATTTTTCGCTGATGAAAATAACATCATCGAGATAAATAAAGCTTTCTTTTATGTTGCTGCCCCTTTCGGGCAGGATGTGGATAACTACATTTCCCTTAAGTGTTGCATCCTTCGGGGTGGCTCTGCCAACAGCATCTTCAACTCGAACCTTACCCTCATCGGCCGTCATGTAGCATTTGAGATTATGTCGAAAAACATTCATATACGGCTTCTCAATTTCCCACTCGTCTCCTTCCACGTGAAGAAGTCTTTCGAATCCAAATTCTCGGTCAACCCGCTTTTCTGCGTTTAAGTGTGTGTATTTGGCTTTTTGGACGGTACCAACCCCAACATCGCCAACCATCCCGATTTCGCTGTCAAACTCGACGGCATTGCTATCGGCAACAGTATCCCCGCCTACCCAAAGGCTTGTCCGTCGGGCAGGAGCGAATTTCGCTTCAGTATCAATCTCTATGGGGGGAGTCCTGCTTATCTGGTTATAGAGCAGATATATTGCAAGCACTGCCCCCAATGAAATAAGCCATACATAGAGTTTTCGCGACTTAACCCTCATAACAAACCCTCGTAGCACGGCCATCTTGGCCATGCCTACACGGGCTGGAAGCCCGTGCTACAGCTGCCATCTGCCGCTCTTTTTCAGAAGGTATTCTATTACTTCACGCACCGCTCCATCACCCCCGCGACGTGTCGTTACATAATCAGCTATATCCTTAACTTCATCAACCGCATTAGCAACAGCCGCCCCAAACCCCACGTATCTTATTACCGGCAAATCCAGCAAATCGTCGCCGATATAAGCTGTCCTGTTTGCCGAAAGACCCGCCTGCTCAAGCAGCTTCTTGAACGCCGGCAGTTTCTCGAAACAATCCTGGACACAATAGTCTATATCAAGTTGCTCAGCCCGGCGTTTCGTCGCTTCCGAAAATCTGCCGCTCAAAAAAGCGACTTTTAGCCCCGCTCTCTGCCACATTCGAATACCGTGACCATCCAGCAAATTGAAGAATTTACCTTCACTGCCGTCCCCGTTAATCATTACTGTCCCGTCCGTTAAAACACCATCAACATCCAGAGCCAGCAACTGTATATCTGCAAGGTTTGTTTTTGGCTTCTCTGTCATTCGATTATCCTATGTCATCATTTTACTATCTTGCAGCACATGGTTATTGAAAACTCAAATTACAATTTTACCACACTACCGCGCTCGTTATAACAGACTAAATTATGTCTTTCACCGGTATAAGTCGACTCGGAATGAATTATCACGCGCTTATCATTGAGCTGCTCTATATGTGCTATCGCAGCTCTTCTCTCATTCTGCAGGTAGCCGCCAACTTCCGGCGATACAAACAGCTCGATGCGTTTTATATGGTCTTTTGATGCCGAAAGATTTAACATTCGAATAATCTCAATAGCCAGTGATTCATGGCTTTTAATAAAACCCGCACCCCCGCAGTGTGGACATGCCAGATAGGTGGTCGACCGCAGCGAAGGACGCATTCGCTGGCGGGTCATTTCCACCACACCGAACCTGCTTATCCTCAATATTCTCGAACGGGCACGGTCGGCTTTGACAGAGCTGCGAAAAGCCTTCTCAACTTCCCTGCGGTGTCTCTCGCTGCGCATATCAATAAAATCGCAAATTATTAATCCACCAAGGTCTCGCAGTCTAAGTTGCCGGGCTATTTCCGGCGCCGCTTCCATATTGGTTTTGTAAGCGGTCTGCTCGGCACTTTGGCTCTTCCGGTATCGACCACTGTTGACATCTATTGACACCAGCGCCTCGGTTTGCTCGATTATAATTGAACCACCACTTTTAAGGGCTACCGTGCGAGACTGAACTTTAGTGATTTCATCTTCGATTCGATATTTGTGGAAGAGCGGAACTTTGCTGTCGTAATACGTTACTCTTTGTCTCAAACGCGGCATTGCTATCAAAAGAAAATCCCTTATCTTGCGAACAACACCTTCCGAATCACATACTATCTTGTCTATCTTACTGTTAAAAACGTCCCTCAGTGTTCGAGTAACCAAATCGGACTCCTGGTAAAGCCCACTCGGTGCCTTTTCGGTTTCTATCCGTTTTTCGATAGCAACCCACAATCGTTTAAGATACCTCAAATCGTTTTGAATATCCCTTTTTGAGCATCCTTGTCCTGCTGTTCGGATAATAAAGCCCATCCCTTTAGGCGGCTTGATTTCATCAAGAATCTGATGTAGTCTCACCCGTTCATCATCATCTTCAATCTTGTGAGAAATCCCGAGCTTTCGCATCCACGGCATCATAACCAGGAACTTGCCCGGCAAAGCAAGATATGTGCTAAGGGTCGGCCCCTTGGTGTTCATTCCTTCTTTCGTTACTTGAACAACGAGTTCCTTACCCTTATGAAGACACTTCTGGATAGGCAGCCGCTCCTTTAGCGATTTCCTCCGGCCAACATTTTCGATAGAGTTGCCGCCAGCCCCGGAAAAATAACGAGGATGCAGGTCGCTGATATGAAGGAAACCGTTCCTTCCTGTCCCACAGTCTATAAATGCCGCCTGTATCCCGGATTCAATGTTCACTACCTTTCCTTTGTAAATATTGCCGACGCGGCTGCTCAGGCTCGCCCTTTCCACATACAGCTCTTCAAGCGAGCCGTCTTCGACTACTGCCACCCTGCACTCTTCGCTCTCTGCCACGTTTATAAGCATCTCTCTTGCCATTGTTTTACCCTCACGTATCGCGGTTTTGCATCTTGTCAATAGCGAACGGCAATTCACCAACTTGCCATTGTACTCTCGTACGCCTAATCGGCGCCGACAGCATACCATAGTCCAGCTCCAGCAGCTTCAGAATCTCATCAATGCGTATCGAACCAGCCTTTACTGTTTTGCACTCAACGGCTATACCTGTGTCGGCAAATTCAATCGATTTCAGGAAAGGCCTAACATCCACGTTTTTGAATCTCGAATTTTTGGGACCCATTCGCCGCTGAAGATTAAGATTTTCACTTACCAATAAACGTTTAATCCTGCTCCTTAACTTTTCGTTCAGATATTCTTCCCGCACCGCAAACACATACACAGCCAGGCACGGGTGGATTGAGGTCTTTGCTTTCGCAGGCCTGGCTGTAAGCAGCTCAAAACCATCAGGTAGTCGCTCCGAAAATCTGTTTTTCACTGAAGAGCATAAATCACTTATGCTCTTACATTCCGGTGCTGCTATCTGAAGACAAAGCAAATCGTCATCAACTTCAATCCCTACGCTTCTCGGCAAAGGCAGGGATAGCTTCGGACGAGGATTGAATCCCTCACTATACAGGACTTTTATACCTGCTCGGACACAAGCTCGCTGAAAGACCCTGACAGTTTCAGCGTGCGATAAGAATCTCAGATTACCCCTGACCTTGAATTCAATCAGCACCAAGATAGTTTCGTTTGAAACGGTTATGTATCTATCTCCCTAATCTCTAATTTGCTTTTCGTCAGAAAGCTTCGGGCAGAATTTTTCTCGCAGCATCACGCAGATAGCTTGAAATCTGCCTTTCGGTATTCATACCAAGCACTTCTCTCGCTACATTATTGCAGTCTTCTATCGTAACCGAGCGAATAATTTGTTTTATTTCCGGTATCATCGGCGGAGTAAGTGAAAGCGTCCGCACTCCCATTCCCAGCAGCAGCATAATATACTCCGGCTCAGAGGCCATTTCCCCACAGACACTAAGCTCTATTTGCGCTTTGTGCGCATCTTGAATAACCGTCCTGATAAGCCGCAGCACCGCAGGGTCCACCGATGAATACAGTGTGGAAACTAATTCATTACCCCTGTCGACAGCCAGAGTATATTGAATAAGGTCGTTCGTTCCAATGCTGAAAAAATCGGCATCTCTCGCAAGTGTAGAGGCCGTCAAAGCCGCAGACGGCGTCTCAATCATCACCCCTATCTTAATATCTCTATTGTATGCTATAGATTCTTCATCAAGGTCTTCCATAACGTCACGCAAAATCATCTTCGTCTGCATCATTTCCTGAAGGTTCGTAATCAACGGAAACATTATCTTAACCTCGCCGAGAACCGAGGCCCGCAAAATTGCGTGCAGTTGTGCTTTGAACATCATAAGGTTCTGCAGGCAAAATCTAATCGACCGAAGCCCCAAAAATGGATTTGGCTCGGGTGCAAAACGTTTCCTTTGTGTATATTTATCTGCCCCAAGGTCCACTGTCCTTATTATCACCGGACGATGCTTGAAAACATGGACAGTTTCAGCATAAGCTTGATAATGGTCTTCTTCTGTAGGTTCGCTTGGCCGGTTGAGATATAAAAACTCTGTCCGGTATAATCCTATACCCTCTCCGCCTTTTTGCAAAACCAGCTCCGCCTCATCTGGAAATTCTATATTGCCTAACAATGTTATTCTCACACCATCCCGGGTTACAGGCGGCTTTTCTTTTATTGCAGTGAGTCTATGCTCAAGTTCTGCAAATTCGAGTGAATATCCCTCATACTGCCGGATTGTCTCATCATCCGGACTTACAATGACAATGCCTCGATTCCCATCAATGATGACGGTATCCCCGCCGCTGGTCATCTCTGTAAGGTCCTCCAGCGCCACCACTGCCGGAATACCAAGTGACCGCGCAACAATAGCCGTATGGCTTGTTCGTCCGCCCGCATCGGTAGCAATGCCTTTTACAAATTTCCTGTTAAACCCTGCAGTTTGGGTAGGACTCAAGTTTCGGGCAACAACCGCGACCTCTTCAGTCAAATGCTCAACATCTTCACGCTTGCCGCCGAGAAGCTGCTTGAGCAGACGTCTTTCAATATCGTAAATATCCGCTGCACGTTCGCTGATGTAAGCGTCTTTGACTTTGGTAAAATGTGATGCAATCTCCCGCAGCGTCACCGAAACTGCGTACTCGGCCGTCACCGATTCCGAATGGATCAAATCCGTTATCCTCTTCCGCAAACTCCTGTCACGCAGAAAACGCAAATGAACAGCAAAGATATCCTTTATTTTACGTTGTTCTATTGTCTTTTGCTCTGCTTCCAGTTGGGTTAACTCGTCGGCTGCAGTCCTAAAGGCGTTCCTCGCCCGCTGAATCTCTATCATTCGCTGTGTCGGCTTTACGGAACGCCGGGGAATTCGATAATCTTCGGAATCAATAATCAGCGATTTGGCAATGGTAATACCCGGCGAAACGGCTATTCCTTTTTTTATTTCCATATTAGCGTTTAGCTATTAGTTAATAATCATCAATCACTTATCATTAATCGTTTTTAGGCACCGGCTCATCGAAATGCTTCTCTTCCACAAGCTCCCGCAGAGCATTAACGGCTCGTTGTGCATCTGCACCTTCAGCTTTAACTTTCAGTTTGGTACCACAAGTTGCGGCAAGCATACTCATCTGCATAATACTCTTGCCGTCCACATCGTTTTCATTGTTACTGACCGTAATGTCGCACTCAAACTGGTTGGCAACATCAACGAATTGCATAGCGGGGCGCATATGAAGTCCATCTGCGTTTTTTATCTCAACTCCAACTTCACAGACCACTTTTTCCAATGTATTTTCTTCCGCCTGCATTTTCACCCCTTGCCCTCTGAATTACATCTACAAACTCGTATTATTATAAAGACGGATTTTCATCAGCCTCTCTGAGAAGGTCTTCAATCTCTTCGGCCTTTTCTGATTGTCTAAGGAACTTGCGGAATTTCTCTTCCTGCAAATGCTTGAAAACGCTCTCCATTACCTGTAAATGTTTGTCCGGATTGTCAACAGGGCTAATTATTAGTATCACCGAATAAACCGGCTGTTTGTCTAATGAAGAAAAATCAATACCGATACTGCTTCGACCAACCGTAGCAACCACATCTTTAACCACCTTATGTTTCACATGTGGCACAGCAACACCCTTACCCATGCCCGTACTTGCTTCATTTTCTCTTTTTATCACTGTTTTAATAATTTCTTCACAATTTCCTTTGCCGAGCCGGCCGACTTTATAAAGGGCCGAAACAAGCTCCGCTATCACGCCGTCACGGTCACCGGCTTTCAGTTCCGGAATTATTGCCTCAAAACAAACAAAATCTGCAAATTTCATCTTCTCTCTCCGGAATTATTCCTTAACCGCCCTCTGCATGATTAAGTCACAATCACAAAACAATATTATTACAAAAATACAAGTTATGCTGACTCTGCTCCACCTATGTGTTTGTTGTTGCGTTCCTTGCTCTTTTTCCTTTTAAGCTGTCTCTCAAGTTTACGAACAGCCGCATCAATGCAACGGTAAGCATCTTCACCGGTTTCGGTAACAATGAAAATCTTACTATGTTCACTCCTTGCGATTATCTCCACGCTCGTATTGCCGCCTGGCTCACCGTCGATAACCACCTCAACCCGGTTGATACTATTGTAGTATTTAGGAAGCCTGGAGGTCTTTTCCTCCGCATATCTTCTGATAGCCCCCGTTATCTCGATATGTTTACCGGTTATAGTAAAAAGCAAAACCTATCTCCTTAAACCTTCTTCCAGCAAAATCCGTTTTTATCCTTCTTTACTTTTCAAATCAGCCGGTTGCAGAAACCTGCCGACCTTACCGCTTTGTGGTGCTATCACCCCCGCGCTGACTGCAAATCTTATCGCTTCCTCTATCGTCATGTCCAACTCTATAGTTTGTTCTTTCGGAACCATTATCACAAAGCCGGTAAATGGCGTTGGCGAAGTCGGTATAAGAACGGTAAGGAATTCCTTTTTGACGTTCTCTGTTACCTTCTTAAGCCCGGACCCGGTGACCAAACCCATTGACCATATACCTTTCCGAGGATACTCAACAGCAACAACCCTTGAGAACAGTTTTTTTTGCTCCTCTTGCGTGAGCAAAAAGTCGGTAACTTGTTTTACATAAGGGTAGACCTGCCTTAAAAACGGCGTATTCATTATGAACTTTTCAATCATTCGCCATAGCGTTTTACCCACAACACTGGCCAACAGTGCACCCACTATGCACACTGCGATCAAAGCTATAAGAAAACCCGCTACGGATAAAGCTCCATCTATCCAGAATTTGTCCAACTCACCCCTGGAGCCACCCGCAAGTATTATCAACCGCTCCAAACCGTTTTTTATGTGAACGCTGATTTTATCATTGATGAACCTGTAGCCCCAGATGAATATCCAGATTGTCAGAATGGTCGGCAGTAGTACCGCCAGCCCACGCAAAAAGTAAACTCTAAAACGTCCGGTAGCACGCATATTCTTAACAACAAGTCCTTTGCTGTTATCGAGTTACTGATTTTTGGTTAACCCCGACACACCGGGGCCGGGCACAAAAACCGCATCCTGCCCAGAGCACCGTAGCTTAATTTATGGACTTAGTGTAGTCAACAAAAAAGTCCTTTGGCAAATGCGCACCAATTAAGTGTATCACCACCCCTGGCAAAGAACCGATTAGCCAAATGATCCGATGGCACAGCGCCAGAGCCGACAAATGCTCATCAATACCTATGGCTACCTTACCGAACAGCAACTTCAATGTACCTTCCCAAATTCCCAGTGCTCCTATACTTATCGGCAAAGCACCTAATAACCATGCGATTGGGAAGAAAACAAAGTAATACTTTATATGCACGTCGATACCAATTTCTCGCCCGATAAGCCACATACCTAAAATAAATATCCCCTGGCAGCAGAAAGTTAGCAATAGTGCCAAAGCAAGGGCCGATTTCTTGCTCCAATAAACTCCAATTGCAATACGGATTTTCTGCAGAACCGTCGCACTTCGCTTGCGAAACGCCCTAAAACTGTTCCTGAACAAATCTCGGCCCTTAGCACTTGAAATAAAAGCTAAAAGAACAAGCACGAAAACCACCCCAACAGTTGCAAAAAGCCATTTATATTCGCTCAAGCGTTGTAAGAAATTTGAATTAAAAGAAACGGCCAAGCGCTGTTCTTGTCCTTCGACGGGAATAAACCAGTAGCAGGAAAAAGCCATAATGACCATACCTGTTAAACCGATAATTCTGTCAACAAGCACGCTCAAAGCAGCTTCAAGCTTTTTATCTGTATGGGTAGTAACATACCAGGCCCGAAGCAAATCACCCCCCATCGAAGTTGGCAAACAGTTATTGTAAAAAATCCCTAATAAATGCAGCTTGAAAGCTGTCCAAAATCCTATGTAAATCGATTGAACCCTCAGAAGCAAAGACCACCTGGCAACAAAAACCAGCTGACTTAAAGCCCAGATACCTAAGAAAGCTGCAATAATCCACAAATTTAATCCCAACAACACATCAGCTATCTTGCCTAAATCTTCCCCCCTGAATGTCAAATAAAGTGCTGAAACCGCTACGCCAATACGTAACAGATATGATATGTATTTGCTTTTCTTGCTTTTAGCCTTGGCCACTAAACTAATTTGCCTTAAAAAACTTGTTTTCGCAAATAGTAACGGGTAAATTGATAATTGACAATTGAAAACTGACTATTTGAGGGCCTGACAGATGGCTGCAAAACAGAATATCGAAGAAGGCACTGACTTTACTCCGAAATTTGACAGCAATGGCTTAATTATGACAATCGCCCAAGATGCAAAGACCGGCCAAGTCCTGATGGCCGCTTTTATGAATCGACAGGCACTTGACTTAACAATCCAGACCGGCTATGCCACATACTTTAGCACGTCACGACAAAAATTATGGAAAAAAGGCGAAAAAAGCGGACACTCCCAAAAAGTAGAGCAAATACTTGTCGATTGTGACCAGAACTGCCTGCTCCTCAAAGTAACCGTTGACGCCGGCCAATGTCACGTAGGCTACCAGTCCTGTTTCTACCGGGCGTTGAAGAAAGGTACCAGCAAAGAGCTCGAATTTATCGCAGAAAAAATCTACAACCCCAAGGAAATTTACAAAAAATAGAAAAAAAACGCTTCCTGTATGAACATATCTGCCTGACATAAAAGAAATTATCAAATTTGTGATTCACCGACCTACATATTTATCGTCCGATAATTTTCTTGACTTAAAGTTGACCGCCCTGTAAGGTTCATATCGATTTTAACAATTATAGCGAGTAGCAGAGTGATAGCGATATTTCCTCCATTCCAGCTTTCTTCCATCACTGTCGGAGAATCTGAGCAAAATAGGCACCCTTTCACGAAAGTCCGTCGAAAAAACAATTTTTCATTTTTTCATACGCCATAACTGTATTATGCACAAGGAATTATGAATGTTCCATCATAATAATTACAATAATTATTAAGATTTTTCTTGACATCGGCCAGCAAAAGTCAATAGAATGTATATTAGCTTATAGGACGGAAGGTTGCAGAGACAGTGGTTTTGGTATCAACGCAAGAAGGGGGGTTATCTTGAGTTGAAATGAATTTGAGGAGGTAGATGAGAAGAAAGTTCATTTCGATAGTTTATGTGTGCTGGTTGCGCTTCTTGTCGTGCTGTCTGGGGGCTTGGGGCAGGCGAGTACCGCAACCATTACCGCTTCTGACTACCCCGCAGTGGACACCACTACGCCATTGTTCACGTTGGATAATAACGCCATCACCAGCAGATGGCCCAATTTGTAGCAAACATCGACAATAAGTTATTTGGAGGTAAAACGGTTTAATTAGCTTAGCCGACCAGCCGGTTCAGGCTGGTCTGCTGATGTTTGGTAGTGAGGAGAAGTGAGATGAGATCATCGGCCAGTGATCTCGGGGTGGGATGCTGTAAGTATGCCTTCGTAGGACAATCCGCAGCATTCGCCAGTATTGACAAAACAATTCGGACAATCGCACCATGGGATTGCCCTATAATAATCACGGGTGAAACCGGAGCGGGCAAAGAAATGGTTGCTCGCAAAATTCATTCTCTCAGTCAGCGTTCCGAGCAAGTATTTGTCCCTGTTGACTGCAGCACTTTGACCGGCCAGCTCTTTGAAAGTCAGCTATTCGGTCATGTTAAAGGGGCCTTTACAGGTGCATTCAGCGACACTCTCGGCTTCTTTAGAGCTGCCGATGGCGGGACAATATTTTTCGATGAAATTGGTGAGCTGCCCCTGGATTTGCAAGCCAGGCTCCTGCGAGTGCTGCAGGAAGGAGAAATCACACCGTTAGGGTCAACCAAGGCTTTTCCGGTCGATGTTCGTGTGCTTTGTGCGACAAGCTGTGATTTGCGTGAAATGGTTCGTAACGATAAATTCAGAGCTGACCTGTATTACCGGCTTAACGTCGTCAATCTGGAGGTCTCTCCGTTACGGGACAGAAAAAAAGACATTGTTATCCTCGCCGAATATTTTCTTGATAAGCAGGCCAAGCTTTACGACAAGCCGGCAAAGAAACTGACGCCGTCAGCAATAAAGATTTTGACTGACTACGATTGGCCCGGCAACGTTCGTGAACTTGCTAATGTTATAGAGCGTGCTTATGTATTAAGCCAGTCCGAAGAAGAAATCGGACCATCAATGTTTCCGACGGAAATCCTGGTTGGCGATATACTTCCTGAGCGGGGGCAGGGTCAGGAGCAGGAGTTTCCTGCGATGGATGAGGTTAATAAGAAGCTGGTGATACGTGCTTTGCAAGCTACAAATGGCCATAAAATGGCAGCGGCCAAGCTGCTTAAAATAGACTATGGCAAATTGAGCCGGTTCATCAAGAAACACAACCTGTGCCCAGACTACCGTTAATTGATTATTGATAATTGATAATTGTCACCATTCACCAATCACCATTTACCATTCACCAATTATCATTTACCATTCACCAACTTCGCATTTTGATGAATATTTGGCATAATGCCAACTTGTTTACAAGTGTAGCCTTTGCAATACCTTGCTCGGTGAATAGCAAAATCCTGTTAGCATTATGATAAATCGCTGCGGAATCACAATGTCACCGTATCGGAAATTTTCAAACTCGTAACTTCAATTCCAGCAGGCACTTCCAACTCTTTTTCTCCAAAATGAGTGTTCTGGCACAGCAGTTGTTATATAGATTACTGAATGTAACAAAGAAATCTGAGTTTTAAGTTTTGAAGAAAAGGAAAAGGAAGTTGTAGCAATGTTTATTACTGAAACAAATATTCTGGCAGTGGGAATCAGAGACAAAAGCAGCGCTCTGCAGGAGCTGCCCATTCGACTACTTGTTACGGATACTACAGCCGAGGCGCTTTTTTGTCTGCGTGAGGAGAAAATAAATACAGTCATAAGTCGATGGGAGCTTGTTGACAGCCCTGCCGGCGAATTTCTAAAGAGAATAAGAGAAGCAAAGCCTGATATACCAACAATAGCGTTTGTAATGCCGGACAGCGATAAACAGGAGATTACAGCAAGATGCTTAGGCATCTCTGTCGTGCTGCCTGAAGACATAGACGATGACCACTTTCGCGAGTCGGTCTGTCAGTTGCTCGGCCTCGAAGCTGTAACGCTCATTAAGGAAAGCCCCTTCAGCGAAGAGGCTGATTTACTGGAGGAGAATGCTGAATTTATCTATGTGTAATAATACCGTCTTCATCTCTACTCCTCCTTCAAGCTGGGTTTGACGGTCAGTGATCAGGTAGCCAGGCCCGGCAGAGAATGAACATAGCGTTAATTCGCTGTGATAAAGATAGATTTTGAAAAGTGAATAAAGAAAGCAAAAGAAGCTAACAAACTTCTTCATCTACTCCTCCTTTAAGCTGGGTTTGACGGCCAGTGATCAGGCAGCCAGGCCCGGCAGAGAATAGACGCGACGGCTGTTTGTCGCGATACGATATAGGGGTCGGCCAAAGATCACTGGCCGATCTTAGGCCGGCCCCATTTGTTATTCTTGTGGCCAGGGAAATGTCATTCCTGCGGAAGCAGGAATCCATAAAAGATGGATTTCGTGTCCCCCACCAACGGGTTGCTGGGGCAGGCAAGCACAGAATGACAGCTATTAATGAGAAATAAGATTCGACCAGAAACGAAATGCTGATTGTGCCAGTGGTCAGTGGAAAGGAGTATGCCTATGTAAAAAGATGGTCAGTGGTTAAAACGGATTATCTTTAAGGCAATGGATTGAGAAAATTTGACGTTGTTGCGTGTTGTTCGCAGTAAAAGAAAAAAAATAGAAACAAAAATTTTGGAGAAAACTCAAATGAAAAGGTTAATTACAATTTGTGTGGTAATGGGAATGATTTTGACCGTCACCACTGTGGCTGAGGCCGCAGTCCTGACTATTGACTTCAGGCCGAATGACCTGCTGGACCTCTACCCCGCTGACTACAGCGGGTCTAAGACCACACAGGATAACGCCAGGCGTCTGCACGAGACGTGGGCCAGCGAGTTTTACAACACCTTTAGCGATTACATGGCCACCGGACATACCCAGCCGGATGATTACAATACCTACCTGAACTGGCGCACAGGTCTTGGGGAAGGCGAGGGCTTGAATTCCTTCAGTACCTGGCTTCATGGAGACACTGCCGCCAGGGCTTGGGGTGAAGTCCTTATCGCTGACCCCTGCCAGCAGATGTCTGCGACTGTTGCCGCGGGCTCAGGTTGGAACGTCACCATAACCGAGAATGAATGGGATACAGGTTTTGGCAAGGGATGGATAGCAGTCTACTGGACGACAGATTCAAGCAAATACATCCGTCCCGGCGGAGCCGATCTTGGAACATTCAGCTTTACAGCCGACCTCTATGTGGACACCGACGAAAATAACAACATCGCGGGTGACCCGGACGCTGTTGCTGGCGCTCCTTACAGGATTTGGTTTGCAGACACCGTGACGAACTGGGACGACGATGATACACGTGCCCTTGTATTCGACGACGCGGGCTGGGGAAGTCTCGACCCCAGTTACGACGAGTTCGCCTCAGCAACGGCTGGGGACAGTGCCCTTGAAGCAATCCTCACTGTTCCTGAACCTGCAACGATGTGTCTACTTGGCCTTGGTGGTTTGAGTCTGCTCCGCAGAAAAAGGCAATGAAAAGTAAACAGTGAGAAGGGCTTGAGCCGGCGGTTCTGCCTGCCGGCCCTCCTCTTTTTGAATCGGTTAGTGAAAAAAATACAGAAAGGAAAAATTAAAATGAAAAAGTTAATAACAATTTGTGCATTAGTAATGATTTTAGGAGTTAGTAATGTTGCTCAGGCAACTTGGAGCGGCGCAGCTACGGTCAGGGACGAGACGTTCTACGTTGCCTCGACAGGTCTAACACTTGGTGGTTTTACCACAATTCGTGCGGGAACCGATTATGAACTCAGCGGATATACGGTAACAGATGATTTTCAAATCAACCTGGAGTATCAGGCGGGTATACTCGACAGTGATATTGCCAACCTCAACACTTATCTTTACCCTGCCAATGCGGCCTTCCCCCCCGACCACACCGATGGTACCTGGACGCTGAACTTCAGTGACAATGAAGAGTATCTTTTCAATATCAGCCTCACAGGAGGACTTACGATTTATGAATTCGATGGTTTGGTGGAAACTACCGGTGGTACTGATATCAAGTGGACCCTTACAGGCTGGCATCAGACTATCCTCGCCGGCGATATTGTTGGAAACCAACTTGTGGTAGTGCCCGCAGGGACATACAGGCCGTTTGTCGGTGACCCTCCCGTGAATAATGTGGAGGTCTTCGATGGTGACCTGGATTGTGAGGTGTTGGCTTACACATTCACTGGTGACGCAAGTGGCATTGGCAGTGGTTCTACATTCGGTGTAGTGCTTGTCCCCGAACCAGCGACCATTGCTTTACTTGGCATCGGTGCTTTGAGTCTGCTTCGGAGGAAAAGGTAATAGTTAAACGTGAGGAGGGCTTGAGCCGGCGGTAGCTTGCCGGCCCTCCTCTTTTTGAATCGGTTAGTGAAAAAAATACAGAAGGGAGAAAACTCAAATGAAAAAGTTAATAACAATTTGTATAATAGTGAGTTTGTTATATGTTGTAGGAACTCCGGCATTCGCAAACAGAGTAACAATTCAGTTTGACCCTGATAATCTGGTCACACAGGCAAGCAACACGCCATTCGTTACAGCGGATCCGTTGAATCGGCAGCAACAGGTATCACCTAAGATGTATCGTGGAAACAGTAATAGTTTATTTTTTGGATCTTTTTATCACCCTGCCTTTGGGTTAACTGATAACGCAGACTTCTTTAATTTCAGGGCGAACAACACGATTTCGATCCCATTCTTTAATATGTTTATTCAGAGTACCCAAGATTCACAAACTGATAATTGGGGACAGGGTAAGCTTCTGAACCAGAATGGAGCCACCGCCAGTGAAATCTTTTCAAGCATAACTCAGGATCCAACAGCACCAGCCCCAACTGCTTCTGGTGCAAGTGGCTGGTCTCCATATATTTTTGACAATCCGTATGGTCCTGATGATCCACATGATGGAACATTGGTTGGATGGAAAAATGATAATTTTTTAACAGACAGATCCAATGATTTGTTAGGGTTGGGTGATACAAACGTCGGTAATAACCACGGTCTGTTCACCTTCACAATAACTCTTAACGAGACGCTTCAGGTTGGTGACACTGTCAGGCTTTGGCTTGGATTCTATGGACTTGCATCTCCAGAGAACCCAGTAAGTGCTTCCGGAACAGATTATCTCGCCTGGACGGGTGATTACACAACTACAGGTGGAATAAATGTTACCAATATAAATGCCTATGAAGGTGTTCTGTATGCAGAAGTAGTTCCCGAGCCGACAACAATTGCTTTACTTGGCCTCGGTGGTTTGAGTCTGCTTCGCAGGCGTAAGGCATAATGGTTTTGTAAATTAGGGGTCGGCCAAAGATCACTGGCCGATTTTAGGCCGGCCCCATTATTGGAAAACTAATCGGCCAAAGAAAGATTGTCAGTGACTAAAAAGAATAATCGGCCAAAGTGAAAAAAATAAAAAGAAAGAGAGAATTAAAATGAAAAAGTTAATTGCAATTTGTTCAGTAGTAATAGTGATTTTGGCAGTTAGTGGTGTAGCTCAGGCGACGGTAGTGTTCAACACAGGGACCTTTGCCGACGTACACCATTCTGACGCAGGCGGGAGCGTTTCCTACATGAGTACGGCCGATAACATTGAAGCAGGAACACATACAAACCAGAGCGAGTTTCTGCCCGAAGAATCTGCGCACTGGGGTGAGGGTTACCTAGAGGGTGGTGACATCTATATTGTCAGTGTAGTCAGTGGTCTTACTGCCGGCGACATTGTAAAAGTTGACAATGACTATCTGGATCGGACCAGTTCAAGCCTGCCTTACGAAAGCTTCTGGGATCAGGATCCGTATTGGGTTTTAATCGGCGACTACACGCATACCAGCGGGGACACGATTCTCGATAGGCTCATTTATGTCGAGAATAACGGCGATGGAACCTACTCAATGGTTATCGGTTCCGGCGAATACTGGCTCATAGGCGGTGCGGAAGGTGATGCCGAAACACTCAATGACATTATTGGCTACCAACTCCGGCTTACTCGCGACATTGAAGTGTTCTCCGGAGCGACCCTTGACGACCCGGAAACCAGTTGGCGAGGATATACCTACTCTTTGAGCGGCATAATTGATGAAACAAGCATCGGTTCGATTAGCTACGACTCCGGCGATCTTACGACCGTTCCCGAGCCGGCGACGATTTGTCTGCTTGGCCTTGGTGCTTTGAGTCTGCTTCGCAGAAAACGGTAGATGTTAAGTTAAACAGTGAGGAGGGCTTGAGCCGGCGGTAGCCTGCCAGCCCTCCTTTTCTGAATCCGGTCAGTGAAAAAAATAAAAAGAAAGTGAGAATTAAAATGAGAAAGTTAATCACAATTTGTGCAGTGCTAACAATGCTCTTGGCAGTTAGTGGTGTGGCGCAGGCGACCATTACGATTGACATGGTCACCGTGGGCAATGCGGGCAATGCCGGTGAGCAACGTCGTTTGGCCTCCGGTGACCTGACCTACTATGGCGGCGTAGCCTACGAGTACAAAATCGGCAAGTACGAGGTGACGGCCGGGCAGTACACCGCGTTCCTCAA
>Ga0315543_1001720_pt1 | contig 22901 bp, 12 predicted proteins | sample SalMarSW160210MG_2_FD_203098 | JGI IMG/M metagenome (GOLD analysis project Ga0315543, IMG submission 203098) | Salt marsh sediment microbial communities from the Plum Island Ecosystem LTER, Massachusetts, United States - Salt Marsh Sediment SW1601-210 ... | reverse complement strand
ATTTCAGGACGTTCGTGAAGACGTTTTTTCACAGCCCTCGTGCAGAAGAGGCAGATTTTCTGGCAGCTTATTGTTACTACCTGATGTCTCCGCGACCCAGCCTGGATCAGGAGAATACATACAATGCCATTAACTCTTTTACGCTGTTTAAATCCAAGTTCCCAAACAGCGACCGGGTTTTGGAATGCGATCGTCTGATTGCAGAGCTGGAGGAGAAACTGGTGGAAAAATCATACATGACAGCCAAGCTCTATTTTGACCTTGGCAATTACAAAGCAGCCATGGTTGCTTTGCGAACCAGTCTGACTGAATATCCCGATACTAAATTCAGGGAGGAGCTGATGTTCCTGCGCCTGAAATCAAGCTACCTGCTTGCCGAGAACAGTGTGATTGAAAAGCAACAGGAACGTTATCAGTCAGCGGTCGATGAATATTATTCATTTCTTGATGAGTTCCCGGAAAGCGAATACATCAAAGAGGCCGAAAAAATTTACTCATCAGTACAGGAAAAAATAACAGAACAGGATATTAACGTAAATTAATATGGATTATAAGAAATCGAAAGCACCGGTGACAACCATTACACGGAACATGGAAAACCTTGACAAGGACACTGGAAATATCTATGAAACAATCAATATCTGCTCGAAAAGAGCGAATCAGATCAGTGTTGAGCTGAAGCAGGAACTGAACCGCAAACTGGAGGAGTTTGCCTATTATACTGACAACCTGGAAGAGGTATTTGAAAACCGGGAACAGATCGAGATCTCCAAGTTTTACGAAAGGCTGCCAAAACCGTCCCTGATTTCTTTGGAAGAGTACGCAGAAGGTCAGATCTACTACAGGAATCCTGAAAAGGAATAAACAGATCGTTACAACATGCTCAAAGGCAAGAAGATATTGCTGGGTATCACCGGGAGTATTGCCGCTTATAAAGCAGCAACCATTACCAGGTTGCTGGTAAAACAGGGAGCGGAAGTCCAGGTGGTGATGACCCCTCTTGCGAAGGAATTCATTACGCCACTCACCATGGCTACCCTGTCGAAGAAACCCATCCTGATTGATTTTTTTGATCCGGAGAGCGGCGATTGGAATAGCCATATTGATTTGGGCACATGGGCTGATTTGTTTCTTATTGCCCCTGCTACGGCCAATACCCTGGCAAAAATGGCGCACGGCATTGCCGATAACCTGTTGTTGACTACTTACCTTTCCGCCCGGTGTCCGGTCTTTATTGCCCCTGCCATGGACCGGGATATGTTTAACCATCCCGCCACCGCGAAAAACATTGAAATACTTACATCCAACGGAAGTCGGGTTATCGATGTGGGCTCCGGAGAACTGGCAAGCGGACTAATCGGGGAGGGAAGGATGGAGGAGCCGGAAAAGATCGCAGAGATAATATCCGGCTATTTCGGATCAAAAAAAAAAAGGAAAACCCATCCTGAAAGGTAAGAAATTCCTCATAACAGCGGGTCCAACCTACGAAGCAATAGATCCTGTGCGATTTATCGGGAATCATTCCACGGGCAAAATGGGCGTTGCCCTGGCTGAAACAGCCGCTGAACTGGGTGCAAAAGTAACATTGGTCCTGGGTCCGGGATCGGTGCTTCCATCAGGAAAAGGTATTGATATTATCCCGGTTGTTTCAACAAGCGAGATGAAGGAAGCCTGCATGAACATTTTCCCTCAATGCGATTGTGCCATCATGGCTGCCGCCGTGAGTGATTTCAAACCCGAAAAAATTCACGCTCAGAAAGTAAAAAGGGGAGAAAAAGGTTGGGTGATCCGCCTGAAACCAACGGATGACATTGCCTTTTCCCTCGGGAAGATCAAGAAAAGAGGACAGCTTCTGGTTGGATTTGCACTGGAGAGCCGGGATGAGATACAGAACGCCAGGAAGAAAAGGGAAAAGAAAAACTTTGATTTTATTGTCCTTAATTCCCTGGCAGATCCCGGTGCCGGTTTCGGATACGATACAAACAAGATCAGTATCCTCGACCGGGACAATAATATCCTGCATTTCGAGTTAAAATCAAAAAAGGATGTAGCAAAGGACATCCTGAAAAAGGTGGAAGAATATCTTGTATGAAAAGAAGAATCATCATACTGGTTTTGTTGTTGCTAACCCCTTTCCTCCTCCGGAGCCAGGATTTGAGGTGTAACATTCAACTGGTTACCCAGCAGATCCAGGGTACAAATAAACAGATATTCCAGACCCTTCAGACAGCCATGTATGAGTTCATGAACAACCGGAACTGGACCAATCATGTATATGAATACAACGAGCGGATCGAATGTACGATATTAATAAACCTTACCGAACAGCTGGGGGCAGATGAGTTCAAGGGTACGATCCATATCCAGTCAAGCCGGCCGGCTTATAATTCAACCTACAACACTACGATGATCAATTTTCAGGATAACGATTTTCGTTTCCGGTACCTCGAATTTGAACCGCTCGAGTTTAACGAGCAGACCCACCTCTCAAACCTGACTTCCGTCCTGGCATTTTATGCCTACATCATCATTGGTCTGGATTATGATTCGTTTTCCCCGGAAGGGGGAACACCCTATTTCCAGAAAGCCGAAGCCATTGTAAACAACGCACAGAATGTTGTTGAACCGGGATGGAAACCCTATGATGGTGCCAGAAATAAGAATCGGTACTGGCTGATCAAGAATATACTCGACGATGAATACCGGTCGATACGTCAGTTTTTTTACAGGTACCACAGGCTTGGCCTCGACCTGATGGACAGCAAAGTGAATGAGGGCAGAGCCGAAATAGCCGAATCCATCCGGCTGCTTCAGGAAGTGTACCGGCGGAAGCCCGATCCATACCTTTTCCTGCTCCAGTTGGTTTTTGATGCCAAAGCGAATGAGTTTGTCAACATCTTTTCCGAATCTTTTCCTGAAGAGAAACGGCGGGTTGTGACGATCCTTCGGGAGATTGATCCGGCGAACACGGCCAAATATGAAAAAATAATGGAGTAGAATCTTGAATACTTACCTCATTTTCCTTAGTTTTAACCTCACTGGTTAATCTCTCCGTGTAAATGCTTAAGTCCTTATTTATAAAGAATTATGTGCTGATCAGACACCTGGAAATTGATTTTTATCCAGGCTTTTCCATCATTTCCGGCGAGACAGGAGCGGGGAAATCCATCCTGCTCGGTGCCATATCCCTGATCGTTGGCCAGAGGGCGGATACAGGTGTCCTCATGGACAAAAAGGAGAAGTGCATCGTGGAGATCCGTTTTACACTGGAAAGCGATGATCTTAAACCTTTTTTTGAAGAGAATGACCTGGATTATGAAGAAGTCACCGTGATCCGGAGAGAGATTAACAGCAATGGGAAATCCCGGGCCTTTATCAACGATACACCCGTCAACCTGCCTGTTCTCAGAGAACTGGGGATGAACCTGATCGATATTCATTCCCAGCATCAAAACCTGCTGCTTGGAAATACGCTGTTTCAACTGAAAGTGGTGGATGATTTTGCCGGACACTGGAACCTGCTGGAGACTTACGAAGATATCTATATCCGATATAAAAAGCTTGAACAGAGATACCGGGAACTTGTTGAACTGGCTGATAAGTCAAAAGCAGATCTGGATTACAATCAATTCCAGTTTGATCAGCTTGAAAAGGCAAGGCTGGAAAAGGATGAACAGCAGGAGCTGGAGGAAGAACTGGAAACCCTGAACCATGCAGAAGAGATAAAAACAAACCTGTCACATGCATCCTTTCTCCTCTCGGAAGATGAAAATGCATTGCTGGTAAAACTGAAAGAGATTCATTCTCTGGTCCAGAAAGTCGTTCCCTTCATGCCGGCAACCGGGGAGATTGAGAAGCGCCTCGACAGTGCACACATTGAATTGAAAGATCTCGCCTCGGAAATAGAAAACCTCAGTATCGGTGTGGAGTATAACCCGGAACGGATCCAGGAAATCAGTGATCGACTCGACCTGATCTACAGCCTGCAGCAGAAACACCGCGTGGATTCGATACCGGATCTGCTTGCAATTAAGGATGAGCTTCAAACCCGGCTGAATGAGATCACCAGCTATGACCAGCAGATTAAAGCCGTTTCATCTGAACTGGATGAAACAAAACAACAGCTTGAGGCGGAAGCAAAAAAGCTGTCTGATAAACGAAATAACACCATCCCTGAAATTGAAAAGAAAGTCACCCACCTGTTGAAAGAACTGGCAATCCCCAATGGACGTTTTGCGATCAAGCAATCGAGAACAGAAGATTATACCCCCACGGGCATCGATGAGATTCAATTCCTCTTTTCAGCCAATAAGCAAAGCCGGTTACAGGATATTGGCACCGTTGCATCCGGAGGGGAAATATCCCGCCTGATGCTCAGCCTGAAATCATTGATCTCACGGTCTGCTGCGCTGCCAACCATCATTTTTGATGAGATTGATGCCGGTGTGTCCGGGGATACTGCCGATAAGGTGGGACTTCTTATGAGCCAGATGGCAAATGAAATGCAGGTCATCAACATCACACACCTACCGCAGGTTGCCAGCCGGGGCAAATACCATTACCTTGTATACAAAGAGGATAAGAAAGATTCAACCTATACCTACATCAAACTGCTCAACCGGGAGGAACGGATCGTTGAAATAGCAAAACTGCTCAGTGGCGAAGAACTGACCGATGCTGCCCTTAAGAATGCAAAGGAGCTGTTAAAAGAAAAGTTATAAGTTATTAGTTGATTAGTTATAAGTGGAACAAGAGTTCTGTAAACTTGATCTGGTATTTTCCGGTTCATGAATTGTTTTCCCATCGGATATCTGACCAGTTGAACCGAAGGATTTCTGAACCAACATCAAGATGCTACAAATATGTAATCCCTACGGGGTAATTTCTATCCTGACATATATAATTGATAATCAATAGATTTCAATTATGTATCGTCATGGTTAACCCTGATAAAAGTCAAATTCAACACCCTCAAGTTTGGGTATGAAATTTTCATCAGTTTTGAAGATAACTGTTGAGTGAAACAGTTGACATACTTGAATTTGACTTTTCGTCAGCCATAAATGGCGAAAAATTCAAAGAATTTTTCGGGTTAAAATCATTATACCGACGTAGAGACGTTGCATGCAACGTCTCTACATTGGATGCAATTCCGATGCATTATTGGATCTTGGTTTTGTTCTATTATGCGTCTGGAATTTTGCGGTCCACCCAGCGTTTTCCCGCTGAATATCATTGCAGTTGGACAGTTTATTTTTGTCGGACACTACCCCGGACTGTCACATAGTGATCCCTTCGGGGAAGTCCGGGGCTATTGGATTTCAACTCCTGCCTGTCCGGCAGGCAGGCCTCCGGAGTTTTGTTTATTTGATCGCAAGTAAAAGGGTTTATGAATCCTTGATCATATTAAACTTTGAACCTTGTGCCATAGCCACGCCTGTGGTAGAAGTTGTGCCGAATGAACGCCCATGGCGGACGTGGAATCTCGTCACTCCTGCCTGCCGGCAGGCATGGTGTCACTCATCACCTGACCTAGAACAAGTAATTCAATCCAATATACAACCCCGTATTCCCATCCTGTTTGTTGAATGCTTTTCCGAAGTCGACAGCGATGATAAAATTCTGGTTCATGACGAACCGGATACCGGCGCCGGCACTCAGGTGCACAGATTCTTCATCCGGTTTGAAAAAATCATCAAAATCGTTATTGGGTTCGAGATTCATCCGGCTTTCGACAAGGTCATAATCGATATCGATGCCTTTCAGCACCATACCGGCATCCAGGAATCCATTCAATCCGATATACCAGTAATTCTCTTTCAGGAACCGGAACCGCACCACTTTCCAGCGGACTTCAAAATTACCATAGGCTACATGGTCACCCACCACCCGGTGCCGGAGGATTCCCCGCAGGGTTTTAGATCCTCCCAGTCCCTGGTTGGTTGCGCCTGTCAATACGGATGTTGCAAGAACGGGCTGTGCATACCATGGGGCGTCTCCCCATAACGTTCCCTGGTATCCGAGGCGGTATGCAAAGGAGAGGTCATTCTCGATCAGTGTAAAGTATTGCCGGTGGGTGATGGCGAGTTTGGCATGGCCGTGATCTTCATTGCCCAGGAAAGAGGGAGCAAAGCGGATAACCAGTTCTGTCCAGACCCCCCTCATCGGGTTGGGTTCATTATCCCTTGTATCATAGACGGTTCCAAGCTTAACATACTGAACATTTCCCCCCTTTGCTTCCTCTTTAGGAATAATGCCCCAGTCAATGTAATGGTTATACAGTGAGGCAGTATCTGGCAAATCCAGTTTTCCCGTCCGAATGGATCCGGTGGTGAAATTATAGTGGGCAATACCGGCTGTCCATTTTATCTTTTCACCAACAAGGTTTCCCTGGAGATTCAGCGACATCCTGAAGAGTTGCCTGTGGTAGTTGTAAAAGGCAGAGGTTCTGTAAACATCTTCGGATTCATCGGGATCTGTCCATTCTGGATTGTAAACGGTTTCGTAGCCGTTAAAACCAAAGAAATCCATCTTTTCGTCTGGCAGGTAAGCGATATCGAATTTGGTACGGATGTTCTTCAGCAACCGGTCGGTATCGTAATAAAGCCTGTAAATACCGCTTCCTTTGGTATACCTTGAAGCTTCAAGGTAAAGGGAATGGTTGTACATTGGATACCGGCTACCGTCTCCGTAAAAGTATAAATTGGCGAGCGCTCCGTATTCGAAACCCAGGTCGGAATCATATGCCACAACGGGAAGGGCACCGAAATTGAAACCGGTCTTGATCTTCTCTGCATTTTCCTGTTTTTTTTCTTCTTCTTGTGCAACAAGATTTTGCGAAAGGATAGAAATTATCACAATAGACAGTAAGATCCTTATTTTCATGATATTATGGAATAAATATTACCTGATATCAATTGTAATGTTGGCATTAATATAGACATTCTTCTCACAATTTCCTATTCATGAAATTCAACTTAGAAATAAGTTATTAATTTTACTATTCAAAGCACAGCTGCTATTTATTGGATTTCTATGCGGCCGTCCAATTACATCATGGAGATAAGTTTTCGATCGGTTTATTGTCTTTTTATTTTAATTTTATGGTATTCAGCCTTCCTTTTCGGTCAGGATACAACGGGTCTGAAAATGGATATAAAGTATACGGATATAAAAAAGGCAATTGATAATGTTGTCCCGAACAGGGAAGTAAAGAAGGTGATTGACATTATCCGGGCAGGTCTTGAGGATTTGGAGGAACTGGACCCTTCGGAAAAAGTTGAGCGGTTATCAGTAATCGCTCTTTTATATAAAAGTCTGGGTGATTTCAATTCCTCCCTGGATTTTTTTAAGAAAGCAAATAAATTGTGCATTCAAACCGGAGATGATAAACGAATGATTGATATTCTCAATGAAATGGGTGTGATTTACAGGTTGCAGGGGCTTTACATGGATGCGTTGGAAAAACACAATTATGCCTTATCGCTTGCCATGCGATTGGATTATAGTAAAGGTTTAGTGGATAGTAAATACAGGATGGGAATTGTATACCGGGATTTGGGGAAATTTGAAATTGGATTCAGCTATCTCTTCAACTCGCTTGAGCAATCGGAGTTGTTCCATGATACGACCAATATTGCCTTAATTCACAACAGTATCGGGAATGCTTACCGGACACTGAATGAAAACGAAACAGCGCTATATTATTACAACCTCAGCCTCCAGTCGTTCAAGGAAATGAAGGACAGTTCCAGGATGTCCATCTTAATGAACAATATGGGCAGGGCAGAACAAAACCTTCTTCATTACGAACGGGCACTAACCCTTTTTTCCGACGGATTACAAATTGACGTCACCCATTTGAATATACAAAGAATAGCCAAAAAATTTAACAATTTAGGATCCGTCTATGTACAGATGGGGAATTTCAGGGAGGCAGATGAATACCTGAATAAAAGCCTTGTCCTCTACCGTTTTATGAATTCAGTTTTTGGAATAGCCAAGGTTCAATATAATCTTGGAAAGCTATACCTGGCACAGAATGATCCGGATAATGCTTTATCCTGTTTATTACCGAGTTTCCGTGCCAGTAAAGAAATTAAAATGGGCAGCCTGGCTTATAAAAGCAGTATGGAAATCAGCAGAGCTTATTACCTGAAAACCAACTTTCCGGAAGCATACCGCTATAAGCACATCGCACACCAATACAGCGATTCATTATACAATATCAGGAATGCATTGAAAATAGCCATGATTGAAAACGAATACAGGCTACAGAAGGAATTGCAAATTAGTAGATTAAAGAAAGAAAAAAGAAATATTATATTCTTTTTTACAAGCACGGTAATTGCTATTCTTCTCGCCTTTGCATTGATCACCCTGATCCGGCAAAAACGAAAAATAGCCATCAATAAATCGATACAGGGAACAATGAAGAAAGAAAAACAATACATGGAAACCCTCATCAAGAATAAGAATATAAAGCTTAATGCCCATGCACTTCAACTGTTAAGTAAGAATGAATTGCTGAAGAAAGCATCGGGCAGGATTGCAGAAATAAAAAAGAATTCAGTCGGCACTCAGAAATTATTGTTGCAGGATATTATTAATGAATTGGAATATGGATTTGATGAAAATGTATTCGAGGAATTTGAAATGATTTACAAAGATATTGACCGGGGATTTTTTAACCGCTTAATCCGGAAACTCCCAACCCTCACTCCAAATGAGATCAGATTGTGTGCGCTGTTACGACTCAATCTGAATACAAAAGAGATCTCATACATTACCAAACAATCCCTTCAAAGCATTCTTATGGCCCGCAGCCGGTTAAGGAAAAAAATCGGCCTGGCAAATGGGATTAATCTGAATGCTTACTTCTCCGGGTTTTAACATTTTGCATTACAATCTTTTATACTATTTGTATATACTTTGTTATGCAGGTTACTATGAAAGAAATGTTATATTTGTTGCTGGTCTAAGAAAAATTTAATAAATTTTGCATTGATTTAGGCAGACTGGGGCAGTTCAGTGACTCTCTTGGCGCATTGGTGATGAAAAAGAGAAAGTTCGGATTCGAACACAACCTGTGCGATTATGTACACCATTTACAAATCTCAAACATTCGGATTGTCCTCTACATGTTTAACTGATAGTCGATTATCCTTTTTTGCATCATTCTTGAAGTGTATTCTATTTATCCCAGTTGGGATATTAACCCTAATATTAACCTAAAAATCAACATTTATGAGGAAAATTCTTCTTGCTGTAATTCTTGTAATGGCGCCTCTGTTTGCTTTTCAGGCGCTTGCACAGGATAGAACAGTGACGGGTGTGGTCACTTCATCGGAAGATGGATTAACCCTGCCCGGTGTATCTGTCGTAGTGAAGGGAACCACCATCGGGACCATTACCGATGTTGATGGCAATTATTCCCTCACTGTACCTGCCAGTGCTACAACCCTTGTTTTTACCTATGTGGGTATGACTTCACAGGAGGTGATGATTGAAAGCAGGAGTAGCATTGATGTCGTCCTGGAGCCTGATGTGCTTGGTATTGAGGAGGTCATTGTGACAACCTTTGGTACTTCCAAAAAAGGATCGTTCACCGGTTCCGCGACACAAATCAACAGCACCAAGATTGAACTTCGGCCGATTACCAATGTTACCTCGGCAATTGAAGGGGCTGCCCCCGGCATCCAGGTAACTGCACAAAGTGGTCAGCCCGGATCATCACAATCGATTCGTGTCAGGGGTTTTGGTTCTTACAGTGCATCAAATGCTCCCCTGTATATTGTGGACGGCGTTCAATTTTCCGGTGCCATCAGTGCCATTAATCCAAATGACATTGAGAGTGTAACCGTATTGAAAGATGCTGCTTCCACAGCGCTTTACGGGAACAAAGCTGCCAACGGTGTTGTTATGATCACCACGAAACGTGGTAAACCGGGGATGAGTCAACTTTCTGTAAATGTTTCGTACGGGATGATTACAAGGGGTCAACCGGAGTATGAAATGATCGATGCCTTCGATTATTACCCGGTCATGTGGGAAGCCTACCGGAATGGTATTGCGATACCCGGTGTAGATGATCCTGCTGCTGTTGCTGCTGCCAACCAGGCTGCTACGGATGATATTTTTGATGAGCTTGGAAATTATAATCCCTTTAATGTGCCGGATGATGAGATTGTTGATATCAACGGAAAGATCAACCCGGATGCCAGGTATAAGGGAGATTATAAGGAGGCCGTTGACTGGCTGGGTGCCCTGGAGCAAAGAGGACAGCGTCAGACCTTTGATATCAACTACCAGGGGGGTACTGAAAAAACCGATTATTTTGTTTCGGTCGGGTACCTTTTTGAAGAGGGATTTATCATTGAATCGGACCTCCGTCGGTTTTCAGGGCGTGCCAATGTCAACTTCCAGGCCACCGATTGGCTGAAAACCGGTTTCAACGTTAACGGTGCCACCAGGGAAATGAATTTTGCTCAAACCGGAAGCACCAGTACGTTTGTAAACCCCATACGATTTACCAGGGGAGTAGGATCCATCTATCCCGTGTGGGAAGTCGATCGTGCTACCGGTGAGTATGTACTCGATGATAACGGGAAGAAGCAATTTGATATTTACGATACCCGTGGTCCCGCTGCAAGCTCCGGACGACACGCTCTTGCTGAGATTGCATGGGATGAGGATCTGGATAAATCAAACACGCTGGGAGGTAAAACCTACCTGGAAATCTCTTTCCTGAAGGATTTCAAATTTACAACCAATGTGAGTATAGATCAACGTCAAAATGATAATACATTCTATAATAACCCACTCATTGGTGATGGTGCTCCCGGTGGCCGGGTCTATCGTACATATACCAGGAGAACTTCCGTTAATTTCAACCAGTTGCTGAACTATAGCCGGGTATTTGGAGATCATGGTGTTAATGTTGTGGCTGGTCATGAGTCGTACAAATATACCTACAACTACCTGAGCGGAGCCAGAACCCAGCAGATTGCCGATGACAATACCGAACTCATCAACTATGTGACCATTACACGGAGTAACTCATATGAGGATACGTATGCAACCGAAGGCTATTTGGGTCGTGTGAATTACGATTACGATCAGAAGTATTACCTCACAGCATCCTACAGGAGAGACGGCTCTTCCAAATTTGCCAAAGATGTCCGTTGGGGAGATTTCTGGTCTGTCGGTGTCGCGTGGAGGCTTGACGAGGAATCCTTCATCCAGAATCTGGGGTGGTTCGATCTGTTGAAACTGAGAGGGTCCTACGGTCAGGTTGGAAATGATGCCGGTATCAATTATTATGAAAGCCAGGCACTCTATTCACTGGGTTATAACAACCAGGCTGAGCCGGGAATTTTACAGGATAAGCTGGCTGCACCTGACCTGGTATGGGAATCAAGCAACAGCACGGATGTAGCCGTGGAGTTTGGCCTGTTTAACCGGATATCAGGTACCATTGAGTTTTACCACAGGGTATCGGAGAACCTGCTTTTTGATGTTCCATTGCCGCTTTCAAGCGGTTTGAGTTCAAAGGCAGAAAATATCGGAGCGTTGTTTAACCAGGGAATTGAGATCGGAATATCGGGAGATGCTGTGAAGACACAAAACCTGGTATGGAATGTCGGTATAAACCTCAGTACACTGAAAAATGAATTCACCAAATTGCCACAGAAGGAGATCATTGACGGCTCCAAAAAGCTGATGGAGGGTCGTTCGCTCTATGATTACTGGCTGAGGGAGTGGCGTGGTGTAGATCCCGATGACGGAGCAGCACTCTACCTCGCTGAGGATACGGAAGCTGCCTCTGTTAGAATAATTGATGGTGATACCTTAACCACGGATATCAACAATGCCAGGTATACCTATAACGGATCTGCCATTCCGGATGTTTTTGGTTCGTTCACCAGTAACCTGCGGTACAAGGGATTTGAACTAAGCTTTATGTTTACTTACCAGATTGGCGGATTGGTGCTTGATTATAATTACCAGTCCTGTATGAGTTCAGGATCCTACGGTACCGGTTACAGCGTTGATATTCTTGACCGGTGGCAGAAGCCGGGTGACAAGACAGATGTTCCCCGGATGGATGATTCTCAAACCAGTAACTTCAATGCTACATCTTCCCGATGGTTAACGGATGCCGGGTTCCTGAACCTGAGGAGCCTTGTCTTTTCCTATGACCTTCCACGTAATATTGTGAGCAGGGTCGGCATGTCGAGAGCAAGGGTCTACATCAGCGGAGAGAATCTCTTCCTGATCAATGCACGGAAAGGGATGAATGTGCTGCAGAATTTTGGCGGTACTACCTCTAACTACTATACACCCAACAGGGTAGTGACTCTGGGTTTAAATGTTAAATTTTAAAAACTGACAGCTATGAAAAAGATCATATATAGTTTTATAATTGTTCTGACAGCTTCCTTTATTTTTTCTGCCTGTTCAGAGGAATTTCTGGATACCCTCCCAACGGATGGTGTATCCGATGCTGGTGTTACTGCTTCTACGGGTACTGCAATGGCTTCTTTAAATGGAATCCACCGTGCCATGTATGTGCGCTATGGTAGCCAGGGCCGCGTCGGTTTTAGTTCCTGGATGTATCATATTGATGAACAGGGTGAGGACATGGTGTTCAACTATTCCACCTGGACCACCCATTTACGCTGGCTGCACAGAAGTGCAACCAACTCTTACAACAGCTCCCCATGGTTAATGTTCTATGCCTGGATTGCCAATGCCAATGTCCTGATCAACGGAATCGGTGATAATACATCCGGTCCCCAGGAGGAAAAGGACATCATCGTTGGACAGGCATTAACTTACAGGGCATTTTTTCATTACCAGCTGGTACAGCAATGGGCAAACCGTTATGTCCCCGGTGGCGGGAATACACAGCTTGGAGTGCCCTATATGTTTGAAGCAACAACCGAACCCCAGGCACGCAATACTGTAGCGGAGGTTTATACCTATATCATCCAGGATCTTGATGATGCTATTGCTCTCCTTGAAGGAAAACCAAGGAATAACAAATCGCACCTGAATGTGGATGTTGCACGCGGTATACGAGCCAGGGTTGCACTGACGATGGGAGACTATGCCACTGCTGTAACCTATGCCCAGCAGGCAAGGGTTGGATACGAACTGATGGATTCAGCAAGGTACTCACTGGGCTTCAGACTTGGATCAGAAGGCGAGAGTGAATACATGTGGGCCAGCCAGATCCAGGAGGATCAAACGGATAAGTGGGGGAACTATGGAGCGTATGTTTCCAGAAACTTCAGTTCAACCTCCATCCGAAATAATCCCAGGTCCATCTTCTCGGTCCTCTACGATCAGATCGCGGATACGGATGTGCGGAAAACCTTATGGGATCCGACAGGAGAGCATACCTATCTGCAGGAGGTCATGGGAGTTGAAGTTGTGAGTACTGCTAAAGAATATCCGTACACAAACCAGAAGTTCATTGCCGTCAGTACGGCGGATAGCCGGGTTGATGTTCCCATTATGCGGGTATCCGAGATGTACCTGATTGAAGCAGAAGCTGAGGCACGACAGGGTCATGATGCATTAGCAGCCGCAGCGCTTTATCCCATGGCGGTTGCCCGTGATCCGTCCTATACCCTGTCTGTTAATACCGGGCAGGCCCTGATCGATGAGATCATGATACAGCGCCGGGTTGAACTCTGGGGTGAGGGGCAACGGTTTTTCGACCTGAAACGATTAGACCTGCCACTTGACCGGAATGGTGGTAACCATTCCTCATCCATTAACGGAACCCTGATGGATGTTCCGGCCGGTGATACCCGCTGGACATCCCTGATACCCCAGGATGAGATGGATGCCAATGACAAGATGGTACAGAATGATCTGTAGTGAATGGATCATTTGATTATAATAGAAGAAGGGCTGCCGGTTGGCGGCCCTTTTTTTATCGGTAGTCGCTAACCGGTGACGAAGCCGGTTTCGAGGTTCGGAATTCTTATCGGATCGTTTGGTGCATTATGGTCCATGGACCAATTTCCTGCTGAGCAGGGGAGTAGTTGGGCTGCTGTTTTTGTTTCCTTATAACTGCCTGCCAGCCAATCATATTCACGGAATTATTAGTTCAGGGGTGAATAAATGTTCCTTTCATGATAATGGGTATAATGAAAATTGCCGTAGAGACGCCATGCATGGCGTCTCTACATTGGATAGATTGTCCGATTCATTATCGGATTAATGGAACAACACACCCCCGTCCCCTCTTTTTATGCCTGCCGTTTCACCCGCCGCCTGCCTGCCGGTTTACCAGCCTGTGGCTGGCAGGCATGGAAGGAGGGCAGGCAGAGAAGGGAGAACATCATAGAAAATTTTAAATTTCTGCTCCCACTACCTTATACTACACCGGGGACCAAGGACCGAGCATACTTTTCCTCAGCCTTCATTGCCCTCCGAAGCCTTGGCGCAGGAGGGAGCCTCAGCCTTATAGATATTATCCTCTTCTATATGTTATAATCCATCAGTAATTGCTATTTTCGTGAAAATTCAAATACATTCTATATCATGCTCCTGATTAAAAACATCAAATCCCTGGTCCAGATCGACGAAAAAAAATGCAAATGGGTGGCCGGTAAGGAGATGGCCTTTCTGAATACCATTGAGAATGCATTTCTTTATATCAAAGAGGGATTGATTGACGGTTACGGAAAAATGAAAGAGTTGCCGGATGAGTATGCAACGGGTGAAATCATCGATGCGACCGGCAAGCTGGTCTTTCCATCCTACTGCGATTCCCATACCCACATCGTTTATGCCGGAAGCCGGGAAATTGAATACATGGATAAGATCCGGGGCCTCTCCTATGAGGGGATTGCAAAACGGGGAGGAGGGATCCTCAACTCTGCCAAACTGCTTCACGATTCTTCAGAAGATGACCTGTATGAACAATCCCTGCAACGAATCAATGAGATCATGCACCTGGGTACGGGAGCCGTTGAGATTAAAAGCGGGTACGGGTTGAATGTTGAAGATGAGTTAAAAATTCTTCGGGTCATTAAAAGACTCAAAAAAACGGTTCCTTTGACCATCAAATCAACCTTCCTGGGTGCTCATGCTGTTCCCGAAGCATTCAAAAACAACAGAACAGCCTATGTCGACCTGGTGATCGATGAAATGATCCCGGCGGTAGCGTCTGAGGGACTGGCTGATTACATCGATGTGTTCTGTGACCGCGATTTTTTTTCGGTGGAGGATACCGAAAGGATCCTGACAGCCGGAAAGAAATTTGGACTGCGCCCGAAGATACATGCCAATGAACTGGATTATTCCGGCGGGATCCAGGTTGGTGTGAAAAATAATGCGCTCTCCGTTGATCATCTGGAATGTACCGGTGACGAAGAGATCAACAGCCTGCTGGGTTCCGAAACCATGCCCACCCTGCTCCCGGGAGCATCTTTTTTCCTGGGCATGAATGATCCACCGGCACGCAAAATGATCGAAGCAGGTCTGCCGGTTGCCCTTGCTTCCGATTACAATCCCGGCTCTTCCCCCTCCGGAAACATGAAGTTGATCATGTCACTCGGATGCATCCGCCTTCGCATGCTGCCGGAAGAGGTGATCCATGCGGTTACCCTGAATGGCGCCTATGCCATGGGACTGGAGAAGGAGCTGGGGAGCATCACCCGGGGTAAGAAAGCCAACGTTTTTATCACCAAAAAGATCCCCGGATACGAGTTCATGCCCTATGCCTATGGGAGCGATCTGGTGGAAACGGTGGTGCTGGAGGGTGGGGTTATTACAAGATAAAAGATATGCCAAAGGCCCGCCTGCCGGTCGGGCAGGCATCCCTATGGGAAAAGATAAAAGTAAATTGATAATTTAATTTGACACCTGAATTGTGAAGCGATTCATAGCTGTTGGAGAAATAAAATAGTTAACCCGAAAAATTCTTTGAATAATTCGGGTTAATTCTATAATCAAACTCCGATAGAGTTTGGTGGCTGCTCAGCCTGATTTTATACAATAATCCAAGGCCGATGGCCTTGAAATACAATGGGATCGACATTTTAAAATTTTGAACCCGAGAAAAAGATTTGATTCAATTTTTTATGAGAACACCATCGGTGTTCGATTATTGTAGAATCCGCCGGCTGGCCATGTGAAATAGCGGTATTTCCGCTAATGCAAGGCATTATTTCACATGGCTGGCGGAGAGTGAATAACTGTAAAAAAAATCTCTATCTTTGCTTTCCAGACGTTAGTTTTATCGAATTTAACTTTTCGTATCATTATGCAACTCATCGAATGCGTACCCAATTTCAGCGAAGGGAGAGACAAGGGAATCATCAAACAGATCACGGATGAAATAGAAAAGGTGGATGGGGTAAAACTGCTGGATGTGGATCCGGGAAAGGCAACAAACCGCACGGTAGTAACCTTTGTCGGCACACCCGATGAGGTACTGGAAGCGGCTTTCCATGCGGTAAAGAAAGCCTCGGAGGTGATTGACATGCGCAGGCACCGGGGCGAACACCCGCGGTTCGGAGCCACCGATGTCTGCCCCCTCGTGCCGGTTTCCAATATTACCATGGAAGAGACAGCGGAATATGCGCACAAACTGGCAAAACGGATTGGTGAAGAGCTGGGCATTTCGGTTTATTGCTACGAGAATGCTGCCCGTGAAAAGAAAAGGCAAAACCTGGCAAATTGCAGGGCAGGGGAGTATGAAGGGTTGAAGGAAAAGCTGGAACATCCGGAATGGAAACCGGATTACGGACCGGATACATTCAATCCTAAGTCGGGCGCAACTGCTGTTGGGGCACGGGATTTCCTGGTGGCGTATAACATCAACCTGAATACCACCTCCACGCGTCGTGCCAATTCCATTGCATTTGATGTCAGGGAGAAAGGGAGGGCAAAACGGGAAGGTGATCCGCTGACTGGAAAAATTGTGAAGGACGAGAACGGTAATCGCGTCATGATACCGGGTTCATTGAAATCGGTTAAAGCCATTGGCTGGTTTATCGAGGAGTATGGAGTAGCCCAGATCTCCATGAACCTGACCAATATATCCAAAACACCGGTCCACATTGCCTTTGATGAAGTCAGCCGGAGGGCTGAAGCCCGCGGTGTCCGGGTTACCGGGTCTGAACTGGTGGGGCTGATCCCCTTGAAAGCCATGCTGGATGCAGGGAAATATTTCCTCAGGAAACAGAAACGGTCGCTCGGGGTGTCGGATAAGGAACTGATCAAGATAGCGGTCAAGTCAATGGGACTGGATGACCTCTACAGGTTCAAAGCGGAAGAGAAGATCATTGAATACATGCTGGCCGGAAAGGAGAAGAAGCGGCTGGCTGATATGACGGTTCAGGATTTTATGGATGAAACGGCATCCGAATCGCCAGCCCCGGGAGGTGGGTCTATTTCAGCCTGTATGGGCTCCCTGGGGACGGCACTTGGTACCATGGTTGCCAACCTTTCTTCACACAAACGGGGATGGGACAACCGGTGGGAAGAGTTTTCCGACTGGGCAGAAAAAGGAAAGAAATACCAGAATGAATTGATGCTGCTGGTGGACGAGGATACCCGGGCATTTAACCGGATCATGGAAGCCTATAGCTTGCCAAAGAAGGCGGAAAGCGATAAAAAAGAACGGGATAAAGCCATTCTTGAAGCCACCAAGCAGGCAATCCTTGTTCCTCTGAAGGTGATGGAAACCGCATTTTCCTCCTATGAGGTGATTGAAGCCATGGCAAATATCGGGAACCCGAATTCCGTATCCGATGCCGGGGTGGGAGCACTGGCAGTCACCGCCTCTATACGGGGTGCATTCCTGAATGTGAAGATCAATGCTGCCGGACTCGAAGATCAAACCTTTGTGAATGAGGTGATGGAAAAAGCAAAAGCGATCGAAAAGAAAGCCCTGGAGAGAGAAACGGCGATTCTTGAAATGGTGAATGAGAAGATCGGAAATCAGTGATGCCGTGCCTGCCCTCCTTCGGCGGGTGAACCGGCAGGCAGGTGCGAAACCAAAGACAAATAACAAAAACCAAATTCCAAATAAATAACAATTACAAAATTTCAAGTCACCAATGTTAGAATTCAGAGTTTTAGGGAAAAAAACGATTGCCTTTTTATCCGTCAGACCGGCCCATCCGTCAGACGGTACCTATCATACGAGTAGTTCTTTGATGACATTTATTGAAGCAGTTGGATCGTGTTATTCAGGGATTCTCTTTCCCGGGGTTCCTAACAAGCGTAAGGCATACCCAATGAGTTGAAGATTAAAATCGATGTACTCAATAACCCAATAACCACAAACAACGCTTCCGCAGCCTTCCGAAAGGCAGGCAAGGGAGCAAATAACCATTGCATGATTATCGTCTCTCCATCACCCCGTCACCCGGCACCAGTCACCCATCTCCCCGTGCCTCCTCTCATCCTCTTCACTTCATTCATATAAAATTTCCGGAAAATAGCGAAAATAACTTAGAAAAATTCTAAATAAGATTATCCAAATCGTCTTGTTTCATTTGGTGTATGCCAGTCCATATGCCTGTAATTCATTGATTTTCTGCAACTAAGGAGAAAAATATACTGTTTGTAAGATGTGTTTGTGAATTTGCCGGATATCTTTTGCTTAAACTTAAATTTTTTTTTTACCTTTATGTGACTATTTACTTCTCTATTTATAGACTATTTGCTTCTCTATTATAGACTATTTGCTTCTCTATTATAGACTATTTGCTTCTCTATTATAGACTATTTTACTATTTTATTTTTTTATAAACCTAAACTTTTACCTATGAAAAGAATGGCATTTCTTTTTACCTTTTTTGTGTTTATAGGTTTTCAACTTATGGCGCAAAAGGTAATTACTGGTAATGTTACCAGTCAGGAAGACGGGAATCCGATTCCGGGAGTGTCTGTAGTAGTTCGAGGTACAACCATTGGAACTATTACAGATGTTGATGGGAATTATTCCCTTAGTGTTCCTGAGAGTGCGAGGATCCTGATGTTTACCTTCGTTGGGATGAAAACGGTCGAAGAACCGATCGGAGATCGTACATCCATCGACGTGAATCTCGAAGTCGACGTACTTGGTCTCGACGAGGTAGTTGTGACGAGTCTTGGGATTTCTCGACAGAAAAAAGCATTGGGTTACGCTGTACAAGAGGTATCAGGCGATGATCTGGCAGCAGTACAAGAAACAAACATTGTCAATTCATTGTCTGGAAATATTGCTGGCGTACAGGTAATAAACTCTTCAGGCGCCGTTGGTTCTTCTGCCAGAATTATTATCAGAGGAAACAGTTCGTTCGGGAATAATCAACCCTTATTTGTGGTTGACGGTATTCCTATTAACAATTCCGGTTCCAATAACGACCAATGGAGTGGAGCTGACTTTGGTAATAATGCGATGGACATTGATCCAAACAACATTGAATCTGTTAATGTTTTGAAAGGTGCCAGTGCTGCAGCTTTGTATGGAACCAGGGCTGCAAATGGTGTTGTACTCATCAAAACCAAACAGGGTAAGGTGATTCCGGGACAAGGAAGATCACTGGGTGTTTCATTCACCACCAGTACCACCTTTGACAGGATGTACATCCTGCCTAATTATCAAAATGAATATGGACAGGGGTACCATGGTAGTGAGTATGTCTTTGATCAGTACCAGCTTGATCATCCGGGTGTGTATGCAAACTACCAGGAATATGTCCTGGGACGTAGTTTTACATACGTGGATGGTAAAGGTGGTGGAGTGCAGGATTACAGGGATGAAAGTTGGGGACCCCGGCTTGATGTTGGACTGATGATTCCACAATTTGATAGTCCATATAATGAGGAAACTGGTGTGAGAACTCCTTCTGAATGGGTTTCACATCCTGATAATATAAAAGATTTCTTTGAAACCGGTGTTACCTTCATCAACAACCTGGCAATAATGGGGACTACTGAAAGATCTTCTTCGAGGTTATCCTTGACCAGTACCAATCAGACAGGAACTATTCCTAACACGGATTTGAATAAGTATAATGTGGGTGTAAACACAACAGTGAATGTGACCAGAAAGTTTACTGCCTCAATCAGTGCTAATTATATCCAAAACCAGAGCGATAACCTTCCTGGCCAGGGTTATGACGCAAACAATGTGATGCAATCCATTGGTGGCTGGTTCGGTCGTCAGGTTGATGTTATGGACCTGAAGGAGAATTGGAAAGAGTGGGTAGTAAAGCCGAATGGAACTGTTGATCCCTATAACTGGAATAGTAATTACCATAACAATCCCTATTGGTCTTTGTATAATAATACTACTTCGAGGAAGAGGGACAGAACGTTTGGTCATGTAAAACTTGATTACAGAATATTAGATTGGTTGAGTGTTATGGGTCGCATTGGAACGGATTATTACTTTGAAACAAGGAAACGTATAATCTATGACCAGTCCAATGAAAACCATGAGGGAGGAGAATTCTGGCAACAACACAGGAGGCAAGTTGAAACAAATGCTGATGTAATTTTCACTGTAAACAAGGATATAGGGGCTGATATTACATTAGACGCCAGCATTGGTGCAAATTATATGAATAATAAGTATAATTACATGCAACTTTCTGCCAGCGCACTTACAGTTCCTAACCTGTTTACCGTTGGTAATGTTACGGGAAATCCCGGATATAGTATGTATGACAGAGAATACGAGTCTAATAGTGTGTTTGGTGAAGTAAACCTTGGATTCAGGAATTACCTGTTCCTCTCATTTACAGGAAGGAACGACTGGTCATCTACGTTGCCTAAGGATAACTGGTCATATTTTTATCCATCTGTAAACCTTGGGTTCATCTTCACTGATGCCTTTGGCATATCCGGAGATATCTTCTCATATGGAAAAATCAGAGCTAACTATGCTCAAATCGGTGCTTTTGCCGGTGCATACCAAATCGTCCCGACCTACAGTTCTTCATCACCGTTTAATGGCATTCCACAGTACCGTTACACACGCGAGCTTCCACCGCTTAACTTGAAGCCTGAACAAACATCGGCTTTTGAAGTAGGTGGTGAGTTTAAGTTTTTCATGAACCGTTTTGGCTTTGATCTCACTTATTTCCAGAGAAAGACAAGTAACCAGATCATGGCAGTTGATATCACACCATCCACAGGATTTACAAGCATGAGAATTAATGCCGGTGAAATTGAAAATAAGGGTGTTGAGCTTATCCTGAATGGAACCATTCTACAATCTGCAACCGGATTCAACTGGGATGTCACAGTGAACTGGTTTAAAAATAAGAACATGATTAACGAGCTCTACGGAGACCTGGAGGCATATCAAATAGGATCTTCATGGCAATCCGTTTCAATGGAAGCCCGTCCTGGTAAGCCTTGGGGTAACATCTATGGAGGAGGATACCTGCGGGATGATCAAGGCAGGGTTCTAGTTGAGGATGGTTTCCCAATGCATGATCCGGATCCGGTACTGTTAGGAAATACTGAACCCGACTGGACAGGTGGTATCACCAACACGCTTTCTTACAAAGGTGTTAGCCTCAGATTCCTGATTGATATACGGAAAGGTGGTGACGTATTCAGTGTAACAGACTGGTTCGGTGCATATTCCGGAGTTTCGAAGGAGACCGTAGAAAACAATATTAGAGAAGAAGGTATTGTGTATGACGGAGTGAATGCGGATGGTTCACCTAATACGACCAGAATTGCTGCAGAAGAGTATTTCCAGGGTTGGTGGGGATTGCATGAGGAGTGTATTATCGATGGATCATTTGTTAAGCTCCGCGAACTGATTCTGGGTTACGATATCCCCCAGTCATTCATGGAAAGATTAGGATTCATCCATAGCGCTAATATCTCTTTTATTGGGAGAAATTTAGCATTACTCTGGACGCATGAGACGAACACCATTAATATCGATCCTGAAACAACATACGGTACAGGAAATTCTCAGGTTGGTATGGAACAATACCAGTTACCAGCGACACGCAGTATGGGGATTCAATTACGCCTAAATTTCTAATTAAACCTTTAATTTTAGAAAAATGAAATATTTAGCAAAAATAAAAGCAATCCTGGTCGTTGGACTTATACTCGTTGGTTCATGCACCAAGGATTTCGAGGAAATGAACATCGATCCAAACGAACCGTCTGACGTTCAGGCCGATGTTCTGTTGACCTATGTACTGAGACAGATTTCCGAGGATCTGTATAATGTAACTTATGATGGTGAATATACCAGTTCTATGGCTGGCCATATAACGAAAATTCAGTATATTGATGAAGCAAGATATGAGTACAGGCCAGGTCATATAAGTGGCATGTGGTCGAGCTTATATACTCGGATTTCTGATCTGAATAAGCTACTGATAAAGGCTCAGGCCAATGAAAACCCGGATTTGGAAGCAGTAGCATTAACTCTAAGAGCTTTTGAATGGCAAAAGGTTACAGATGTCTGGAGAGACGTACCTTATACTGAAGGTGTCAGGGGGGAAGATGGAATAACGAATCCCGCGTATGATACTCAGGACGTTATTTACAATGGCATTATTTCTGACCTTGAAACTGCCGCTAACCTCTTTGATCCCGGTGCACTGGGTGCATCCGTTGGAACGGGTGATATCGTGTATGACGGTGATATCCTGAAATGGCAGAAATTTTGTAACTCCATGCGTTTGAGAGTGGCAATCCGGATATCCTACATTGATGCCACCAGAGCACAATCAATCATTGAGAGCATTTTAGGTAATCCGGCAAGTTATCCGATTATGACGAGCAATGCCGATAACTTTCAGTTGAAATGGACTACTGCATCACCTTACAGGGAGCCTTTCTTTGAAAATTATTTATATGGTGGAGGAGATAGAGATGACCATGCCTGTGCCAAAGCAATCATT
>Ga0315543_1001718_pt1 | contig 22926 bp, 13 predicted proteins | sample SalMarSW160210MG_2_FD_203098 | JGI IMG/M metagenome (GOLD analysis project Ga0315543, IMG submission 203098) | Salt marsh sediment microbial communities from the Plum Island Ecosystem LTER, Massachusetts, United States - Salt Marsh Sediment SW1601-210 ... | reverse complement strand
GCCTGAGATACATGCCGTCTTTGTCACTGCTCGCGGCAACCTGGTGTCAGGTGAAATCACTCCTCCTGTGGGCATCATTGACATTGACCCTCTGCCCAAGCATTGCATTCTCAACCCCGGCCACGATCAATGAGCATGCTGCGGGGGGTTCTGGCGTCAAAGAAAGAGGTCCGCATTGCTATCTTGGCGGACCTCTTGTGCTTCTCTTATCGAGTGCTGCATGAAATCTACACGTTCTCACTCAGCCTCGTAAGTGACTTGATAGTCCGTGGGGACGACTTCTATCCACGTTTGACCAGGCCGCAGTGGAACAGGTGAGCCATCCAGGTACATGTACTCGCAGAAATCCTGGGGGTTCAGCCTGATCCATTTGGCTTCGATCATCACCCCGTCGCGGAAGATGCGCGCGCGCCCTTCACCTGTGAAGATGATGTTAAGCGTGGGAACCCCCCGCACATCTACAACATCTGTCTCCTCGTGCTTTGTGTAATGCACAATCACGTTGGCAGCGGCAAGCTGTTGATCGTCGAGAGCATCAGTGTGTGGTTCGCCTTGCACAAAGCGCTTGTAGACGCGATTCTCTAGGTCATAGCGGTATTCAACGAGAGCTCGCTCCGGATAAGGGATGTGGACATAGGCAGCAGGCTCACCATCGGGAGTGGGATCGCCCTCCCCAGAGAAGGTAAAGCCTGCCAAGCTTACTGCTTTCTCCTTCCCAGTCCTTGCAAGGTAGTCACGCACCCTTTTTGCGCTTGTGGCATCTCGCCCCATCCACGGGTAGTCCTTCCACGCCCCCTCCGGCTCAATCCGATAGTAAGGGGCCGGGTGGAAGTACGAGTCCAGATCGACGAGCGTGGACTGTGAGATGAACCAGCGGACTTGGTCGTTAGCACCGGAATGGACGAGAACTCCGTCGAACATGTAGCCAAGTTCGATGGTAAGTAACCGTGCGCTGCGGATCGGCCTCAACTCCTCAGGGTCTTTGCTCCAGACGACTGCGGTGAGACGTGTCACCCAGCGCTCCACGATCTCTTCGAGTACGATATCCGCCTGCGAGAGCCCCGACTGTGGACGAACCTCGGGATCATTGCCAATGCGTACCAGGAGTGGCCGCCGTTGAAGCACCGCCACATCCTGAACTACCTCGCCAGTCAATGGATCGAAGTACGGATTGATAGTCGGAGTGGGTGAGGGTACCGGAGTGGGCGAAGGAGCCGGAGTGGGCGTGTCTACCACAGTGGTGAAAGTGGGCTTGGGCATTCGCGTGGGCGGGATGCTCGTGGGGCTAGAACTGGAGCTACAAGCTGCCAGAAGGACGGTACTCACTACCGCTAGTAGTGTCATGGCCACAAAACGCGGAGAGCGAGCCCTGATACTGTCGTTGGTTGTCTTCATAGTAAGCCTATGGGCCTCCATACTGTGAGTTGCGCGACATTATAGCACAATCGAGTGCTAGGAAAAAACGGGAAGCATCGTCACCCAACTACCTGACGAAACACGCGCAGAAAGTTGCCACCAAGTATTCTGCGTACCTCGGACTCTGAATAACCCCGTTCGACGAGCCCAACTGTGATCCCTGGCAGGCGGGTGGCATCTTCCAACCCCGCGGGTGGAGGCGAACCGAAACCATCGAAATCGGAGCCCAAGCCCACGTGGTCAATGCCGGCCACGCGCACGATGTGATCAATGTGATCGAGCAACTTTTCCAGACTGGCCTCTTTTCCTTCCTCTGTGATGAAGGAAGGCACAAAGGTGACACCTACCACACCGCCTTTCTCCGCCAGGGCAATCAACTGTTCATCGGTCAGGTTACGGGGGGTTGGACATAGAGCGTGTACATTGCTGTGGGAGGCGATGACTGGCTGAGAGCTCGTCTCCAAGACGTCTTTCACGCCAGCAGGGGACAGGTGAGAAACATCCAGTATGACACCCAGTTTGTTGCACTGCTCCACCAACTGCAGACCAAAGTTGGTGAGGCCGCCACCAGTACGTGACTCGTAGACGCCATCTGCAGCCTGGTTGCGCCGGCTCCAGGCCACAGTAAGCAAGCGTAACCCCAGACGGTAGAACATGCGCAGCAGTGCCAGGTCACCCTCGAGGGACTCGGCTCCTTCAATGCCCACCACAGCTGCTACTTTGCCGGCCCTCTTGGCCCCTTCAATATCTTCAGCCCTCGTAGCTAGCACGAAAGAGTCCGCGTTTTCCTCAAGTTCACAATAGAGAGTGTCCAGTACACGCAGCGTCTGCCTGGCTGCCCCCGCTGGCAGGTACCTGTCTTGGATAAAGATGGCAAAAACCTGAGCAGTCACGCCGCCTTCGCGTAAGCGCGGCAAGTCAATGTGCCCTTCCGGGGAACGCTCACCTAGTTTGCGCTTCCCTTCTAAGACAGCGAGCAGGGTATCACAATGTCCGTCGAAAATGATGCTATCCCGATGCAGCGCTATAGCCTCCACTAGAATCCTCCACAAAAGAGCTGATGAACGCACATTCTGCTGACGAAGATACGCAAGATGTGATTATAGTCAGTCTGCACTGGTCTGGCAAAAGGCGCAGCAGAAGCATGGTTTGACATTTGCGCCCAAAATGGGTAAAGTCATTGCCAGAACGCCCTTAGGAGTGTAGATGGACTTTCAAGAAGTCATCATGCGTCTGAATCGGTTTTGGGCGGGGAAGGGCTGCCTCATCTGGCAGCCCTATAATGTGCAGGTCGGCGCCGGCACGATGAACCCTGCCACGGTTCTCCGCGTGCTGGGCCCTGAGCCTTGGCACGTGGGCTACGTTGAGCTCACTATTCGTCCACAAGATGGTCGCTACGGGGAGAATCCCAACCGCTGGCAGCAGTTCTATCAGTATCAGGTAATTCTTAAACCTGACCCCGGCAATCCACTGGAAATCTATCTGGAGAGCCTTGAGGCTCTGGGCATAAACCCGCGGGAGCACGATATCCGTCTGGTCGAGGACAATTGGGAGGCACCGGCTCTGGGTGCCTGGGGCCTCGGCTGGGAAGTATGGATGGATGGTCAAGAGATCACCCAGTATACGTATTTCCAGCAGGCGGGTGGCTTTGACCTGGATCCGGTTTCAGTCGAGATCACGTATGGCCTTGAGCGCATCGTGATGGTGCTGCAGGGAGTGCGTGACTTTGTGCATATGGGCTGGGGGGCTGGCATCACTTATGGCGATGTGCTGCTGCGATCGGAGGTAGAGCACTGTAACTACAACTTTGAGACAGCCAGTGTAGAGCGGCTGATGCAACTGTACGACCTGTTTGAGGCTGAGGCTAAGAACGCGCTGGGAGCCGTCCTGATTATTCCTGCGCACGACTATGTGCTCAAGTGTTCCCATACCTTCAATGTCCTGGACGCACGTGGGGCCATTGGTGTTACCGAGCGTGCCCGCTACTTTGCGCGGATGCGTGACCTCTCGCGTGAAGTGGCTACAGGTTACCTGGCGCAGCGTAAGAAGATGGGCTTTCCACTGTTGAAGAAGGCGGCCAATGCACAGGCCCGTCCGTTGGCCCCTGTTGATCCTTCCCGATTCCCGCGGAAACCTGCCAGTTTGCTGCTGGAAATTGGCACTGAGGAGTTGCCTGCAGCTGATTTGGACTTTGCTATGCAGCAGTTGCGCGACAAGACTCCGCAAATGCTCACTGACGCCAGGCTGAGTTTCGAGGACGTTCGGGTGCTTGGCACACCTCGCCGTCTGACGGTCTGTGTGCGCCGGCTTTCTCCGGCGCAAGCAGACGAGGAGCGGTTGACAAAGGGGCCGCCTGCAGAAGCTGCCTTCGCTAAGCAGGGTCAGCCGACCAAGGCCGCATTTGGGTTCGCCAAGGCTCAAGGCGTGAGTGTTGAGGACCTGCAAACGCGTGAGTACGAGGGCAAGAACTATGTTGTAGCCATGAAGACAGAGCGCGGTCGTTCCGCCGCGGAAGTCTTGGCAGACATACTGCCGAGGCTCATTGCTTTGCTCAAGTTCACCAAGAGCATGCGCTGGAATCGGAGCGGGGTGGCCTTCTCGCGCCCCATTCGCTGGATCGTGGCTCTGCTGGGTGACCAGGTGATTCCCTTCGAATTCGCTGGCGTGCAGAGCGGCCGCATCACTCGCGGCCTGCGTCCACGGGGCTCGCCAGACATCAAGTTGTCTGACGCCGATGCGTACTTTGAGGCTATGAAGGCTCAGTCCATTGTGGTGGACGCCGAGGCACGGCAGGATAGCATTGCATCACAGTCGGCCAAGCTGGCTGCGAGCGTTAGTGGCCGCATCCCTGATGATCCCCCGCTCTTACGAGAAGTGACGCACCTGGTTGAGTGGCCGACTGCCTTGCTGGGGGAATTTGATGAGCAGTACTTGGAACTGCCCCAGGAAGTGCTCGTCGCCGTGATGAAGAAGCATCAGCGCTACTTCCCTGTGATGAAGGACGGCCAGCTGCTGCCATACTTTGTGGCTGTGGCGAATGGGCCTTTTGAGAACCTGGACGTGATACGGCGCGGCAACGAGGAAGTACTCCGCGCACGCTACTCCGATGCGGCTTTCTTCTACAAAGCTGACACCGGTAGAAAGCTGGAGGATTTTCTCCCACGTCTAGATACGCTGACTTTCCAGGACCGGCTGGGCTCTGTGCTGGACAAAGTGACGCGCCTTGAGAAGCTCGTGTCCAGCCTCGCTCAACTGGCAGGAGCTACCGACGCGGAACGGCAAGTGGCCGTCCGCGCGGCTCATCTGTGCAAGGCTGATCTGGCCACGCAGATGGTCGTTGAACTGACTTCTTTGCAGGGAGTAATGGGCTCGCAGTACGCTCTGCTGTCGGGCGAGGAGCCCGAGGTGGCCCAGGCTATCTACGAGCACTACCTGCCGCGCAGTGCTGGTGATGATCTGCCGCAAACGGTCCCGGGCCTGCTGGTCGGACTGGCAGATCGCATAGACAGCCTCGTGGGGCTGTTCGCTGTTGGCCTTTCGCCGACGGGCTCTGCTGATCCCTATGGGCTCCGTCGCGCAGCGTTGGGACTGGTGCAGATTCTATCGGAGAGGGGGATCTCTCTTTCGCTCAGCGAGGCGTTTCGTGCGGCGGCTGCATTGCTGCCACTAGAGGTGTCAGAGGACGAACTTGGCACTGTGCACGACTTTGTTGTGCAAAGGCTGCGAGGTTGGCTGCTTGATCTCGGCTACCGTTACGACCTGGTGGATGCGACACTTGCGGAACGTGCCGACAATCCGTATCAGTCCCTAGAGATGGTGCGCAGTCTCAGCGACTGGGTCGAGCGCCCCGAGTTCGCTGTTCTGCTCACCACCTATAGCAGGCCCTCACGCATCGTGCGCGAGTATCCGACCGAGTTTCCGCTGCATCCCGAGATGCTCACCGAGTCAGCAGAGCGTGAACTATATCGTGCAATGCTCGGAGCGCAGAAACAGCGTGCTTCGATCAATGATGTAGACGGGCTGATGGCCGTGCTGCGCCCGCTCACGCAGCCGATAGACACCTTCTTCGACCAGGTGTTCGTTATGGTTGAGGAGCAAGCTGTGCGTGAGAATCGGCTGGCCCTGCTGCAGCGTATTGCTGCACTGCCGAGAGGCATCGTTGACCTGACCAAGGTGCTGGGCTACTAGAGAACCCGGAATAGGGGCACTCGGATCGAGGATCTGCGTGATCAGACGGCGAGCGCCATCCCCTTACTACAGTTCTGTCTTCATTCTATAAGGAGGAGTTAGATGACGAGAGGCGAATCTACGAAGCGTTCCGAGAAGGGAACAAAGAAATGGGTCTATCTCTTCAGCGAGGGCAACAAGGACATGCGCAACTTGCTGGGAGGCAAGGGCGCTAACGTGGCCGAGATGAGCAATGCTGGACTGCCGGTACCGCCGGGATTCACCATTACTACTGAAGCGTGTATTGCGTACCTGCGCCGGGACCGCGAGTTCCCTCTGGGTATGTGGGACCAGGTTCTTGCCGCGTTGAAAGAAGTCGAGAAACAGACAGGGAAGAAGTTTGGCGATTCGGAGAATCCTTTGCTGGTCTCGGTGCGCTCGGGTGCCAGAATGAGCATGCCAGGCATGATGGATACCGTTCTCAATGTAGGTCTCAACGAAGACACGTTGCAGGGGCTGGCGAGGCTTACCAACAACGAGCGCGTGGCGTACGACGCCTACCGGCGGCTCATCCAGATGTTCGGGCGTATTGTCAAGGACATAGATGGCACCAAGTTCGAACACATCCTTGATAGCTACAAGGACAAGACCGAGGGGAAGAAGGATACAGACCTGACCGTTGTGATGCTCAAAGACATTGTCCGCGACTATAAGGCTCTGTACAGGGAGGAAGTTGGCCAAGATTTCCCGACCGAGCCGCTCGAACAGTTGAGCCAGGCTACGGATGCCGTGTTTGCTTCCTGGTTTGGCAAGCGCGCAGTGGACTATCGTAACTTTCACAAAATCTCCCACGAGTGGGGTACTGCTGTCAATGTGCAGACAATGGTTTTCGGCAACATGGGGTTCGACTCGGGTACAGGTGTGGCCTTTACACGCAACCCATCCACTGGCGAGAAGAAGCTGTATGGCGAGTACCTGTGGAACGCCCAGGGCGAAGATGTGGTGGCTGGTGTGCGCACGCCACAGGAGATAGTCAAGCTCAAGGATGAGATGCCCGAGGTCCTTGACCAATTCGTCAAGATCTGTGACATGCTCGAGAAGCACTACAGAGATGTGCAGGATATGGAGTTCACCATCGAGCGCGGCAAGCTGTGGATGCTGCAGACGCGCACGGGTAAGCGCACAGCACGGGCGGCGAGCAAGATCGCCGTAGACATGGTGCACGAGGGATTGATCAGCAAGCAAGAAGCTGTCATGCGCGTCACACCGGAGCAAGTTGATCAGTTGCTGCACCCGGTCTTTGACAGCGAGGCGAAGAAGACGGCCCATGAATCAGGTGATTTTCTAGCCAGAGCTTTGAACGCCAGCCCAGGCGCTGCCACAGGCAAAGCGATCTTTGATGCCACTCGAGCACAGGAAGCGGCCGAAGGCGGCCAGGATGTCATTCTGGTCCGCCCGGAGACCAGCCCCGACGATGTGCACGGCATGCTGGCAGCGCAGGGTGTGTTGACCCAGCATGGTGGCATGACCTCCCACGCAGCAGTAGTAGCGCGTGGTCTGAACAAGCCTTGCGTGGCCGGATGCGAAGCGCTGTCCATTGACCTGGAGGCCAGACAGCTTAGCGTTAATGCCAGGGTTATCAGGGAGGGGGATTACATCTCCATTGATGGCGCCACTGGTGAGGTCTTTGCTGGCAAGATTCCCACAGTCATGCCGAAATATGAGGAAGAGACAGAGTTGATCGAGTTGCTTTCCTGGGCTGACAAGTTCCGCCGCCTCGGGGTTTGGACCAACGCTGATTACCCGAGTGATGCAAAGCGGGCGCGCCAGTTTGGAGCAGAGGGCATTGGCCTGTGTCGCACCGAGCACATGTTCTTCGAGGAAGAGCGTCGGCCTACCGTGGTGCGTATGGTACTTCTGTCCGGCCAAGCTAATGAGATCGAAAACCGTATCCAGGGCCTGGAGGCTGACCTGAAGAATGCCTCGGGAGCCGATGCGCAAGAGATACACTCCAAGATCGCGAAACTGAAGGAGGATCCCGTCCGGAAGCAGTATCTTTCAGCCCTTGACGAATTGCTCCCCTTCCAGCGTGCGGATTTCGAGGGCATCTTCAAGGCCATGGATGGCCTGCCGGTCATCATCCGCCTCATTGACCCACCTATGCACGAGTTCTTGCCACCCCGCGACGTACTGATCCGAGAGGTCACGGAGTTGCGATGCCAGGGTGACAACCCTGACCTTCTAGCGGAGAAGGAAAAGATGCTGCGCACTGTTGAGTCCATGCACGAGATCAACCCCATGCTCGGTTTGCGCGGCTGCCGTGCCGGAATCATGTATCGCGGCCTGACCGCCATGCAGGTGCGTGCCATCCTTCAGGCCGCCTGCCGCATGGCGAAGAATGGCGTTGATGTGCACCCCGAGGTAATGATTCCCCTGGTGAGTCACGTCAACGAACTGAGGAACGAACAGGTTGCTCTGGAGAAAGTGGCCAAGGAGGTTATGAAGGAGGAAGGCATCAAGGTAGACTACAAATTCGGCACTATGATCGAGGTCCCTCGTGCAGCCCTTACGGCAGACCAGATTGCCGAATTGGCACAGTTCTTCTCCTTCGGCACGAACGACTTGACGCAGATGACTTACGGCGTGTCCCGTGACGATGCTGAGGGCAAGTTCCTCCTCGCTTACGTGGATAGGAAGATCCTGCCCGATAATCCATTCCAGGTGCTGGATCGTGAGGCTGTGGGCGAGTTGATGAAGACCGCAGTGAAGCTTGGACGTGCCACGCGGCCGGGCATGAGCATCGGCATCTGCGGTGAACACGGTGGCGATCCGTCGTCTATCGAATTCTGCCACATGATCGGGCTCGACTACGTGTCGTGCTCACCCTATCGTGTGCCTGTGGCGCGGTTGGCTGCGGCCCAGGCAGCGATCGAGGAGAAGCGGGCAAAGGGCAAATAGTCTGTAACGCGTTTCGTTCATTTGTGTATGGCACAGAGTCAGAGGTAGCTGTTGCAGCTACCTCTGACTGCTTCTTGGGGCTGATTCAGGCAGTGCGCGTTTGACAGGAACCTGGTAGTAGGTATAGTATGCTGGGTGGACGATGAAAGGGAGCTTGATGCGGCTACTGGCTGGATTCTGGCAAGCGCTGCGCCTGCAGCAGGCATCTCCTCGACGCGTTGAGGCAGTGCAGCGGCACAGGCGGCGCTGGCATGTGGACTGGCGTCTGTGCATCGTTGGGTGGCTGCTTCTCTTGCCGGGGCTGGTGGCGGCCACCGACGGGCCCCACGTCACGCTGAGCAAGTCAGTCAGTCCGACAACGGTGATGGCTGGTGGACGCGTCACCTACTCCATCACGCTGACCAACTCTGGCAACGCGGCGGCGGAGAGCGTCACTGTGCGCGACACCTTGCCCCCTGGTTTCGCCTATTGCTACGGTACGAGCCAGGTTATGGTCAACGGTGTCATCGTTGCTACAGCTAACCCCTCAATCTCCGGCCGCACGTTGACCTGGTTTGGACTGCGGCTGCCCGCTGGCCGGAGCGATGACTTTTACGGCATTCACACATTCGTGCAGCGGCGCTGCGAATCTGGTTACAACGATTACCAGTTGCGTCGTGCTGAAGAACTTATGGGCAGTGGTGCCTACGTGACACAGCTACTGGACTGGATCAACGATGACTGGCAAGGGCCGCCGGCCTGTTGGGTTGATTTCGTGAATAGGGCCTACGATCGTTGGCTCACGCCAGTGATCCGTCTGGCAGGAACGCATGGTCCACCCTGGTACAAACCCAAGCCCGATCCTGACGGCAGCTATAACACGGCGGCGCAGTTGTTCAAACGCGTGGTGCAGGGATTGCCTCGGCGCGATGGCCACTGGCTCTATATTCAAATCTGGAATGAGCCCAACCTCAACCTAGAGTGGGAGGGACAGGCAAATCCGACCGAATACGGACGCTTTCTGGTGGATACTGCCGCTGCCATTCGCTCTATAGGTGATCCGCGCATTGTCATACTCAATGCGCCGCTTTCCCCAGGCGGCGAGTATTACTACCTGGACTATCTGGAGGATATGCTGAGCAGCGTCCCGGGCGCTTTGTGGGCTTTCGACGCGTGGGCCAGCCATCCCTATCCCGGCAACCATCCTCCTGAATACAACATCCACGACGGCACAGCTGACTACCCAGACGCGACCATTGACCTGTATCAGCGTGAGCTAGAGGTCCTGGCACGGCGTGGGCGCAGCGGCGTCAAGGTATTGCTTACCGAGACCGGGTATGCTCTCTACGATGGGGGGTTCATTTTCGAAGGCTATCCAGCCATCAATGAGGCGAATCGTGCAGACTATGTTATGCGTGCCTTTCGTGACCACTGGAGTCGGTGGCCTGAAGTGATTGGCGTTTGCCCTTATGAACTGGTTGATCCCGAAGAACACTGGTGGGTGTGGGACTGGCTGTGGAACGATGGCCGCAGTCACCAGCAATACGACGCTATTTCAGCCATGGACAAGTCCTATCCGCCCGTGAGCAGCGTCCTGCGCATCACTTTCCAGGCCACTGCCGCGGGCAGCGCTGGTACGTACTACAATGACGCCTCTGCTGCTGCCAGCAATGCCACTATTCCCTCAGCTACACACGTGGCTCCCGTCAGGGTGTACGTGCCTACGCCCACTGCGTCGCCCATGGCGACACCTACGTCAACGCAGACTACTACGTCCACTCCTGTGCACACCCTGATTCCCACGCTGACACCGACAGTGACTGAGACACCGACCACGACGCTTACGCCAACTGCTACACCGTCGCCGACACCCGGCTGTCCTGACTTGATCGCCAACGGTGGCTTCGAGGCGGATGAAGCCTGGCACATCTCAGACACAGCGTACCCGGCTGGCTATTCAAGGACCTATGCTCATCGTGGTCAACGTTCCATGCGTCTGGGCATTGCGTCAGGCGAAAACACCTTCAGCTACTCTACGGTCTGGCAGACTATTCACGTGCCCGTTAATGCGGAAGAGCCTACCCTGACATTCCAGTACTATCCGGTGTCCGATGACACGGGACGTGACCTGCAATACGTGCTGATCCTGGACGAGCATGGCGTCATTCTGGACTGGGTGCTCTCTGTGCGCTCCAGTGCGGAAAGCTGGACGCTCAGGGAGTACTCGCTTGATGCCTACCGGGGTGAGGACATCCGTATCTCCTTTGGTGTGTACAACGATGGAGGCAGCGGCCTGACGGCGATGTACGTGGATGATGTGGCTGCACCTGTCTGTGGTCTGGCTCCCACACCGACTGCCAGCCCCAGCGTCTCAGCGACGCTGTCGCCAACGCCAACGGCCGCGCTCACGCACACGCCGACGAGGACGCATACACCTTCTCCTTCAGCTACAGAGGTGAAGACGGCTACGCCCTCACCCTCGCCTACAGCCGCGCCGACCAAGACCGTAGTACCGACCCCTTCGCCATCTCCGACGGCGAGCTTGACGCCAAGCCCTACGCCTGGATGCATTGATCTAATCATTACTGGTGGCTTCGAGACGGATGAGGCCTGGCATATCTCAGACACAGCGTATCCGGCTGGCTACTCAACGACCTATGTTCGCCGTGGTCAACGTTCCATGCGTCTGGGCATTGCGTCAGGCGAAAACATCTTCAGCTACTCGACGGTCTGGCAGGCCATTCGTGTGCCCGCTGATGCGGAAGAGCCTACCTTGACATTCTGGTACTATCCGGTCTCCAATGCTGCGGAACGTGACCTGCAATACGTGCTGATCCTGGACGAGCACGGCGTCATTTTGAACTGGGTGTTCTCTGTCCGCTCCAATGCAGAAAGCTGGACGCTCAGGGAGTACTCGCTCGATGCCTACAAGGGTGAGAAGATCCGTATCTCCTTTGGTGTATACAACGATGGAGGCGGCGGCACGACGGCGATGTACATTGACGACGTTTCTGTGCTGGTTTGTGGCCTACAGGAGACACCTTCTGCTACGGCGAGCGCGTCCGCTGCGCAGGTGTTTCTGCCGGTAATCCTGCGCTCGTCAGGTAAAGAAGGTGAGCAGCCCCAGGCCGTGTCCTCAGAACTGGCGTCGCCACCTGACTCTTTGTCAGGCGTGCACACGTTGTGGGAGGCACCAGAGCCTGACGTGGTTCCCGATTTCATCCAGAGCATAGCACTCAACCCCACGAACGGTTTGCTCTACATGGCAGCGGGTAAGGATGTCTGGGTTCTCGAGGCCAGAACTGGAAGCGTTGTGGCGCGCATCCCACTAGGTGCCATGCCGCGCGGGTTGGCCGTGGATGTGGCTGCCAATCGCATCTATGTCGCTCTCTGGGACGCCGATGCCCTGGCTGTAATTGACGGTGCATGCCACGTGTTGCGGAAGATTGTGCCAGGCATTCCTGGCGCTAGCGGCGTAGCTGTAGGAACTGACAGTGTCTATGTCACGGCCACCCGCAGCGATGACCTGATTGTTGTAGATAAGCAAAACTGTGCTATAATCAAGCGTGTGCCTGTTGGCGATGCCCCATACGCAGTAGCCTGTGATCGTGGCCGACAGCGGGTCTACGTAGGCAATGCCGGTGATGACACAGTGTTTGTGGTGGATGGGCGCAATGGTAGGCTCGTGAACACTATAAGGCTGGGCGGCCTGGGGCATCCGCAGGGCCTGGCCCTTGACCCGGTCCGTAACCGCCTTTACGCGACCTACGCTCTCTCACCCAAGTACCGGGCTGTCGCTGCCATAGATGCTTCCTCGGGGCGGATACTGTCCCGCCTGGTTGGCAACGAGAAGCGGCCACTGTTTGGGGTCTACGGGGTTGCGGTCGACCCATTGCGTGGTTGGGTGTACGTGACGACAGTTGACGAGATCCTGGTGCTGGCAGGTGAGACGCTGCGCGTGGTGGAAGTGACATCTGGCGTTGGTCCTGCCTACGCCTTCGGTTTATGTGTCAACCCCGTAGAGGAACGCGTCTACATAGCCGATGGGCGGCACGGGAGATTGGCTGTTTGCAGTAAGAGCCCGCCATGAAAATGGCGGGCCATGCTGACTTTTCCAAGTGCTCTGAGGGATAACGTGGGCGTTATTGATGAGATCAAAGAGCGTCTAGATATAGTAGATGTCATCTCAAGCTACGTTCCCCTGAAAAAGGCGGGGCGCAACTACAAGGCCCTGTGTCCGTTTCACAGCGAGAAGACGCCGTCTTTTGTCGTCTTTCCTGATACGCAGACGTGGCACTGCTTCGGCGTCTGCAGTACTGGGGGGGATGTATTCAACTTTGTCATGCGCCGCGAGAACATGGAGTTCGGTGAGGCGCTGCGTCTCCTGGCCGAGAAAGCTGGAGTGTCCCTTGAGCCCCGGGGGGAAGCACAAAAGTCAGTAAGGAAGGTCAAAGACCATCTGTGCAGGATCAATGCTCTCGCGGCGGAGTATTTCCATTACCTGCTGCTGAACTCGCCGGATGGAACGCGGGCCAGAGACTATCTGATTGGGCGTGGCATATCCGATGAGACGCGCGAGATGTTCCAATTGGGCTATGCTCGTGATGAGTGGCGGGCCTTGGGGGAGCACTTGACCAGCAAGGGCTATTCCTGGCCGGATCTGCTGGAAGCCGGGATAGTGTTGGAGCGTAAGGACGGCGGCTATTACGATCGTTTCCGTGGACGGCTCATTTTCCCTATACGTGACATCCGTGAGCACGTCGTTGGGTTCGGAGCGCGGGTGCTGGACGATTCATTGCCCAAGTACCTGAACTCACCTCAGACACCCATCTTCGACAAGAGCAGTGTGCTCTACGGAATAGACCGGGCCAAGAAGGCCGTCCGTGAGCATGGCTTGGCAGTGATTGTAGAGGGTTACATGGACGTGCTGATGGCTCATCAGTACGGTCGCAGGAACGTGGTGGCCTCTATGGGCACCGCACTCACTGAAAAGCAGGTTCGTGTTATTAAGAAGCTGAGCAGGAAGCTGGTTCTGGCTCTCGATTCGGACGTGGCGGGCGATCAGGCAACCCTGCGCGGGCTAGAAGTCGCCAAGGAGACCTTTGACCGGCGTGCGGTGCCAGTGCCGACCTGGCGTGGCTTGATCCGCTATGAGGATCAACTAGATGCAGACATCCGTGTCACGACGTTACCCCCGGGCCTTGATCCAGACGAAGTGATCAAAGAGGATGCAGCCAACTGGGACACCCTGGTTGCTCAGGCCCTGCCTGTGGTAGAATACTATCTGCAGGCGGTCACATCCAGATTTGATCTCGAATCGCCTAAAGACAAGACTGCGGTGGCTAGAGAGGTGCTGCCTCTCATCAGGGAAATCGGCAGTGTAGTGGAGCGCTCTCATTACTTGCAAAAGCTGGCGCGTATGCTGCGTGTAGACGAACGCGTCTTGCAGCAGGAGATGGAAAGCAAGAGGATGATACGCCGTCAGCCTACGGCAGCTCTGGAACGATACGGGCGACTTTCCGCCCAGCCTGGGCTAACTTTCGGCGTGGAGCGGTACGCGCTCTTGCTCTTGTTAAAGCGTCCGGAGTTGCTTGCGTCCATGAATGCTGTACTCGTCGGCCTGGAGCTGGAGCCATTGGGCAGCCAAGACTTTGCCCAGGTGGAGGAAAGAGCACTGTTCGAGTTGATAGCCGAGCACATTGTGCAGTATGGTAATCTGGACCTGGACATTCTGCGTCCGGATGCGGAACCTTCACTGCGTCAGGCACTCGACAGCATGTCGAGCGTGGCGGGGGAGATTGCTTTCCTGTCTGATGAGCAGGCGGAGTTGGACGCTTCACGGTGTGCCTTGAGGCTGAGGGAGTTGCGCCTGCACCGTCGTAACGAGGAGTTCCGCTATCTGCACGAAGATGCACGTGAGCAGGGCGACGCTGACGCCGTACGGCGATGGGGACAGATGGTGGACAAATTGGCAGCGGAGTTAGCCAGTGTCCAGAAGGAGAGGGCAGCACAAAGCTCGCTGAGGTATTTGCGTCGGGAACACCTGCAGGGCCGATGAAGGCTAGGGATGGCCAAGGAAGACGACCGGGAAGAGAAAAAAGATCGGCTTATTGCCAAGGGGCTGAAGCAAAAGTTTGTCACGTGGGAGGACATCAATGAGATCTTTCCAGATGCTGACAAAGACGTTGATGAACGCAATGCCCTGTACAACGCTTTTCAGGAGATGGGTATTGCGATTCTAGGCGCTGAGGTTGATAAGCAACAATTGGGCGCTCCACCCGCGGGGCGCGAGGTGCCTGAGATGCCCATTTTGTCAAGCGAACGGGTTTTGCTCGATGACCCTGTGCGTATGTACCTGCGTGAAATCGGACGGGTACCACTGTTGGATGCTCACGAAGAGGTGCACTTGGCTGAGGCAATCGAACGGGGGCAGGGGGCATACGAGAAGCTGCGAGAGAGCAAGCTCGATCCAAAGACTAGAACGGCGCTGGAGGAGGAGGTGCGGCTCGGCGAAGCGGCTCAACGCTGCCTGGCTGAGGCTAACCTGCGCCTGGTCGTCAGCGTGGCCAAGAGGTATGCTGGCAGAGGCATGTCTTTCCTCGATCTTGTCCAAGAGGGGAACATTGGCCTGCTGCACGCAGTTGGAAAGTTCGATTGTAGCAGGGGATACAAATTCAGCACTTACGCAACCTGGTGGATACGCCAGGCCATAAACCGCGCTATTGCTGATCAGTCGCGCACCATTCGCATTCCTGTACATATGATTGAGACTATTAATCGGCTGCTGCGTGCCTCACGTGCGCTGGCGCAGGAACTAGGACGTGAACCCACCTTGGAAGAGATCGCTCTGAAGATGAACTTGCTTTCTCCTCGGGAGACCACTGATATCGAGGAAGCAATGAGCATGGGTGAGCTGCTCGGCCCAGCGTTGCAGCGTCATCTGAGGACGGCAGTGTCCAAAGTGCGCACTATTATCCGTATGGCACAGGAGCCTATGTCGCTGGAGATGCCTGTGGGTGCGGAAGAGAGCACTTCCCTGGGCGATTTCATTGAGGACACGACGGTGCCTGGCCCTGCTGACGAGACTTCGCGGCAACTACTGCGCGAACAGATGAAGGACATCCTGGATTCGCTCAGCCCCCGTGAACGGCATGTGCTCAAGCTGCGGTTTGGCCTGGATGATGGTCAAAGCCGTACGCTAGAAGAAGTGGGACAGAAATTCGGTGTGACACGCGAGCGCGTCAGACAGATTGAGGCCAAGGCACTGCGTAAACTGCGCCATCCGACGCGCAGTCGCAAGCTAAAAGACTATCTCAGCTAGGTTTGACTAAGAGCACTTTGCCGCGTACAATACTGTTGTAGATATTCCTCGGTAGCTCAATTGGTAGAGCAGTCGGCTGTTAACCGACGGGTTGTAGGTTCGAGTCCTGCCCGAGGAGTTGGTACCCGCAGAAGATAGAATCTACATCAATGGTTGTGCCGCTTTGTCTGAGGGGATGATGTGCGCCACCACTGTTCGAAATATCTGCTGTATCTTGAGTGGTGTGTTGGTTTCCTCGCCTCTAGTTTGCCTGGCTGGAGGAGTTCGCACTGTGCCGCAGGTAAGCATACCCCAGTTTCTGATTGCTGTATTTGCCGCTTTGATTCCTGAATCTCGGCTCGGTACAGGTGTAGTTTCTGTTCTGCACATTTGTGCTCGGTGAGAATTTCTTTGCTTGCGAACTCCCAGGTAGCGTTCGGGCTGCAGGCCCTCGGAGCAATCCAAAAGGTAGACTCAAAGCAAGGAGAAAACACTGTGGAAGCGGGACTAATCTTCGAAGTTAAGATGCAACTCCCGGAGGAACTGGCTGATGATAAGCAGGTTCTCAAGGACAATCTTCCCTTTCATCTCCAGGAGGCCTGCGTGCGGGCTGGGTTTCCCGATGCTGCATCAGGATTGGCGGTGGAAGTAAGCGCACCTAAAGCCATCGATTGGCCAGTCATCTTGACCGGTGTTGCCACTGGCATTGCCGCTGTGGAACTGATCGTCAGCGTTGCCAAGTTCAAGTACGAGGTGGACAGAGACAAGCGTAGGGCTGCAAAGAATCCGCTGGAGGCTTTGCGGCACGCACTAGAGGACATCCTCGGGGAAAGCTACAACGTTCGTGTCGCGGTCTCCGTAGAGGTTTCTCATCTCTCAGGGGATGTGACGGAGAGTTAGCCAACTGAGAGCACAGGCAACTGGCTTGATGTGGTCCTGGGTGTCGCCCTTTCGGATGGGGAAGCGATGATCGTAGATCTTAAGGCTCCTCATTGTGATCTTTTCGCATCTCAACTACTCATGTATCACGTATTGCAGAGTGTCCCTGGCTCAAGCTGGAGCAATTTGGGGGGGATGAGAAAAGCCAACTGGGTAGTGTTAAGACCCTGCTGCTGGACGAGCTGCTGCTTATCATTAGGCGAAAGCTTGCTGGTTACTGGCGCCAGCTGTATTCTGGCGGGGAGACGTGGAATTGTGTCAGCTGGCCACGGGCGGCGATAGAGAATGCGCAAAACGTCACTCTAACAGGTTCGCCCACTGCAAGGTTTCTCTCGGAAACCCTGGTGCGGCTGGATAACTGTGGAGAAGGCAAGCCTGCCGATGAAGTGGATCGCGTTTGGGAAGAGATGCAGAGGCTAGCTCGAAAGTTCTACGGTCTGCCTGCTGGTGCAGTTCCCCTGTGTGGTGTCTTGCCCATGTACAAGATTAGCCCGACCGGGGGGAAGCTTTATCCGGCAGAGACAAAGGATGGGAAGGACTCGACGGGCCAGCCAGTGCGTATGGTCCACCTATACTATACCTGGTCTCACTTCACGTACAAACGTTACCTCAATATACCCTATATCTTTCTGCACGAATTGATCTCGCACTGTTATCCCCCTGAGATCAAGAGCAGAATCCTCGTAGAAGGATTTCTGCTCTGGTGCGCCTGTCAATGGTTCAGCGCTCTTTGCGCTGGCGCAGCTCCTTTTAGCCAAGGGCAGACCAGGAGACAACTAGCTAGGCGTCAACTCAAATGCAGTGAGGCAGATCCCGATGTCAAGGGTGTTGCAAACCCGGAGAGGCTTTCGGATCATGATAGTGTCTCTTACGGAATCGAAGCAGCCTATCAGCTTTGGGACATCTCCGCCATTGTTTTTGGGAGGGATTGCAAGGAGCTCTTCCGGAGGCTTGTCGTGGATATCGTAACCTGGAATACCGGGGGGGCTCCGCACCAATTCCCGAGCGGGTTGAAGCGTGTGGATGGTATCTCTATATCCTGAGCACCCTCTCATTCGCGGAAAAAGTAGGGTTTTGTTCCGAGCCCAATAGACTGTACAGCGCTTCAAGCCTGTGGGCTGCCCTTGATAAGATTGAGGATGGGCGTAGAGAGCAGACCCAATCCCGTCCGGTGTTGACACCCTCATCCTGTACATCGTGCCATTTGACACCATACATTTGACAAATTGACAGAACTCTGATATGATTGTGGCAGAAACGTAGTATTATTCTCTCAAGTAGGGAAGTGCTACGGTTACTAACTGTTAGTCTCATTTGTAGGAGGTTCCCCTTGACCTACCACGGTGAAGTGCGCTACCGAGTAGCCCGCGCTGCTATCCGCCTGCGGACGTTCAGTACAATGGAGTGCGGGCGTGAGGCGCACGCCAATCCACGGAGTGTCAGGCGTCGCCTAAACCGTATGGCGCGTGATGGATTCCTCACCAAGACAGTCAGCCGCGGGCAGGGATCCGGGAGCAGAAACCTGTGGACCCTTCATCTGGATCGTCTGGATGATCTACTGGATAGTATTGCACCCTTTGCACCAGCCCGAGTTCCTTCTCTCCGGCAAAAGGTCTGGGAGGCGGTTTGGTACGCAGAGAGCTTCACGCCAGACACGCTGACGCCGACGCCAACGAATACGCCTACCCCGACGCCAACGGATACACCGACGCCCACGCCGACCGATACGTTGACGCCTACGCCGACAGACACGTTGACGCCTACACCGACCGATATACCAACGCCAACGCCACCGCACACACCGACGCCGACGCCAACCGACACGCTGACGCCCACGCCGACGGATACACCCACGCCAACGCCGACGGACACGCCGACGCCTACACCGACCGACACGCTCACGCCTACGCCGACCGACACACTGACACCAACGCTGACGGACACACTGATGCCGACGCCAACGGACACGTTGACGCCCACGCTGACTCCTATACCCACCGATACGTTGACGCCCAGGCGGACGGAGACGCTAACTCCTACGCCGACGGACACATTGACGCCCACGCTGACAGATACACTGGGCAAAATGACGGATATGCTGTGTGGGGTAGCATATGCAGAGTTCTGGCTGCTTCTGGATCGTGGCTGGATTGAGGAGGTGCCGGACAACCAGAATGCAGAGCCCCACGCTGTCACGAGGTACCGTCTGACCAGTTCTAAGCAGGGCAGGCTGGACTTCTTGCGAGCACTGGACAGGATTCGGTTTTCTGCTGAGGAGATGAACGCCTCGGAAGTACAAGTAAGCCTCTTGGAATGGGCCGAAGAAGCGACTGAAGACCTGCTAAGCCAATCGAAAGACATACTCCTGAATGAACTCTTTGAGGATAGACCGGTTGATCTCTCGAGGCACTACTTGGATCATGAGGTCCAGCGGCACATCATAGACACAATCTGTGCCGTACTAAAGCAGGCAGCGACTGACGAGAGATGCAACCCCGAATACACTTCGGACGCGCTGTGGGCGCGTCTTTACACCTGCCAGGCACTGGCCCTGGCGGTAGACCCATGGCGGGCCGAGGAAGGGGCCGAGGCTCTCAGAGCTTACAGCGAATGGGGCTATGCGAATGCTGGAGAAGACTGCGAGCGTCGGGCGCAGATTGCAGAAGGCCTTGTAGCGTTGCACGAGGCCAGCGAGATAGAGTTGGACAAGGACAAGTATCACCAGATTTTTGAAGCGTCTCAACGGCTACGCGCAACAGGTGCCTGGCCTCTGGTTGAGGCAATACATGATGCAGTCGAGTGGGCCATGGATTCGGCGATCTCGGTGTGGATCAGGGAGGCCAGGGAGTTCACTGAGAGCTACTATGAGATGCCCTCGCAGGTACAGGCTATAACCGAAGCGAAGCGACGGAGGTTAGAAAGCATTTTTGCCCCCTGGCTGTCTCAGCCTAGGAGCGAGCTTCTGCACGAGGTTGCACAAACAGTACTTCAAAGACCAAGCTTGCCCCGGCCAGGAAAAACTGTGCGCGTTGTGCACAAGGGTATTAGTGGGGAGGTCTACCTATCTCCGCGTCGAATGGCGTCCGCTGTCGCGTTATATTATCGTATTGGCATGGCCCAGGAAACGGCCGGTGAACTGTACCCGCAGCCGATTGAGATTTCCGAGTTGAGTTCAGAAATCGACGAAGGAACATACCTAGGGCAACAACGCGCCACGTGGCAAGTCGAGGAGAGTCTAAGATCGCTACCGTTGCCAAAAGCGACTCGCCGTCCCTGAATGGTGAAAGGCGTAGGAGTCAGGGCCTGTGGTAGGTGCGTGTGCTGGTGGAGTACGAAAGCGCCAGGCGACTACTGACGCCACAACAATGTATGCATGGGGGCAATCCCCAAGACCCTATCAGGTGGCGCAAGGAGGCGGGTCCCAATGCCGCCGGGTGAGGTAGGAAGCGCAACAAGTGTAGCCTGCTGAACGAACGGGAGCCGTATCGCCTTGAGGGTCACTGTGCAGGCTACCCCGCATGATTTGAAGTTGGGCGGATCTGTGCCGCAAACCTTCCGTGGATCCATGAGTCATGGGTGCGTTCAATCCTACAAATCCCAAAGTACCACAGGAATAGGAGAACTAGGTGTGCAACTCACAGCGTGGGGCCAATGATCACGGGTCCCAGAAACACTTAATTGATCGCCAGCGGGAACTGGAGAAGTTCAAGGAGCTACTGCAGGATCTCAAGGCCTCAGTGTCGAAAACGACAGTCAAGCCTAAACGGCTGGTAGCAATTGTTGCACCGCCTGGCTATGGTAAGGGTGTGCTGATGGCCGAGTTCGCAGAACTGGCGCGCAGGCTTGGGGTGTGCGTTATCTTCATTGATGCCAAGACCCCGGAAGGGATACCGAACATCACAGATCTCGACGCGCTCATCCACGTGTTGCACAAAAAGTACGAAAGCAGTTCGCCAGAGATAGAACCTCTTGATCCTGATCCGTTCAAGCGCTTACGTCTGGTTTGTCGCCGGTGTGCGGCGCGGTCTAGATGGGGCAGGGATACGCTCCCCACTGTGGCACCCACTGTTGCCAAGCTCGAGGATCTTGGGAATCCAGTGGACGAATTCATCAAGGGACTGGGTTTGGCTGCTGGTGGGAGGCCGGTACTTATCTTCATCTACGCGTACGAATTACTCCTAGACATTGACCCCCTGATCAGAAACGACTTTCTTGCAGAGTTTCCCCCCTGGGCAATGATGGTCATTGCCAGCCGGGTCGACCTGCGGCGGGCAGACATGGAACCGCAATGGATCACCCAGACTGAGTTCTTCAACCTCCGGCCGTGGGGTGGGGAAGAGATAGAAGAGTATCTGAGGATGAAGGACATCGGAATGCTAGACTGGGGTAGCGGCATTTTGGAGGAGACGGGTGGAGAGCCATTAGAGGTTGTCCTTGCGGTGCAGCGCAGACTGCTACGCCTCGAGAAGCAAGAAACCGAAGGTGTGGCATACTCGGGGATTGACTCTCTGGATGCGCTTCGAGCGCAGCTTCGGGATCTGCTGGAGCACCTGGGCGACGCCAAGATGTCTTTACTCGGAGCCGCAGTGCTCCGGCAGTTCAATGTTGATTCCCTGAGCGCACTTATGCCTTCTCGCCCGCGTGAGGAGGTTGCGCGCGAGTTTGATGAAGTGTGCCAAATGCCCTTTGTAGAATGCACCAGTCCACAGGGGCCGTGTCGAATGCATGAGGCGGCACGGGATGCCTTGCAAAGGCAGATGGGCCGCCAGTACGCTGTAGATTGGAGGAGTCTTAACCTACGGGCAGCGGCTTACTGTCGCGAGCTTCGAGGCGAGCGGGGTGTGGATTTGTGGCTAATGGATGAATCTGGATGTCAGGCAGCCTTTGACGCTGTGTACCACGAGCTTCAGGCCGACGAAAGCAACGGCCTCCGAACCCTCCTCGATCTGACCGCCGACTTGATTTGGAACCATCACCTGGCCCACTGCTTGCAACTCCTAACGGTAGCGTTGGAGGCTCAACTGTCAGAGTCCGTAGCGAGCTTCCTGCAAGACCTCAAGCTGGCGATGAAGTTGTACCGGGGCGCCCAATATGCCGACGCAGTAAAGAGGCTCAAAACTCTTAGCGATTCACCGCTAGTGGACGAGGAACCGCGGGCTAGACAGATTGTTGAGGACACCTGGGCAGATTGTGAAAGACTGCGCTCCAACTATGCGGCCGCTGCAGATCACTATCAATGCGCAGTGGAAGTCTTTCAGAAGCTGGGCCAACCCGAACGCGTGGCTGTGACGCAGGGCAACCTGGTTGCGTGCCTGGATGAGCTAGGTGATGACTACGCAGACAAAGGCGAGGTACTGAGCGTGAACGTTGTCCAGCAAGCGCGTGAGACTGGTCATCCGGTAGCCATCGCGCACGCCTTCAGAATTCGAGGCGAGCATCTGCAACGCACTAAGGCTCCGGGTGCCCGGAGGGTCTTCAAGAAAGCCCTGAGGGCGTACGAGGATGCGCTCCAGGCGATGCCAGCGCATGCGGAGTCATTGAATGGCAAAGCCCAGGTTTTGGCGGCACTGAGGAGATGGGATGACGCTATTACAGTCTATCGCCAACTCGCCGAGGCATCTATGGAGCATCGCTTTGCCGCGTGGGAACGCATCGGTGATATCCATGGAGATCACTTGAAGGACCTGCCTAAGGCATTGGAAGCCTATGATATGGCCCTGGCTGCTGAACCTGGGGCGGTGGGGCCACTGCTTGGCAAAGCGCTTGCCTATGAGCGATGGGAACACTGGAAAGAGGCGATTCAGGCCCACTTGAGGATAGCGGAGGCGGCGCCTGGCTACTGTGTTGCCCTTTGGCGGCGCATCGGCGACATCTATCGAGAGGGTCTGAACGAAGGGGAGAAGGCGAGGGAGTTCTATGAGAAGGCTCTCTCAGCGTGCGACAGTGCACTCCAGGAGGACCCGACGCAGGCGAATGCTCTGTTGCAGAGGGCCATGGTCCTGGGTGGGCTTGAGCGGTGGACGGATGCCGTGGAGGCGTACCAACGGCTGGGTGAAGTGGTGACGGAGGAACGTGGCGCTGGGTGGGAACGCATCGCTGTCATTCGGCAGGAGAAGCTGGGTGATTTGGCTGCTGCTCTTGAGGCCTATGATGAAGCGCTGAAGGCT
>Ga0315543_1001717_pt1 | contig 22942 bp, 21 predicted proteins | sample SalMarSW160210MG_2_FD_203098 | JGI IMG/M metagenome (GOLD analysis project Ga0315543, IMG submission 203098) | Salt marsh sediment microbial communities from the Plum Island Ecosystem LTER, Massachusetts, United States - Salt Marsh Sediment SW1601-210 ... | reverse complement strand
TCATCACGGAGTTTGTCCGTCGCCGCGATTCTGAAGAACTCGCGTGTCGGCTCGTGAAGGGAATTGCACGTGTCGATTATCCAATCTGCATCGAACTCAGGCACCTCATCCCCAGCCTGCCAGTACGAATCGGAGTCAAGCAGGAAGAATGGGCCAGGGTCCGGAGCGTCCTTTCTTCGTGTTGAGCCTCGTGGGTTCACCGCATGGCCGTCCTGAGGTCCGTATCTGACGGTGAGGGTGGAGTCGCTTGCTGTTCTGTACTGGACTAGACCCTGCCAGGTGGTGGGCCTCAAGCTTGCTGGAATGAAGCCAGGGTCAGCCGGCGCAAGCAGATGCTCGTCGATGTACGGACGCCAGTCACCCGGAAGTGCCATGATCTCCGGAACGCGGATCTCATCGATGTATCGGAGCCCAATGCGGAGCAGCCCGTCTGGCGGGCTGATATGAGCGAACGCAGTCACGACTTGAGCGATGAGCGGACGGAAGTTCTCCTCCCATCCTTCGTACTCGGTAGTCTCGATGGCGAGCGCCTGCTCCTTGACGACCAATGCCGTTGTTCGATCGCGCGTCGTGAACCGTGGGAAGCTGCGGCGCTGGACCGAGGCGGGCATGGGTGCTCCGATAGCCAACTCGATCTGTTCCTCCTTGATGTTCTCGATCAGAGGAAGTCGCCCGCGAAGCGCCTCGCGCATATGCTGCTGGGCTCTGCGGCCGACTCCCTCCTCGAGTTCGGGGTACCGAATCTCAAGGACTGTCAGGGCGAGCGGGGCGTTCGGGTATGGCGGTCTACCGGTTGGGGTCACGGCACTCCTTCGTAACCAAAAGTGTAACCAAAGTTGATACTAGATGATCCATCGGACGGAATCCGCGCAACCTAAGCGGTGTGTCTCGACTGCCCAGCGGCACTCGGGCGGTTTGCGGTCGACCATCACCAGGTCGCTGGCCAGGACGCCGCTGTCGGGGAATGTCACCGGTTCTCCTGTCTACACGTAGACATCCCGCAACTTGTTGCATGTGCGTGTGGTGTTGGAGGGGGTGCGACGCGAGTCGCGACATCGTCGGTGGGCCGGCAGGGATGAGGCGCTTGATCCATGGTGCTCCCTTCTGGTCGGGTTCATGCGAGCATCGTGGATTGGCACCCTGTCACTGCGATGTCACTCGGCGTTTGCAGGGTCGATTCGGCCGGCTGTGGCCGGGTCCTCCGCTCACCCGTGCCAGTCGTCATCCGCAGGTGTGCACTCGTCTGTCGACTGATGGTCGGTTCGGCGAACGGGCTGTGGATGCCCTCTCGGTGCCAGCCGTACCGTCGATTCGCGGACAAACGGGTCCGGAATCCCGAGTTGGACGGTTTCTGACAGGGTTGTTGACACTCTGATGACAGGGTCACGGCGCATTCTTGGCCCATGGATCAGAGGGCACAAAGGTCGAACGGCGTGGGCGAGCCGGTTGAGAAGCTGCTCCTGACCATGAGCGAAGCTGCCAGGGCCTTGTCTATCAGCAGGTCGAAGTTGTACGAGTTGATCGGCCAGGGTCGCCTACTCACGGTCCGGATTGACACGAGCCGCAGGGTGCCGGCGGATGCGATTGTCGGCTTCGTGCAGCAGCTCGAGCAGGAGTGTTCCAGCCAGGGATCGGGACCATGACCGAACGTCGAGGCTGGGGTGAGAACTCGATCTATCGGGATGGGGATCGGTGGCGAGGAGCGATCTCGCTCGGGCGGACCCCGGACGGCCGCCGGCAGCGAGTGAAGGTGTCAGGCAGCACGAAGGCGGAAGTCATCGCCAAGCTGCGGGAGGTCCGACGGTCACTCGAAGCTGGAGTGGAGTCGCCAACGAGCCGTCTGACCGTGGGTACGTTCCTGGATCGGTGGCTCGAAGAGCTGCCTGGGCGGGTGGCACCCTCGACGGCATCGGACTACGCAGACACATCCCGTCTGCATCTCAAGCCCGGGCTCGGTTCCAAGCCACTCGTGAAGCTGTCTGTCTCAGAGGTGAACGCTCTGTGGGCAGTCAAACGCGAGGCTGGCTACAGCCCGAACAGCATTCGGATCATGCGAACGGTGCTGCGGGCAGCCCTCCGACAGGCCGAACGTGAGGGTCTACTGGTTCGCAATGTCGCTGCGCTTTCCGATCCACCTCGAGTCGGACCGTCTGAGGGCCGCTCACTCACGGTCTCCGAGGCGAAACGTCTTCTGGAAGCCGCCAGGGGCGACCGCCTGGAAGCGTTGTACGCGCTCGCACTCACCCTCGGTCTGCGTCGAGGCGAAGCACTCGGGCTTCTCTGGACCGACGTCGACACCACCGGCGGGACAATCCATGTACGCCATCAACTCCGACGCGAACGAATCCCTGAGAGCGAACGAGAAGGCGGCGGCAGGCGCACTCGGCTCGTTCTTCGGGACCTCAAGTCCAATCGGTCACGACGAACCCTGCATCTCACCCCCGCCCTGCAAGAACTCCTCCGCACCCGCCGGGCTCAACAACTGCGGGAGCAGCTGTCTGCCGAGCAAGAGTGGACCGACTCCGGTCTTGTGTTCACGACGACATCGGGCACACCCATCGACCCTGACAACTTCGCCCGCTACTTCCACCGCATCTGCGAGAAGGCCGGGCTCGGCCACTGGACCCCACACGAGCTGCGCCACTCCGCAGCCTCAATCATGCTCGCTCAAGGCACGCCACTGTGGGTCGTCTCCGAGGTGCTCGGTCACGCCTCGGTGGCGATCACCAAGGACGTCTACGGACACTCGGTAGCCGGTGAGAAGAGGGAAGCGACCGAAGCGATTACCGATGTGCTGTTCGCGTCGCAATCCGTCTCGCGGAGCGGGTGGTCGCCGTGAGTGGTTGCCGACGGCATGTCCTGCCCTCCGCTATCGCCGGTCAGGCGGAAAGAGCTGCGTCGATCGCGCATGCAGCACCACCAACATCATCGTCGCGAAGAAGCACACTTCGTCCGCGCGATGGGGGGAATCGAGATCCTTGCCGATGGTGTAGCCCGCTGTTCCGTCCCCCATGATGACGGCACCGTGAAGAGCAGCAGCCGGATCGCCGTGCACGAGGCTGTTCATCTCGCCAAGCATCTGCCTGATGGTGTCATCAGTCGGCGGAGGACCGCCCGCTCCTGGCACTCTAGATACGCTGTGCATGGCCCGCATCCTCTCCTTCACAGAGGGACGCGAGCTGCGTGGCCAGCCTGCTCGCCACAGCTCCACAGAATCAGGATGCTCAATGAGGTAGCTGAGGGTCGCCACGCGTTCGAATAGAGGACGCTGCAGGATTGCCGCGGATAGCAGGTAGCCTTGCCGCACAAGCTCACGGATACTCAGGGCGATCGAACTCGCCGAGGGAACCAGCTCGGCGGCTGCCTCCTGCAATGGCGCGAGCCGCATCCGCCGCGTGACCTCCGCAATGCGAACCTGCTCCTCCACGAACAACGGAATGATCGTGTCGAACTGGTAGACGGACTCCCGGCCCAGGTACGGCTCGTCGTCAGGCGTGAAGATCGCCACCGCGCCATCAAAGCACATCCGTAGGCTCGCGCCGGACGCAGTGAGCGTCCTAGCGTACGGCTCCCGACACAGAATGGCTCCCGAGAATGGCTCCCAACGGTCGCCAGATGAACCACGGGCCAGCCCACAACATGCAGAAACCCCCGCTCTCGCAGGGGTTTCGGCAGCACGCCCGGAGGGACTCGAACCCCCAACCTTCTGATCCGTAGTCAGACGCTCTATCCAATTGAGCTACGGGCGCCTGCGACGCGGTCGGGCGTGCGAGCAATAAGGTAGTCCCGACACCTTCGTACTGAAAGCCCGCCCCCGGCCGGGTCCGCGGCGATAGAGAGGACCACGGTGAACGACGACCTCCGCATCCTCGGCGACGAGTACTGGCAGTATCGCCTCTCCGTCGAGCCCACCAACGCCCTCATGTTGGGCATCCACGACTACGACGACCAGGTCGAGGATGCCTCCCGCCCGGCCGAGGACGGCCGCATCGCCCGCCTGCGCGACTTCGCCGCCCGGGCCCGGGCGATCGACCCGACCGGACTCTCGGAAGACGACCGCATCAGCCGCGAGGTCCTCGTCTTCGAGACCAGCACCGGCGCCGACCTCGCGGAGACCCACCAGGCCGAGATGGACGTCAACCACGCTGTGGGCATCCAGGCGACGCTCCCCGTGATCATCTCCCAGCTTCCCATCGACGAGTCCGAGCACGCCGAGGCCGTCGTCGCCAAATACGAGAAGATGAGTGCCTGGTTCGACCAGATGGCGCAGCGGCTCCGCCAAGGCGTGGCCGCCGGCCGCACCCCCATGGAGTCGACGGTGCGTAAGACCGTCGCCCAGATCGACGCCCACCTCGCCGCCCCGCTCGAGAACGACTTCTTCCTGACGCTGCGCACCCCGGCCAGTTTCGACGAGGACGCGGCCGCCGCCTGGAAACAGCGCCTCGCCACCGTCGTCGCCGACCAGATCCGGCCCGCCTACCGGCGCTACCGCGACGTCATCGCCGACGAGGTGCTGCCCGCCTCCCGCTCCGACGACCACCCCGGCCTCTCCTGGCTGCCCGACGGCGAGTCCAGCTACGCCCGGGCGATCCACCTCCACACCTCGCTCCCCCTCGCCGCCGAGGAGATCCACCAGATCGGGCTGCGGCAGATCGACCGGCTCGCCGACGAGTACCGCGCCCTCGGCGTCGAGGCCCTCGGCACCAGCGATCTGCCCGAGATCTTCTCCCGCCTCCGTGACGACGCCGACCTGCACTTCACCGACGGGGCTGAGATCGTCGCCGCCTCCGAGGTGGCTCTCGCCAAGGCAAAGGCGGCGATGGGAAACTGGTTCGGACGCCTACCCCAGGCCGACTGCCTCGTCGCCGAGACCCCCACCGGCCCCACCGCCTTCTACTACCCGCCCGCCGTCGACGGCAGCAGGCCCGGAACGTTCTTCGTCAACACCGCCGACCCCGCCGGATGGGGACGCTTCGAGATCGAGTCGATGGCCTACCACGAGGGCATCCCCGGCCACCATCTCCAGCTCTCCATCTCCCAGGAGCTCGAGGGTGTGCCCGAGTTTCGCAAGCACGCCCGCATCACCGCCTACGCCGAAGGCTGGGCCCTCTACACCGAGCGCCTCGCCGACGAGATGGGCCTCTACTCCGGCCCGTTGGAGCGCATGGGGATGCTGTCGGCCGATTCGATGCGGGCCGGGCGGCTCGTGGTAGACACCGGGCTGCACGCCAAAGGATGGAGCCGGCAGCAGGCCATTGACTATTTCGCCGCCAACTCCCCGATGAGCCTGTCGTCGATCGAGGAGGAGATCGACCGCTACATCGGCCTCCCCGGCCAGGCCCTCTCCTACATGATCGGGCGTCTCGAGATCATGCAGCTGCGCGCCGACGCCGAGGCTGCCCTCGGCGACCGCTTCGACATCAAGGGATTCCACGACACGGTGCTGGGTTCCGGATGGGTCCCGCTGGAGACCCTCGCTGGCATGGTGCGCCGCTGGGCGGGCCGTTTTGGTTGACGCCTCCGCCGTGCTCGCCGGCGGCCCGGTGCCGCTCCCGGTGCTCGGCGACCTCGTGCGGGAGTGGACGGCGACCACCGACTGATCGATTGCGGTCAAAAATCCAGCCCATTGTGGACCAGAGATTGGTATGTTTGGGACATGGCTCCCTCGCACCCCGACGAGCGGCAGGTCATCAATCGTCTGCTGCATTGCGGCGACCCCACCGTGATGCTCAAGACACGCCGTGATCTGCTCGGAGAATCGGAGGCGACGCGCCGCATGCGGGCCCTTCGGGTCTGGATCGCCGGCTCGCCCCGGTCGCGGCGTCTCCTCAGCCGGCGCCGCCCGGATGGCACCATCGGCCTCAACGCCTACCGCAAGTGGCAAGGACCTCACTGGACCCTGGTGCAGCTCGCCCTCAGCAAGTACCCGCCGGGGGACACCGGCCTGGAACCCCTCCGGGACCAGGTCTACGACTGGTTGTTCTCCCCGGGGCACCTCGAAGCGCCCAGCACCGTCGCGTATTCCGATCAGCCAGAGCGCATTCGGCGTTGTGCATCGCAGGAGGGCAACGCCATCTGGTACTCGCTGGCGCTCGGCCTCGAGGACGACCGCACCCGCGCTCTCGTTGACCGTCTCGTCGAGTTCGCGTGGCCCGACGGCGGCTGGAACTGCGACAAGCGCCGCGAGGCGCACACCTCGTCGTTCATCGAGACGCTGATCCCACTGCGTGCCCTCCACGCCTACGGCCGGGCATACGGCTACCGCCCGGCGCTGGCGGCCGCCGATCGGGCGGCTGAGTTCCTGCTGCAGAGGCACCTCATCCGCCGCCGCACCGACGGCAGCCTCCTCACCCAGTTCACCAAGATCCAACATCCGATCCGCTTCTACGGGCCGCTGTTCGCGCTCCAGGTGATGGCCGAGATCGGGAGGATCGGCGATCCGCGCTGCGCCGACGCCCTGGAGCTGGTCGCAGGCAAGCAACTGCGTGACGGCGGCTTCCCGGTCGAGGACAGAACCGCCCGGACGGTCGACAGGATCGTCACTCGCGGCAGCTTCGCCGATTGGGGACCGTCCGGTAAGCGGCGCAGCAACGATCTCGTCACCATCGACGTCCTCTCGGTCCTGCATGCCGCCCGCAGGGCGGCGCAGATGCCCGCTGCAGCCGCCGTCCACCTCGGCTGAGGGCTCTCCCCCTTCCGACGCGCCGAACCCGCCACGAGGACGGGTTCGGATCGGCGGAGAGGGAGGGATTTGAACCCTCGAGGGAGCTATAAACCCCCTACTCGCTTAGCAGGCGAGCGCCTTCGACCGCTCGGCCACCTCTCCACGAAGCCGTGGGCTCCGACATGAGGTTATCAGCACGCGCAGAGAGGCGATTCGGCGCGTTTCGCCGGCGCCTCGGTGTGGTGACGAGGTGAAGCCCCCACCACCCCAGGGGGGACGAGGGCAGCGGGGGCTTCACGCTCCGAGCGTAGTCACGGTGCCTAGTCTCGATTGCGGCCGCCAAGGCCAAAAGCGCCAAGAACGGGCTGCCTGCTGACTCAAGCTCGGCGCAGTAAGAGCCCGCTGCCGCGGACCCAAGGCGGCTCCTGCCAGCCCACAGTTCGGGTGTGCCTGTGAACCCAGGGTTGGAGTGCCTGAAAACCCGGCTTGCCAGCCCACGGTTCGAGGTGTCCGTGTTCCGGACCCAGGGTCAGCGGTTTGGCGGAGGGAGTGGGATTCGAACCCTTCTCCGCGCTCTCCCAGGGAACGGGAAAGGCCCACGGACCCGTTCATGCCTGAGCCCGGAGGCAAGAAGAAATGACCACGACCGGGAGCGAACAGACCCGGCGAACAGCCGGGGCTGAGAGCGGAGGGAGTGGGATTCGAACCCACGGAACCCCGCAAGGGATTCAACAGTTTTCAAGACTGTCGCCTTCGTCCGCTCGGCCATCCCTCCGGGAATGAGGCTATCAGCAGCAGCCCCGGAAGCCACCTTCGGCGAAGACGGGCTGGCGGAGGGAGTGGGATTCGAACCCACGGAACCCCAAAGAGAGGTTCAACAGTTTTCGAGACTGCCGCCTTCGTCCGCTCGGCCATCCCTCCGATTCCGGCGAAGATGCCGCCGGGCGCGCCGGGCGGCCCCAAGAGACCGCGTGACGTGCGCCGTGATTGTACTCCTGGACCCCGCGTCGGTGGACTCAGCGCCGCCGCTCGAAGAACTCCTCCACCAGGGTCCGGCACGCCTCCTCCAACACCCCCGCCACGACCTCGCAACGGTGGTTGAGGCGTTCGTCCTGCGGGATGTTGTAGAGGCTCCACACCGCTCCCGCCTTGAGGTCGGGTGCTCCGTATACGATCCGATCGACGCGGGCCCACACCGCCGCCATGGCACACATGGCGCACGGCTCCACCGTCACCACCAGGGTATGTCCGGAGAGGCGCCAGTCCCCGGCCGCCCGTGATGCAGCGGACAATGCCAGGATCTCGGCGTGCGCCGTGGCATCGGACCGCTCCTCCCGCCGGTTGTGGTCCGCCGCGACCACCGTGCCGCCGGGGCCGAGTACGACCGCGCCCACGGGAACGTCACCGTGGACGACCGCGAGGCGGGCCTGAGCGAGCGCCGCTTCCATCGCATCGGTCCATTGCTCCATCGGAACTGCCTTTCCGCGCCTCTTCTACACTCCAGGACCCTAGGAGGGATCGCATAGTCTGGCCTAGTGCGCACGCCTGGAAAGCGTGTAGGCGTTTACCCGCCTCGTGGGTTCAAATCCCACTCCCTCCGCCAAACCGCCAGGCCCTGGGTCCGGAATACGGAAGCCTCGAACCGTGGGCTGGCAAGCCGGGTTTTCGGGTACTCCAACCCTGGGTTGGCAGTAGGGGCCGAACCGTGGGCTGGCAAGCCGGGTTTTCGGGCACTCCAACCCTGGGTTGGCAGAACGGGGGGGGCTTCGCTACGCCGGGACGTCGCGGCGGTCGAACAGCGGCAGCGCCGCCACGATCGCCACCGCCCCCACCACCAGGGTCCAGAGGAAGGCGGCCCGGAAACCGCCACCCATCGGACCGGCGTCGAGCGTCTGGTAGAACGGCGACAGAATCTCGTAGGGCTCCACCGCGTCGACGATCTTGGCGATCGCGAAGAGCAGGTAGGAGCCAACGGCCAAGGCGCTGCTCGCCCCTAGCGCCCACGCCCGGCTCCCGGTGGATGCCCCGACGGCGAGAGCCACCAGCCCGAACTCGACGCCGAGCAGGGTCACCGACGTGGCGCCGACCAGTATCTCGGAGAGGGAGGCGTCGGCCCCGACGGCGGCCATCACAAGGGCGGTCGACACGAACAACACCGCTCCGAGCACGACAACCGAGACCACCAGGGCCGCCGCCTTGTGCAGCAGCACCCGACGCCGCGAAACCGGAGTCGAGAGCAACACCTCGAGGGTGCCCAGCTCCTCCTCGCCCGCCACCAGTCGGGCCCCGCGCATGATGCCGAACACGAGGAACATCGCCGGCACCATGAAACTGAACAGCTCGGCGTTCAGGTACCCCGAGGCCGTCATGTACTCGTCGAAGTTGAACAGCTCGCGCAGCACCTCCGGGTAGTTCTCGAGGAACGACTCCATGTCCGGCATGTCACGCACCGTCGGCCAGATGGCGCCCATGATGCCGACCGTCGCCGCGATGCCGGCGCCCCATCCGATCAGACCGCGGCGCAGATCGCGCAAGGTCTTGACGAAGACATTGTCCAACATCACTCCGTCTCCTGGTTGTAGTAGCTCAGGAAGATCTCCTCGAGGTCGGCCTCGTAGCTCACGACGTTCTCGATGCCGTGCGGCGCCGCCGCCGCCAGCAGATCCCGGGTCGACCCCTCGATCACCAGATGGGCCGTCGTCCCGGAGGTCCGTAGCTCGCGGATCCCCCCGACCCGCTGCAGCTCGGCGACCGGCGGGTCGTGTGCGAAGACCAGGTCGATGCGGCGCAGCGCCTTGGCCTTGAGGGACTCCACCTGCTCGACCACGAGCAGTGTCCCGCTGCGCAGGATGCCGACGACGTCGGCCACCTCCTCGACCTCGGTGAGGATGTGCGACGACAAGAAGACGGTCCGGCCCGCCTCTCGGGCCTCCCGAACCAGGGCCAGGAACTCGCGCTGCACCAGCGGATCGAGGCCGAGCGTCGGCTCGTCGAGGATCAGCAGATCGGGCTCGTGCATGAACGCTTGCACCAGGCCTGCTTTCTGCCGGTTGCCGTGGGACAGGGCACCGAGGCGGCGGTCGAGGTCGAAATCGAGCCGCTCGGCGAGGAGTTGCACGTCGGGCCAGTGCACGCCGCCGCGCAACGCCGCCAGATGGCGAAGGTACTGCTCGCCGGTGAGGTCTCCGTAGCTGACGAACTCGCCGGGCAGGTACCCGATACGACGGTGGAGCTCGTCCCGATCGACGTGGCTGTCGAGACCGAGGATCTCCGCCCGGCCGGCGGTCGGTCTCAAGAGCCCCATCAGCAGCCGGATCGTCGTCGTCTTCCCGGCACCGTTGGGACCGAGATAGCCGAACACGATTCCCGTCGGAACCTCGAGGTCGACCTCGTCGAGGGCCACCAAGCGACCGAAGTGCTTAGTGAGACCCAACGTCTTGATTGCCGTCGCCACGGCACCTCCCGCGTAGGCGAACCCTCCGATTCTCATCGCTGTCGCCAACACGCTACAAGAGTCGATGGACCCTACCGGTGGGGCCGGGAGCCATCTTGCGGACCGGGGGGCGCGGTGATCGGCGCGCCGGGTACCATGCAGTGAACCGTGCTAGGTGGGGCACTAGGGGTGCCCTGAACCCGAAACCCTCTTGATGCGGGGCTGAACTCCCGCCCGAGGGTGAACGGGCTTTGGGTCTAGCGCCGGGAAGTGTCGACGTTGATGGTCGGGTCCTGCGCGGCGGGGCGCTGTGAACCGGGTCAGGTCCGGAAGGAAGCAGCCCTAAGCAGGTCGGTCCCGGGTGCCGTAGGGGTGCCTGGCCGGAGTCGACGGCCCGGAACGCGCCAGGGTTCGCTCATCCGACGGCGGGTGCACGGTTCTTGACCATTCCGCTGACGCGGCGACGGCGAGGCGAGAGCACCATGACGCACGACCCGGAGAGCCTGCAGCAGCTCCGGCCGATCTTCTCCCGCATGAACCGGGTGCTCATGGTTCCGATGTGGCGCCTCGGCCTTGGACAGGCGCTGAACGCGTGGCCCCCGATCGGGGGTCGCATGCTGGTCCTCGCCCACATTGGCCGCCGGAGCGGGACCCGCTACCTGTCCCCGCTCAACTATGCGAAGGTCGACCGCGATGTCTACGTCACCGCCGGGTTCGGTCCCCGCACCGACTGGTACCGCAACGTGCTGGCGAACCCGGAGGTCACCGTGTGGCTGCCCGGTGGGCGATGGCACGCCCGAGCAACCGACGTCACCGACTCCGCCGACCGCGTCGATCTCCTGCGGAAGGTGCTCATCGGGTCCGGAATCGTGGCCCCCATGCTCGGAATCCACCCCAGGACGATGAGCGACAGCGAGCTCGACGCAGCCTGCCCCGGCTACCGGCTGGTCCGCATGACCCCCCGCACCAGAGTCCGGGGACCCGAGGGGCGGTCGGATCTCGTCTGGGTGTGGCCCGTCGGAGGAGCAGGCCTCTTCGCCCTGTGGCGGTGGCGGCGGGCACACTGAAGCGGAATCACTCGGCGACGAGCACGGCCCCGTAGACGAAACCGAGCGGGCCCATGCGCCACACGTCCTCAACGTGCAGCGGGCGATCGCCGAACAGCTCCTCGGCGGGAGGGAGCGCATCGAGCGAGCGGTGCAGGTAGCCGTATTCCTCGCGCGCTCCGGTGGCGAGGCCGACGACCGAGAGCACCGTGGCGGTCCCCAGCCGGTGAACGCGACGAGCCAGCGATCCCCGGGGACGGCCCAGTCCCACCACTCCCGCCTTGCCGCCGGGCCGCAGCACCCGGGCGATCTCCTCCAAGGTCGCCGACACCGAATCGAGATTGCGGAACACGTAGGCGGAGAACACCGCATCGAACGAGCCGTCACGGAACGGTAGGTGCTCCCCGACCCCGACCACCCGGGCCGGCGTGGCGTTCCGCGCCAGCATCTGCGGCGCCGGATCGATCGCCACGATTTGCCGCGCCCCAAACGCCCTGTTGGCCGCACCCGTCCCCGCCCCCAGGTCGAGAAGGCGACCCTCCGGCAGGCGGCCGATCACCCTCTCCCGCCATGCCTGGTCCCGCCCGAGCGAGAGCAGACGGTTGATCCGGTCGTACTTGCCGGCGATGTCCCCAAACACGGCTCCGTTGCTCATGGTCGGCTCACATCGTCACGCCCTCGCCGGCGCAGGTGGCGTTCGAACCGAGGAGGGTGCGGAAGCCGCGACGGTCAGCCGATCGTCTCGAAACCCACATAGGGGCGCAGCAGCTCGGGCACCTCGATGACCCCGTCCGGGCGCTGAAAGTTCTCCACGATGGCGATGAGCCACCGACCGATCGCCACCGCCGTCCCATTGACGGTGTGCAGCAGCCGGTTGCCGCCCTCGTCCCGGAGACGGATCTTGAGGCGCCGGGACTGGTAGTCGGTGGTGTTGGACGTCGAGGTGATCTCCCGATAGCGGCCCTGCCCGGGAAACCACGCTTCGATGTCGTACTTCTTGGCCGCCGACGCTCCCAGGTCACCGGCAGCGATGTTGACCACCCGGTACGGAAAGCCCAGTGCCCGCACCAGCTCCTCCTCGCGGGCGAGCAGGAAGTCGTGCTCCTCTCCCGAGCGCTCCGGCACGCAGAAAGAGAACATCTCGACCTTGTCGAACTGGTGGACCCGAAAGATCCCCCTGGTGTCCTTGCCGTAGGTCCCGGCCTCACGACGGAAGCATGTCGAGAACCCGGCATAGCGAAGCGGAAGCTCGGCAGCATCGATGATCTCGTCGGCTCGCATGGCGGCGAGAGGGACCTCCGAGGTCCCGACCAGAAAGAGATCGTCGGCATCGACGGAGTAGACCTGCTCCCGATCGACCGGGAAGAACCCGGTGCCGTACAGCGCCTGCTCGCGCACCAGCACCGGCGGAACCACCGGGACGAACCCGTGTGCCTCGAGACGATCGAAGGCGAACTGGACGAGGGCGAACTCGAGCCGTGCCAGCGGCCCGAGGAGGAAGCCGAACCGCGTGCCGGAGACCTTGGAGGCCCGGTCGATATCGAGGAAGCCGTGCAGCTCGCCCAGCTCGACGTGGTCGCGGGCACCGTCGGCGGCCTTGGGATCGCCCCAGCGCCTGATCTCCTCTGCGTCCTCTTCCGCCAACCCTTCTGCCGCGGTGGGATCCGCCAAGTTGGGGAGCTCGACCCATCGCCGGTTGAAGGCCTCGTCGAGCTCATCGGCTTCGGCGAGAGCCTCCTTGTAGCCCTCGGCCAGCTCCCCGGCCCGAGCGATGGCGTCGTCCCGCTCCTGCCCCTCGAGGCGGGGAATGCCCTTCCCTATCGATTTCTGCTCGGCTCGTAGCTCCTCGGCCCTCACCCGCGCCTTGCGGCGCGACTCGTCGAGGGCAACCAGCGTGTCGACATCGATGTCCAGCCCGCGCCGCCGCAGGGCAGCGTCGAGCACCGAAGGATCTCCACGGAGCAGATTGGGATCGAGCATCAGCCCTCGGATGCTACCTGCCGACGGCCTTGGCGACGGCTTCCTCTTCCTCCGGTGACAGCGCCTCGACCCCCTTCATGCCGCGCACCTGCTTGGTGAAGAAGAGCGTCTCGGTACGGCCGACCAGCAGGCTGATCACCACACCGTCCCCTCTGGCATTGAGCAGGGCGATGGAGCGTGACAGGTTCCCGGTGATGTTCCCGAAGGCGTCGTAGGCAACGATCCCGGTGAAAGCAATGGCCCTCGGGAGGTGACGCTCCACCGCTCTCAGCCGCGGCTCGAGCTCGGCGATCACGCTGTCGAGGCGGCCCAGGTTGTTGTCAACCGCCCTGAGCAACGCCACCACGTTGCCGTCGGCTGGGACCGAAGAGAGTCGCCGCTGGAGCCGCAGCGAATTGGCCAAGGCCGCAACGGCGACGACCAGGGCGAGCCCTGCCACTCCTGCGGCTGCGTAGATCACTGTGTGTTTCTCTGGAACATCAGGCTGACAGAGTTGTTGTCGACATTGACGTCGGGCTCGGCCAACGATACCTCCACCACCAGGCTGTAGATCGCCCCCTCTTCGACGCGGAGATCCGAGAACTCCAGTGACGTCGACTCCCCGGGACTCAGCGCCGGGAAAGCACGGCTCTCGACGAAGGGCTCCTCGGAGGACGACGTCCGGCTGAGCGTCATCACCACCGAGATCTGCTCGATCGACACGTTCCCGTCGTTCGAGATCACCGCCGTCACCACGAAGTCCTCCGAGAACGGGACGACGGCGACCCCGCCGCTCACACTCGCCGGCTCCGGATCGACCTTGAGGCTCACCGCCACGTCACGGTCCTCACTCAAGAGACGCAGTCTGCGAAGCTCCTCGGAGAGGGACACGGCATCGTAGATCGGTGCCTCCGGGGTCCCGGCGTAGGCGATGGCCGGCAACTCGATCGTCACCAGATCCGCTTCGAGCCGCTCCACCGCCTCCCGAAAGTCGGCGTATGCCCGATCTCCGAGGCGCAGCAGATCGAACACGTCGTCCAGCACCACCTCACCGGACGAATCGCCGTCCGGGGCGTCGAGAACCTGCACGATCGCCTCGTCGAACGCGTCGAGGCCGTCGCTCCACGCCGACACCGCCACCAACAGCGACCCATGGGCCCCAGCTACCGGCCGGGGGACAACGGCTTCGTCGATACGCTTCTCGAGGCCCGCCGCATCCTCCGAGAGCGTCGTCAGGCGCTGAAGGACCGTCGGCCGATCGAGTTGATCGAGCGAAGCGAACAGATCGCTGAGCGTCGCCGACAGCGTCTCGTGCTCGCCGGCGACCTCCTCGGCCAGATCGAGATAATCGACCGTCTCGCGCTCTTCGGTCCGGTATCGCACGGCGAGAGCAACGATGGCGACGAGGATCGCGACCGCGCCGAACAGGATGAGATTGCGCCTGCGGCGCGATCGACGATCGTCCGCAAATGGGGAATACGCCATGGGAGTGGGCGAGGAGGGACTTGAACCCTCACGAGTTTTACCTCACAGGAACCTGAATCCTGCGCGTCTGCCAATTCCGCCACTCGCCCGCAGAGGCCGGAATGGTAACACGCGACGCTATTCACCAACCGGCCCGACTCACCACAACCGGCCCTGCTGCTCCCGCCCTACCGGGCAAGGCCGACCCATCCTCGTGCCACATTCTGCGGTCGCTCGTAGACTCGGCACATGGGTCTCGCCCGTGAACTCGAGCAGCGCATCGAACGAATCGTCGACGGCCTCTCGGCGGCGGTATTTCGCGGCCGGATGCATCCCATCGACCTCGCCGACCGGCTGGTACGCCAGGCCGACCTCCTCGTCGAGAGTGGCCCGGCCGGCCCCACCGTCCCCAACGACTACGTCGTCGGCGTCAACCCCCGCGACCTCGCCGTCGACGGCGTCAATCGAGAGAAACTGAACGCCGAGCTCGCCGCCACCGTCGCCGCCACCGCCGCAGAACGTGGCTGGCGCATCGAGGGCCCGATCCGGGTACGGGTCACCGACTCCGAGACGATCGGCCAGGGCTCCATAGAGTGCACCGCCTCTCGCGCCCCCGGCGGGCTGCCACCGTGGGGCCAGCTCATCGACGAACGCGGGTCCCGCAACTACCTCTTCGGCGACAATCGCATCCTCGTCGGGCGGGCCGAAGACACCGACATCACCATCGAAGAACCCGAGGTCTCGCGTCATCACGCCCTCATCTTCCGCGAGGCAGGACGCACCTGGCTCGCCGATCTGCAATCAGCGAACGGCACCACACTCAACACGATGCAGCTGACCGACGAACCCGCCGCGCTCGGCCCCGGGGACCTCTTGGGGTTCGGACCGGCTACCTTTGCCTTCCGCGCACTCTCTTAGGAGAACCGATTGCCGGCACTGTTCCTCAACCTACTCAAACTGATCTTCCTCGCTCTGATCTTCCTGTTCCTGTGGCAGATCGGCCGGTCGATCGGTGCCCACATCGGCCCGACGCAATCGGCCCACAGTCCCAAGACGGCCGGCGAGATCGTCGTGGTGCGCTCCGACACCCTCAGCGGCAACCGCTATCCCCTCGGCGCTCCGGTGGTTCTCGGACGCTCCGAGGAGGCCGACATCCTGATCGATGATCCCTACGCTTCCGATTTCCACGTTCGCATCGGCCTCCAGGACGGAGCGATGATGCTCAACGATCTCGGCTCGACCAACGGGACGTATGTGAACGGCCGGCGGGTGACCGTGCCCATCAGCCTCGGCAAGGGCGACGCGGTGCAGATCGGCAAGACGATTCTCGAGGTGCGATGAAGTACAGCTGGGCAACCGCCACCCACGTGGGCCACATACGGGCCGGCAACGAGGACTCGGTGCACCCCACCGGGGACGGATCCGGCGCGGGCCCGGTGCTGATCGCCGTCGCCGACGGCATGGGAGGCCACGTTGCCGGTGAGATCGCCAGTCGCATCGCCATCGAGGCCGCCACCATCGAGCCCCCCGACGTGCTCACCCCCGCCGAGCGGCTCGCTGCCGCCAACGAGGCGGTCCTCGGCGCCGTCCGGGACGACCCGACCCTCGCCGGCATGGGCACGACGCTCACGCTGGGGGTCTTCGACCGCGACGGTGTGCTCCATCTCGGACACATCGGCGACAGCCGCGCCTATCTGTGGCGCGACGACGACCTCTCCCAGATCACCGTAGACCACACCCTGGTGAGCGACATGGTGGCGCGGGGCCAGCTCACACCGGCCCAGGCCCAGAACCATCCCCGCCGTCACCTGCTCACCCGGGTCGTCGGCATGGCCCAGGTGAGCGCCGACACCCTCGATGAGCCGCTCCTGCCGGGCGACCGGGTTCTGCTGTGCTCCGACGGACTCACCACCATGATCCCCGACTACGCCATCGCCGAGGTCTTCCACGCCGCCGGAACACCCACCGAGGCTGCCTGGTCACTGATCGAGGCGGCCAACGCCGCCGGCGGCATGGACAACACCACTGTGGCCGTGGTGGACGTCGCGACATGACTCGCGATGCCGAAGCGGCGCTCCTCGTCGCCGCGGCCATGCTCGCCGCCATGGGCGTCGCGCTCGTCAACTTCGCCGGCGGCACTGGCTTCGACGCCCAGGTGGCGCTGACCTTCCTCGTCTTTCTCGTAGCCTTCGGCGTCGTCAACGGTGCCCTGCGCCGCTGGGCCCCCGAGGGAAACCCCTACCTCTTCCCCATCGCTGCCTTCCTCACCGCCATCGGCTTCACCGAGATCTACCGCCTCGATCATCACCTCGCCTCACTCCAGCGCTGGTCACTCCTCGTTGCGGGCGTCATCACGGCGAGCGTGCTCTTCCTTCTCCGCAACGAAGGCGTGATCGCGTTACGCAGGTTCCGCTACCTGTTCCTGGCGGCCGCGGTGGCGCTCCTGCTGCTCCCCCTCCTGCCCGAGACCTGGGCGCTGCGAGGAGCGACGGTCGGCGGATCGAGACTGTGGGTGCGGCTCGAAATGCCCTTCGGCGAGCGGGCGCTCAGCTTCCAGCCCGGGGAGATCGCCAAGATATTCCTCGTCGTGTTCCTTGCCTCCTACCTGGCCGATCGCCACTTGGCCATGGCCGCCACCGCCCACCGGATCGGACCGTTTCGATTCCCCGAGCTTCGCCGCATCGGACCCATCCTCGTCGCCGCAGCCGCCAGCTTCGCGGTGCTGACATACCAGCGCGACCTCGGCGCCTCGCTGCTGCTTTTCACCCTGTTCGTGACGATGATCTACGTCGCCACCGGGCGCGCCGTCTACTTGTTCACCGGCGGCCTGCTCGCCGTGGGCGGCGGCATCGCCGCCTACCAGCTCTTCGACCACGTGCAGCGCCGGGTCTTCTCCCTGCTCCATCCCTTCGACGACTTCACCGGAGCCGGCTATCAGATCGCTCAGAGCCTCTTCGCGATGGGCAGCGGCAGCCTCACCGGATCCGGACTGGGGCTGGGCCGCCCCGATTTGATCCCCGCCGCCTCCACCGACTTCGTCTTCGCCGCCGTGGCCGAGGAAATGGGTTTCGCCGGCTCGGTAGCCGTTCTCGCCGGCTTCGCCCTGCTCCTCGCCGCCGGATTCGGGATCGCGCTGCGTGCCCGGGACGTGTTCCGCAAGTTCTTCGCCGCCGGGCTCACGATCGCCCTCGGCGTCCAGGCGATCCTCATCCTCGCCGGGGTGTTGCGACTCTTCCCCGTCACCGGCATCACCCTGCCGTTCATGTCCTACGGCGGATCGTCCCTGCTCGCCAACTTCATCCTCGTGGCGCTGCTGGTGCGAGTCTCCCATGGGGAGCGATCGTGAACGGCCCGATCCGCTACGTCGCCACCGTCCTCCTCGTAGCTTTCGCGGTACTCATCGGCATGGCGGGCTACCGCCAGGTCGTGGCCGCCGACGACTACCGCGACGACCCCCGTAACCTCCGCGTCGCGGCGGGGCGCACCGGGCGCGAGCGAGGCACCATCATCACCTCCGATGGCGAAATCGTCGCCGCCTCGGAAGCCAATCCCGACGATCCTCTCGGATTCCGCCGCACCTACCCGCACGGTGACCTCTACAGCCACGTGGTCGGCTACGCCACGCTCCTGTTCGGGAGCACCGGCCTCGAGGGCTCCCACTCCGCCGACCTCGTCTCCGACCGGGACGCCACCATCTCGGGAGTGATCACTGCCATCCTCGGCGGCGACCTGAGACCCAGCGGCCTGCGCCTCACCATCGACCATGCCCTGCAGACGGTCGCGCGGGAGGCGCTCGGTGACCAGCGTGGTGCGATCGTGGCGCTCGACCCCGCCACCGGCGCCGTGCTCGCCATGGTGTCGACGCCCGGTTTCGATCCCAACGAGCTACTCGGCCCGACCGCGGCGACCGCCGGGGAGGCCCTCCAGAGTGACCCCTCCGAGCCGTTGCTCAACCGGGCAACGGCTGCAACCTATGCCCCCGGCTCGACGTTCAAGGTGATCACCACCGCCGCCGCTCTCCAGTCGGGCGTCGCCTCCTCCGGTACCGAGTATCCCGACACGGCCGAGCTCGAACTCCCCGGATCGACCGCCACCATCAGCAACTTCGACGGCGGAGTCTGCACCACCGGAACCTCGGTGAGCCTGGCCGATGCGTTCACCCGATCCTGCAACACGATCTTCGGGATGGTGGGCATGCAGGTCGGCGCCGAGGACCTCGTCGGCGCCGCCGAGGGTTTCGGCTTCAATCTCGAGCCGCCCCTCGATCTGCCGACCGCCCCATCGATGATCCCGGACGCCGATTCGTTCGAGTTCGACCTCCCCGCCGTTGCCCAGAGCGCCATCGGTCAGCGGGACGTCCGGGCGACGCCGCTCGAGATGGCACTGGTGGCGGCTGCCGTCGCCAACGGTGGCGAGATCATGGAGCCGTTCTTGATCGAAGAGGTGTTCAACGCAGACGGCATCGTCGAGCGCACTACTGAACCGGTGGTGTGGCGGCGGGCCATCAGCCCGGCGACCGCCGCGACGCTCACCGACCTGATGGAGCGGGTCGTCACCGCGGGAAGCGGGCGCCGAGCAGCCGTGCCCGGGGTGAGGCTGGCGGGCAAGACGGGAACCGCCGAGGTGCCCGACGGCGCCCCTCACGCCTGGTTCATCGGATTCGGCCCGGTCGGCTCCGATGACGTGCCCCAGATCGCCATCGCCGTGCTGGTGGAGTCGGGAGGAGACGTCGGGGAGAGCGCCTCGGGCGGCACGGTGGCGGCGCCCATCGCCAAAGCGCTGTTCGCAGAGTTCTTCGGAGTCACCGAGTGAAAGCCATTGACATGTGCGCAACCGCTCATCGCCGGTACCATTCCCGATCGTGACAGAATCCCGCATCCTCTCCGGCCGATACCGGATCACCGGACACCTGGCGCGTGGCGGCATGGCCGATGTCTTCGAGGCGGAGGACCTTGCCCTCGGGCGCCGGGTCGCGGTCAAGATCCTGCATCAGCGGTTCGCCTCCGATGAGGCATTCGTGGCGCGCTTCCGGCGGGAGGCGCAGGCCGCGGCCAACCTGAGCCATCCCAATATCGTCAGCATCTATGACTTCGGCGCCGAGGGCGACACCTACTTCATGGTGATGGAGGTCATCGAGGGACGCACTCTGCGGGACATTCGCAGAACCGAGGGGGCGCTGCTTCCCCGTCGCGCCGCCGAGATCGCCGCGGAAGCGGCAGCCGCCCTCACGGTGGCCCACCAAGCGGGTGTCTTCCACCGCGACATCAAGCCCGGCAACATCATGCTGACGCCCGACGGGAGTGTGAAGGTCACCGATTTCGGCATCGCCCGCGCCCTGGACGATTCCGAGGAGCTGACCCGCACCGGCGCCGTCATCGGCACCGCCACCTACTTCAGTCCCGAGCAGGCCCAGGGGCTGCCCGCCGACGCCCGTTCCGACATCTACTCACTCGGCGTCGTGCTCTACGAGCTGGTGTGCGGCCAGGCGCCCTTCACCGGCGAGAGCCCCGTGGCCGTGGCCTACCAGCACGTCTCGGAGTACGCGGTTCCTCCCAGCGGCATCAACCCCGACGTTCCCGCCGAGCTGGAAGCGATCATCGAGCGAGCCATGGAGAAGGACCCGACTCGTCGCTACCAGACCGCCGCCGAGCTGCGCAACGACCTGCTGCGCTTCCTGCGGGGCGAGGTTCCGACGTCGATGCCGGCGGAGACGACGGCCGCCGCGGCCGCCGTTCCGGTGGACGCCGGCGCCGCCACCCGACTCATGACCACTCCCCCGCCGCCGGCCACCGTCCCCCCCGACGAGACCGCCCGCCACGTCGCCCAGTATCCGGCAGAGACCCGCAGCCAGACCTCCTACATCCTGGCGATCGTGGCACTCCTGCTCGTGCTCGCCGGCGGCATCTTCATTCTGTTCCGCCTCCTCGCCCCGCCGGGAGACGACGAAGAGGCGGTCGCCATGGTCGAGGTGCCGCCGCTCGCCGGATTGTCGATCAACGATGCCTTCACCCAGATCACCGATCTCGGCCTGACGCCTCGCCAGCGCGACCAGTCGAGCACGACCGTCGACGCGGACATCGTCATCGACACCGAGCCCACCGCCGGCACCGAAGTCGCCCCCGGGTCGATCGTGGTCGTCATCATCTCGTCGGGACCCGAGGAGTACCCGATCCCCCGCGTCATCGACGAGACAGAGGAGGTGGCCCGCGCCCGCATCCTCGACGACGGTTTCCTGGTCGGCGACGTCAAAGTCCAGGACAACCAAGACGTGGCCGAGGGCATTGTGTTCGACCAGAGCCCCAATCCGGGAGAACCGGCGGCGCCGGGCACCGTCATCGACCTGTGGGTCTCCGGCGGCCCGCTGGTGCTCACGATGCCCAATCTCGTCGGCGTCTCGGAGGAGACCGCCACCCAGCAGCTCGCCCGCGAGGGCTTCGAGACGGTCGAGGTCGTCGAGGAGTACTCCAACGACGTCCTCGAGGGATTCGTCACGCGCACCGATCCGGAATCGGGCGATCTCAGCCACCGAGACGACGTCGTGACGGTGTACGTCTCGAAGGGGCCCGAGCCATTCGCTCTTCCCGACCTGTCCGGGCAATCCGAGACCGAGGCCCGCGACTACGCCGCCGAGAACGGCCTGGTGCTCATTGTCGACCCCGAGACCGTCGACGTCACCGCCGCCAGTGGCCTCGACCAGCTCGTCGCCGCCCAGGATCCGGCAGCGGGCACCGAGGTGAAGTACGGCGACGAGATCCACGTCCGGCTCGGCAAGCTCATCGAGGTCACCGTCCCCGAGCTGCTCGGCATGGACGAGGAGGACGCGACGAACGCCCTTCTCGATCGCGGCCTGACGCTGAACGTCGTGGGAACCGTCGAGGTCACCGTCGAGTCCGGGCTGGAGGCCCGGGTCGTTGAGCAGGACCCCGTCGCCGGCACCACCGTGCCGGACGGATCGATCGTCGAGGTGTCGCTGGGCATCGTCCCGCCGCCCACCACCGAACCCGACGCGACCCCCTGACCTCCCATGAGCGAGCGTGTTTCAATCGAAGAGGAGCGCAATTCCGCCCTCCTCGCCTGGTACTCCTCCCACGGCCGTGACCTTCCCTGGCGGGGGAGCACCGACCCCTATGTGGTCCTCGTGTCAGAGATCATGCTCCAGCAGACCCAGGTGAACCGGGTCGTCGCCCATTTCGAGAGCTTCATCACCCGGTTCCCCACGGTGGAGGACCTCGCCGCAGCCCCTTTCGGCGAGGTACTGACCGCCTGGATCGGGCTCGGCTACAACACCCGGGCCAAGCGCCTCCACGAGGCAGCGCGCCGCATCGCCGCCGAGGGGTGGCCAAGCGACGCCGCCGCGCTCGAGGACCTCCCCGGGGTCGGTACCTACACCGCCTCCGCCATCGCCGCTTTCGCCTTCGGTCACCAGGTCGCCGCGCTGGACACCAACCTGCGCCGGGTGCTGTCCCGCTGGCACGGCGACACCCTCACCGGTCCGGCACTGGAAACCGCGGCGCGGCGGCACCTTCCCACCAACGCCGCCACATGGAACCAAGCGGTGATGGACCTCGGAGCCCTGGTGTGCGAGCCGCGCCGGCCGCGCTGCGACGAGTGTCCCGTCGCCGACTGGTGCGCCGGGCCCGAGGTCTACGAGTCGCCGCGCCCCCAAGGCCGCTTCGAGGGCTCGGTGCGCCAGGCTCGGGGCGCGGTGATCCGAACGCTGGTGCGCCGGCCGCTGACCATCGACGAGCTGGTGGACGAGACCGGCCTCGCCGGCGACGAACTGGTCGACGTCCTGGACGGCCTGGAAACCGACGGCCTGGTCACCGTCGACGAGGAAGGCACCGTCCGTATTGTGGACTGACCGGTCGAGGATTCCCTCAGCGGCCCTGCACCGCGACGATGTTCGCCGTGGAAGCAGCCCGCCGGTGTGCAGCCAGCCTCTGATACTCGGCAGAGCGGTACCACCGGTCGAGCGCCGCCCTGTCGGGGAACCGGATCACGACGGTGCGCGAGAACGGCCAATCGCCCTCGAGCACTGCGACGTCATCGTCGACGGCGATCACCTCGCCTTCGTGGCGCCCGAAGACCTCGTCGTAGCCGGCGAGGTACCTGGCGTACTCGGCCTCGTCGTGGATATCGATCTGAGCGATGAAGTAGCAGCTCATGGTGTCGTGGCAAACCTCGTGTGCGTCGCCCGGTATTCCAGCACAGGCGATGCCGCCTCAGCGCCGCTGGCAGAATCCGGGGAACCAGGGCGGCGCCGGGAACGCCTTTCTTCCAGAGGGCCCAGGTCCACGATCGGGCCCGAGAAGGACCGGTTTCTCCCCGGCGCGACATCTTCATACCCGACAACTGGGTCGTCAACCAACCGATCCG
>Ga0315543_1001712_pt1 | contig 22997 bp, 23 predicted proteins | sample SalMarSW160210MG_2_FD_203098 | JGI IMG/M metagenome (GOLD analysis project Ga0315543, IMG submission 203098) | Salt marsh sediment microbial communities from the Plum Island Ecosystem LTER, Massachusetts, United States - Salt Marsh Sediment SW1601-210 ... | reverse complement strand
GTTGCCCCTCCACTTCCATCGGGGAATACAAATAATCCCGATAAAAGTCCCAGTGCCCGCTGGTCTTCCACAAATCCAGCTTGGCAATATGAGGGGTATAAACAATTTCATAGCCCCGTTTAATGTGCTCTTCCTTCCAAAAATCCTCTATTATTCGCCGTATCAAGGCGCCTTTGGGATGCCAGCAAATGAGCCCTGGCCCGATTTCCTCATGTATGCTAAAAAGGTCGAGCTCCTTTCCCAGCTTCCTGTGGTCCCTCCTCATCGCTTCAGCCTGCCGAGCTAGATAATCTTCAAGCTTCGCTTCATCTGGGAAAGCCACGCCATAAATTCTCTGCAACATAGGTCGATTCTCGTTACCTCGCCAATAAGCCCCAGCTATGTGAGTAAGCTTGAAGACCGTTATATCCCCTGTAGAAGCAACATGGGGACCACGACACAAATCAGTAAAGGAACCTTGTTTATAAATACTCACTTTCTCATCAGGAAGCTCATCAATAAGCTCCAGCTTGTAGGGCTGCTTGGCAAAAATCCTGTGTGCCTCTTCCTTAGTCACCTCTTCCCTGATAAATGGCACATTTTGGGCAACGATCTCCTTCATCTTATCCTCGATTGTGGGTAAATCATCCAGTGTCAACGAACGTGGTAATTCAAAATCGTAATAAAAGCCGTTCTCAATAGCTGGTCCAATGCCAAATTTAGCATCAGGGAAAAGAGACCCCACCGCCTCAGCCATAACATGAGCTGCTGAGTGCCGCATCTTCTCCAGCCAGTCACCCTCTTTTTTATTTGACATCATACATTCCCTGACCCTGGATGAAACAAAGAACGAACTACCTTAATACCTTACCGTTTAATGTGTCCAAGCTCTTTCACATATAAATGTGGGCGATACTGGACTTGAACCAGTGACCTCTGCGATGTCAACGCAGCGCTCTAACCACTGAGCTAACCGCCCGCTTCTGCAATTGTAGCAACGCCCTCTCTTCCTAGTCAACTTCAATCAAGCTTTGCCCCGCTAAGAATGCTTCGCGCATCGCTCACCGTAACAAAAGGGCAGTATTACCATTACGGCGAGGACTACCTGCGACACCAAGGACGTAAGGAGAGGAAGTTGCAATCACTAGTAATATCAAAATTCAAAGCTCAAAACTGTTTTGGTCATTTGGATTTTGAATATTTGATATTGTTTAGTATTTCGGATTTAGGATTTGGAATTTCTACTTTCCCTCTGTCATTTTGCATTTCGACTTTTGATTTTTGCCTTTCGCTCTATTCCCGTCTGGCGGCTATCTCATCTTTTATGAAAGTCACTAGTTCACCCGTCTTCGTGCCCGGACCGAAAATGGCCTTCACTCCAATTTGCTGTAGCTGCGGTATGTCCTCATCTGGTATTATGCCACCAGCGATGACCAGAACATCTCCCTTCCCTTCCTTCTTAAGACCTTCTATCACTGGCGGAAGAAGTTCTAAATGGGCACCTGATAAAATGCTCAACCCAACAACATCTACATCCTCCTGAACTGCTGTCCTCACAATCATCTCCGGTGACTGCCGAATACCGGTATAAATTACTTCCATGCCGGCATCGCGCAACGCTCTGGCGACTACTTTAGCACCGCGGTCGTGCCCATCAAGTCCTGGCTTGGCAACCAGCACACGAATTCTAGCTTCACCCAGCATGGCCAATCTCCTCAATACTTCTGGCAAAGCTCAATAAGGACGCCTTTGGTCGATTTGGGGTGAATAAAGGCAACCATGCCCTCTAAACCACGACGTGCCTTCTGGTCAATCAAGTTCACACCCTCCACAGCAAGGGAATCGAGCGTTTGCTCAATGTTATCAACTTCAAGACATATGTGATGTATCCCCTCCCCCCTCTTCTCCAAAACCTTCTCCATGCCACTCCCCGGAAGGGGCTCCAATATCTCAAGCTTCACACCCCCACCCATATCCAGCATGGCTGTTTTCACTCCCTGCTCAGGTATGACCTCAACCTCGCTCGATGTGACACCAAACAATTTCCGATAAAGCTTTACCGTTTCGTCTAAATTACCTGCTAGAATAGCTACATGACCAATCCCGATAACCACTTTCCCTCCTAGTTAGAAAAACAGAAATTCTCTCTGAACCCCAAACACGTTCCGCAACACATCACATATTTCACCTATGGTGGCATAAGCCTCTACACACTCAATGATCGGAGGCATAGTGTTTTCCTTACTTCGCGCTGCTTCCTCCAATCTTTTCAAAGTTTCCTTTACCTTATCGTTATCCCTCTCCCGCTTAAGCTTCGCCAGTCTCTCTTTCTGCTTTGCCTCTACCCCCGACTTGACCCTCAGCGTGCTGGCTATTTTAGATTTACCAGTAACAAAGTCATTCACCCCTACTATTTTTTGCTTCCCCTCTTCAACCATCTTTTGATATTTATAGGAAGCTTGCTGAATTTCTCTTTGCTGATATCCTTGCTCAATAGCCGTCACGGCACCCCCAAGACTATCTATTTTGGCAATATAATCACTGGCTTGCTTCTCCAACTCAGCGGTAAGGGATTCCACATAATAGGAGCCGCCAGCAGGGTCAACAACATCAGCAACGCCGCTCTCATAAGCAAGCAATTGTTGCGTGCGTACCGCAATGGTCACTGCTTCTTCCGAAGGCGTCCAGTAAGCCTCATCAAAGGAATTAGTATGCAATGATTGTGTGCCTCCCAATATCGCTGCCAGAGCCTCGAGAGCAGTCCTGACAATATTGTTATATGGTTGTTGTGCCGTAAGACTGCATCCTGCAGTTTGAGTATGAAAGCGGAGCATCCAGGAACGCTCCTCATTAGCTTCAAACCTCTCCTTCATTATTCTCGCCCACAGACGACGTGCCGCCCTGAACTTGGCAACCTCCTCAAAAAAATTAACATGGCTATCAAAGAAGAAAGAAACCCTCGGGGCAAAGGCATCTACATCCATCTCATTATCAATAGCTGCCTGCACATAGGCAATACCATCGGCTAAGGTAAAGCCAATCTCCTGAGCAGCAGTGCATCCCGCTTCCCTCATATGGTAACCACTAACGCTTATAGTGTTCCAGCGAGGAACATTTTCAGCACAATAAGCGAATATGTCTGTGGTCAATCTCATCGAAGGACGCGGCGGAAAGATATAGGTTCCTCGAGCGATATATTCCTTGAGCACATCATTCTGAATAGTCCCATTCAATTTGGCTGCCTCAACACCTTGTTTCCTCCCCAGAGCTAAATACATGGCAAGCAAAACAGAAGCGGTGGAATTTATAGTCATTGAAGTGCTTACCTTATCTAAGGGAATGCCCTGAAAAAGGACCTCCATATCCTGCAAGCTATCTATCGCCACGCCTACCTTGCCAACTTCCCCTCTAGCCAGGGAATGGTCTGAATCGTATCCAATCTGTGTAGGCAAATCGAAGGCAACGCTCAAGCCAGTTTGCCCTTGATCCAGAAGGTAACGATACCTCTGGTTGGTCTCCTCAGCAGTTCCAAATCCAGCATACTGGCGTATCGTCCATATCCTGCCTCGATACATATTAGGCTGGACACCACGAGTAAAAGGATATTCGCCGGAATAGCCCAACTGTTGAGCGTAATGGATGTCAGCTATATCTTCAGGACAATATAAGGCATCTAATTCCACGCCTGAGCTGTTCTCAAATTTGTCCTGCCGCTCAGGCCGCTTCCTTACCAATGGCGTTAGTATATTCTCGCGCCATTCGGCCTTGCTATTGCTGGCCACAATTATCCCTTACCAGATTTATTTCTTCTCAGTCTCAGAGCTACCCCGGCTCAGAAATGGTGTTATCAAGTCCATCGGCAAGGGAAACACTATGACACTTGCTCTCTCCGTCGCTATCGCCGACAATGTCTGAAGGTAACGAAGCTGCATCGCTGATGGGTGAGTAGAGATGATCTTCGCCGCCCCTGCCAGTTTCTCCGCTGCCTGGAATTCACCTTCAGCATGAACAACTTTAGCTCTCCTGTCCCTTTCCGCTTCAGCTTGCGCTGCCATTGCCCGCTTCATTGTGTCTGGCAATTCCACATCCTTAACCTCAACCATGCTCACCTTTATCCCCCACGGATTCGTCCCCTCATCTACCACCAATTGTATCTTCTCATTGAGCTTATCTCGATGAGCTAACAGCTCATCCAGTTCAGACCGCCCCACTACATTCCGCAGGGTAGTAGCGGCAAGCAACGAAGTTGCCTTGATGTAATCAAGCACTTTAAGCACCGCATCTGCAGCATCAACGACACGAAAGTAAATCACGGCATCAACTCTAACGGTAACATTATCCATGGTAATGCATTCCTGCGCCGGAACATCCATGGTAATTACCCGAAGGTCAACCTTCATCATCCGCTCAACGAAAGGGATAAGAAAAATAAGTCCCGGACCCCTGAGACCAACAAATCTCCCCAACCGAAAAACCGCACCTCGTTCATATTCTTGAACAATCCTGATAGCTGCTGACAGCAGTATTACCACTACTATAGCGATAACAAAATAAATAAGCGCCGACATATTATTCTCCCTCCTTTTGTTTAGATTTTTTTGCCACCCGCAATTTTAGTCCTTTTACCTGGGTTATTACCACTTCCTCTCCCGGTTCTATATCATCTCCTTCGCTTATCGCTGCCCATATTTCCCCCTCAGCCCGAACCATGCCTTTCGGGTTAAGCGATGTCTGCGCCACCGCTATTTTACCCACCATGTCTTCAATACCAGCGGTAAGCTTTCGCCTTTGCCCCTGTATAATAGCAAAAATAACATAGACACCGAAGGCAACGGCGAAGACTATCGCCACAATGATAGGACCACTCATCTCTATATCCACCATCTCATCCTTTCTTTAATCTCTTAATTACCCACAGCTTTAAGCCTTCCACCTTGGTTATTATCACCTCCTCGCCCCGTTCTATCCTTTCCCCTTCAGTGGCGGCGGTCCACAACTCCCCTTTAGCCAAAACCGTCCCCATGGGGTCCAGAGGCATCCTGGCTACTGCTACCTCGCCAATCATGCCCTCAGCACCGGTCGCCTTACGCCGCCGTTGCCCTCGAATAATAGCACCAATGACAAAGATAAGGAAGCAGGCAATTGCAGTAACCACCCCGGCGATTAGCCCACGATTTACCTCCATGGCTGGTGAGCTATAGGTATGGCTAAACAGAATTAACGACCCGACAACCAGGGCAGCTATCCCTCCAGCAGTTAGTGCTCCGTGGCTGGTGATAAATAGCTCAGCTACGAAGAGCCCCACGGCAAGGAAGATGAGAAACACCCCTCCCCAATAAGCATTGAGCACACCCAGAGAGTAGAACGCCAGAATCAAGCTGATACCACCAGCTACCCCGGGGAAAATCATCCCCGGGTTGGACACCTCGGTAATTAGCCCTATCGTGGCCAGAGTGAGCAGGATGTAAGCGATGTTCGGGTCGCTGATGACCTGCAGGAATCGTTCCACGCCATTCATTTCATTTCGGGTCATTTCATAACCCGCAGTGTTAATGGTAACTTCATCGCCGTTTGTTAAAGTGACCTCCCAGCCATCGATCTGGGAAATAAGGCTTTCCAGACTGTCAGCCCGCAGGTCAATGAGATTACACTCCAGCGCCTCATCATCCCGGAATGATTTGCTCTCGGTTACCGCTAGTCTTGCCTCCTCAAAATTGCGACCTCGCTCCATGGCGATAGTCTCAATCCACTTAGCGGAGAACTCAGTTATCTTCTTCATTTGGTCCTCTGGTATCTGCTCTCCTCCACCGCTTACTGGATGAGCAGCGCCAATAGTAGTCCCCGGAGTCATTGCTGCTATGTGCGCCGATAAGGTAATGAACGTTCCTGCAGAAGCCGCCCAGGCACCTCGTGGTGAAACATAGACCACCACAGGCACATCGGCATTCATGATCCTCCCCACTATCTTATCCGTGGAGCCAAGAAGTCCTCCCGGAGTGTCTAACTCGATGATACAAGCATCAGCACCTCGCTCCTCCGCCTGGCTAATGCCTCTATTGATATAGTTATACACCGCAGGAACGATGGTACCTTCTACATGAAGAATCTGAACGTCAGGGTTAGCAGCGCCAACCGTGCCGCCCCACACAAGCCCCACTACTGGAATTACCAGCAGCGCTAGAAAAGCAATCCTGAAAAAAGTTTTAATCATTGGTAGCTTGATTATAAGCAAAGCCCGCTAAACTAGCAAATTGCCACAAAATCCCTATACTTTTCCCTCCCCTGGCGGGGAATTATAGTGTCCAAAAATGCAGTGCGAGGCTTTAGCCTCGTGCACGCCTCCAAAGAGTCGTACTACGAAAATCTTGGGGGTGAAGATTCTTTTCTCCCCTCAAGGGAGAGGAATTCAAAGTAGTTCTCCCGGGCAAATATGGCGGGAGGGAGTTAGAGGGAGGGGAACTCTATATAAAGAGGGCGTCTAAAGATGTAGTTGCCCAATTTATTGGGCAACTGCGCCTGATGAATCAGGCAACTACAGAAATTTGGGGGTGAAACATCTCTAAAATGCCTAAAAACGAACGCAAAATCAAAATTAAACAGCCTCATAAAGTTAAGGAAGGATGCCATTTATTTTAAATGATTCCAAGATATGGTATATTAAACAGCTAGAAGGGGTTTAATTGAGATGGAGCTATTTGAGAAATATAGTAAGGAACAAGCAGAAGGAGAAAGCGAGATACTCTCTCACCTGAAAGAGGGAGTTGAGTTTGAATCCCAGTTGACGGAGCATCGGAACGAATTGTTATTCAAGTTAACCACTGAAATAGAGGAGACCGAGGGCAACTTAGAAAGAGCAGAGCAACTGGTAGACAAACTTAAAAAACATCTCAAACAGTTAAAGGAATTGCAACGAGTCCTCTCCAAATAATTTTTGGCAAACCTTCATGTCACGCTCAGAAATAAGGGTTCGCTTTGCACCCAGCCCTACAGGATATCCTCATCTGGGCAACATCAGAACCGCTCTATTCAACTGGCTCTTCGCCAGACATCACGGCGGCAGGTTTATTTTACGCATCGAGGATACTGATGTCACTCGAAAGGTAGAAGGTGCAGTGGAAAATATTATCGACAGCCTGAAGTGGCTTGGGCTGGATTGGGATGAAGGTCCCTATTTTCAATCACAACGATTGCCGCTTTATCAGGAAATAGCTCATAAATTAGTTGACCAGGGACATGCCTATTTATGTTACTGCTCTCCACAGAGATTAGCCGAAATGCGTCAAGAGCAAATGAGGAGAAAACAGCCACCGAAATATGACCGACACTGCCGGGAGCTGACGGAACAGCAAAAAGCTCAGATGAAGGCAAGCGGCGTCACCCCGGTAGTTCGCTTCAAAACTCCTCTTGGTGGGGAAACCTCGTTCCACGACCTGATTCGGGCAAAGGTGACTTTTCAAAATGACACTCTGGATGACTTCATCCTGCTTAAGTCAGATGGCTACCCTACCTACCACCTCGCCAACGTGGTGGACGACCACCTGATGGCTATCTCTCATGTTCTTCGCGCCGATGAGTGGCTTTCCAGCACCCCCCGCCACATATTGCTCTACCAGGTACTTGACTGGCAACCACCGCAGTTCGCTCATCTGCCAATGATACTGGGACCTGACAGGGCCAAGCTCTCCAAAAGACATGGCGCCACCAACATTATCGAGTATCAGAGTCAGGGTCTTCTCCCCGAGGCGATGATAAATTTCCTTTCCCTCCTCGGTTGGTCGCTTGATGATAAAACAGAACTACTATCCCGTGAGGAACTGATAAAGCATTTCACCCTGGAAAGGGTGGGGAAAACAGCAGCAATTTTTAATAAAGACAAACTCGACTGGATGAACGGAGTTTACCTTCGTCGGCTCACTCCTGAGCAGTTTGCTTCACAGGCAGCTCCATTTTTACAAAGAGACTTGCCATCTTCAGTAAAGCGGCCCCTGGATGACAACTATATCTCCACAATAATGCCCTTGATTCAAGAGCGTGCCAGAACACTCGGTGATGTGCCTCACCTCACTGATTTCTTCTTTCTCGATGAGTTGGAATACGACCAAGGCCTCCTGATCAAAGCAACGGACGCCGTCTCAGCCATGAAAGCCATAGAAACCAGCCTGGAAAGACTGAAGCCCCTGGAAGCCTGGAATGCTGTTTCTGTGGAGAACATCCTCCGTCCCCTGGCTACCGAGCTCGGGCTAACCACAAGCAAATTCTTCGGACTGCTACGAGTGGCAATTACGGGACGCACAGCATCGCCACCATTATTCCAAACCATGGCAGCGCTGGGCAAAGAAAGGTGTCTCAAACGCCTCAATAACGCGCTACAAAAAATAAAAGAGCAAAAGTAAAAATGCAAAATGACAGGGCAAAATTCAAAAATGTAGTGCGAGGCTTTAGCCTCGTGCGCGACCCTTGAAGGGTCGCACTACAAAAAGAGGGTGTACCTCGCAATGACGTAAGGGCAAGTGTCATTGCGGCTTCTTGTTGTCATTGCGAGCGAAGCGAAGCAATCTCAGAAAAGCAAAGGGCAAAAATGAAAGAGCGGCCAGCAGTCAGTAATCAGCAGCCAGTGGTTAGCTAATGGCTGAAGGCTGATAGCTGAAAGTTGATGGCTAAAAGCTACTGAATTGTATCTTTGATATTTAGCTATTAGAATTTGTTTAGTATTTCGTGCTTAAAAAGCTCATTGCTTTTTCACCAGGGCGCATATATTGCGGGAGAAGTTCTTCACCGGGAATTGATACGACCTCTCAGGCGATATGCTGACAATTTCAAAGCCAACTTTAACCAGTAGCTTTTTAAACTCTCCATAGCTGAAAAGGTGATAGTAACGGTAAACAGTTTTCCCTCCTACTCTCCACGGCACCCTGTTCTCCTTATACCTCAGCCAGAACCTTGGTTGTCCCCAATTCCACACCGTCAAAAAAGCCTCACCCCCCGGCTTTAACACCCGCTTCAGCTCCTGTAGGGCTGTTTCCCTCTCCGTTTTCCCCTTGACGTGATGGTAAGTAGCTACCGCCACTGCCCAATCAAACGTCTCATTTTCAAAGGGCAGGAAAACAGCATCAGCCATGACCAGGTTTGCCTTAAGTTGGAACTTCGCTGAGAACCGTTGTGCTTGTTTAAGCATCTCCCCGGAGAAATCCATCCCCCAGAGCTCAAAGTCCTCTCTAAACGGCAGAAAATCGGCACCGTGCGCACAGCCCAAATCCAATAGCTTGCCACTATGCCATCTTCCCGCTAGCTCCTCTAACTCCGTCCTCAACCGTGGCCAGTGCCTTACCCGATACCAGCTCTCCGCTATCTGGTCGAAAACCTCTCTGCTCATATCGCCCTATTTTACCACGTCTCTCCCTTTTGTCATCTTGAGGCATAATCCGCTTTTGTAGTGCGACCCTTCAGGGTCGTGCAGCACGAGGCTAAAGCCTCGCACTACATTTCTGAACCCCTTTTGTCATTGCGAGGAGCGGTAGCGACGAAGCAATCTCAGTTTAAAAATGTAGTTGCCCAATTTATTGGGCAACTGTGCCTGATGAATCAGGCAACTACAAAATCCGGAGCTAGGTCATCTGGATTTCGGTCATTTGATATTGTTTAGTATTTAGAGTTTTGTTTTTCCGAGATTGCCACGCCTTCGGCTCGCAATGACAAAGGGCAGACTGAGCAAGGTAAAAATCAAGAGGCAGTCAGCAATCAGCTGAAAGCTGATAGCTAAAAGCTATTGAACCGTATTTTTGATTTTTGATTTTTACTTAGCTATTCCTTGGTTATAGAAATCAACCCTTTCTTTATCGCCACCACCACCGCCTGTGTGCGTGCGTTCACATTGAGCTTGCGCAATATCGAGGTAATATGATTCTTCACTGTCTGCTCACTAACGTCTAACTCATTGGCAATTTGCTTGTTAAGATAGCCTTTGGCCATATATCCCAGTATTTCCATTTCCCTCTGGGTAAGCGGCGAAGTGAACTCAGCAATCTCCTTCTCCCGCGAAAGCTCCTGAAATTGCTGCAATATCCGTTTCGCCACCTCGGGACGCTCAGTAAGCCCTCCATTTATGGGGTGCTCGCCACCGGCACACCTCCTGATAATCTTGGCTATTTCATCAGCGCTGGCTTCCTTGCTCAGATAACCTGATGCCTGAGACTTAATTGCCTCAAACAATTCCTCATCATCAACTTGTGGAGTAAGCACGATAACTGCCGCACTGGCTAATAATTGCTTTATCTTGCGGCATAGCTTCAACCCTTCAAGCGAAGGATAGTCAATATCCACAAGCACCACATCAGGAGGTGAAGTTTCCATGGCGGAAAGCACCTCGGCCTCAACAATACCCTGCTCCCCAACAACATCTATATCGGCTACCTTGGAAAGGCTCGACCGTATCCCGTGACGAAATAGCGGCTGCCGGTCAACGATAAATACTTTTATTTTATCCATTTGCTTTCTCCCTCTATCTTTCTGCATTTGGCGTAAGTCTACCTTAAAACAAGCCAAAATGCCAGATCAATCCCGCATACCAGTTAAGCATATCACCTCCCCAGATTAAGGTAACCATGGTAGCTACCGAAAGAAAGGGACCGAAGGGAATACGACTCTTCATCCCCTTTTTTCTAACAGCCATCAAGACCACCCCGACTATTGCACCAAGCACAGCTCCCAGCACTATAGCCACCAATACCATGGGAAAGCCGGTGGCAAGCCCGATTAGCCCTGCCAGCTTCACATCCCCCCAACCCATACCTCCTCGAGATGCTATCGCCAGCACAAAAAAGAACAAAAAGCCAATTCCTCCCCCCATGGCAACATTGGCAATGCCCTCCACAGGCCATTGCGGAAGCTCAGGCTGAATCTGCAACGCCGACAGTACAAACGCAATCGCCATGGCAGGGTAAACTACCTTGTTGAGGATAACCCCCTTTTCCAGGTCAACCATGAATATAATGGTCAACAGGGCACCGTAAAAGACCATCGCCCCCAGCTCAGGTGTCAGTCCATACTTCCAGTAAAGAAACGCATATATCACACCGCTAACCAGCTCCACATAGAAAAGCTTCCCCGGAATGCTTGCGCTACAGTAGCGGCATCTTCCCCTGAGCCATAAATAGCTGAATAATGGAATTAAATCTCTGGCTGCGAGCCGATGCCCGCAAGCTTCACAATGGGAAGGCGGCTTAACGATGGATTCTTCCCTGGGCAATCTATCAATGCATACGTTGAGGAAGCTGCCTATCTCCAGCCCGAGCAGAAAAAAAAGAAATATCAGAAAAGCTTCCATCAAAGCCAATTGTTACCGCTTTCATTCCCCCAAGTCAATCCCAGGTTATAAAGACTGCTTACTAACCTCACCCCCTTTATCCCCCTCTCCTTCAAAGGAGAGGGGGAAGAGATTCATAGAGAGGGGTTTCACCCATCTCTTACCTACACTCCCCCTTCCCTTGCTAAGGGAAGGGGGTCAGGGGGATAGGTTGCTAAACACGTATATTGATGTCTATTGTATCAATCTCATAGGTGGTATACTGAAATTGCACGGCAACAGCCGCGTAAAGGCGGTGTTAAATGGGAGAAGTAGTGGGACGTGAATTAAAACCGGCGCCTGACAGCCTGATTGAAGGCGGAAAATTCAACTTTGGCACGTTCAGCAGCCAGTTTAAAAAGGTAAATCCGCTGGATGCGGATAAACCGCTGGGTATGTGGCTGCCGAAGCCGATGCTCAGTTTCCGTCTCAAGGAATGGCAGGCCTTTCAACTGGGCAACAAACGCTGGTTTATGCTAGCTGTCCTTTACAATGCCAAGTTCTCTGCGCTGGCCCAATTCATAGCATATGACAAGGAAACGAAGAAAAAATACGTTTTCGATAAAATGCTGCCGCCGTGGGAAATAAAGGTGCCCGGCACCTTATGGGACGCGCAACAATGCTACCGCGACAAGGATAATTTCCTTGAAATAGTGAGCAAACTGGCGCAGGGACGGTTTTATATTCACGTCTCTATCAACGACCAAAAAGACCTGCCTGACATTGAGGCCGATTTCGAGATGTTTCACGATGAAGGCCTGGCGGAGCCCATCGTTGTTTCCATCCCATTCGGTGTGAACCGCGGTGTATATTCCCACAAATGCCTGATGCCCATGCAGGGTAGAATGACTATTGGTGGTGAGGAAGTTGGGTTCACAAGACAGGAGAGTTTCGCTATCATCGATGACCACAAAGGCTATTATCCATATGTAATGAAATACGACTGGGTTACCGCTGCCGGCTATGACCAGGGGAAACTCACAGGGTTTAACCTGACTGATAATCAGTCCATTGACCCGGAGAAGTATAATGAGAATTGCCTATGGTATGACGGCAAACTGCAATTACTGCCCCCGGTGAAATTTGAAAGGCCGGGTGGGGTGGAAAGCGACTGGCTGATACGGGACAAATACGGCAGGGTGGACCTCTCTTTCAAACCCGAGACCATGAACAAGATAGATATGAACCTGCTATTGATTAAAGTGAAGTATTTTGGTCCTTTCGGCTATGTCAGTGGATTCATTAAGGATATGAACGGCAGCAAAGTAATTATTGACCGATACTTCGGTATGGGCGAACAGAAATACGTGAGGGGCTGATCAGGATGATCCTGAGAATTGAATCCTGAACGGGAAGCGGCGGTTACATATCAAATCGACCTCTTTACTCCAGATTTAACCTTGTTATAGAATATCCCAAATAAGGACATTTAAAAATGTAGTTGCCCAATTTATTGGGCAATTGTGCCTGATGAATCAGGCAACTACAAAATCCGGAATGGCGACGAAACAATCCCAGTGGTGGGCATGAGATTGCCACGCTTCGCTCGCAGTGACATCTCTCTTTGTCATTGCGAGGCACGTGAGTGCCGAAGCAATCTATACCCCACCGGGATTGCCACGCTTCGCTCGCAATGACATAAAAGGGGCTCGCAATGACAGAGGAGAGTTGCTAAACAATCTCCGGAAAGAGTCGCGCTACCAAACCTGGAGGCTAATAGTTGAAAGCATTGACGAGATTGATGGAGAAGGTGCATAAGGGTGAAGGCGGTTTCACCCTGATTGAGGTACTAATTGTACTTCTCATACTAACCATCCTTGTCGCAGTGGTAGTATTCAACATCGGTGGCTTCATCGGCCAGGGCACTGAACAGATAGCAAAGATGCAGGGCAACCTGGTACAAACCGCTATCGTTGCCGCTATGGCCGCAGAATCAGCCCAAACTGTAGCGGATGGCAACATTGGAGAGGAGGGCAATGGCGCCTCGCTAACAAATCCCGCTGCTTGGGAGCTCACGGTAGATGGTACGAATGTAACTATGTCGAAATACGTGCAAAGCGCTATCACCGGCTACTGGAAGTGGGATAATAGCGGCACCATCACTGAGGGCGAATATACCGGCGGTGGTGGCAAAACCTGTACCTACACGACAGCCGATGGCTGGGACTGCCCGTAACCAAATCCTAAATACTAAGCTCTTTTAGGAGCTATCAGTTTTCAGCTATCAGCCTTCAGCCATTAGCTGATTGCTGATTACTGACTGCTTTTTCATATTATTTAGTGTTTCAGATTTAGTATTTAGGGTTTCTCTCCAAGGGAGAGGAATAAGGTGAGGGTGAAAAAGGGGCCTTGAGTCCCCCTGTCATTGCGGGGCACATCCCTCCTTATTGTAGTGCGACCCTTCAGGGTCGTGCGGCACGAGGCTAAAGCCTCGCACTACAAATTTTGCCTTTTGCTTTTTGAATTCTCATCTCCCCCCATCCGTCCTGCTACCATATTCCTATTGACCCTGTAGTTAACCACACGTATGATTAAGCTATACAGCAAAAAAGGAGGTGACGCTCGGGCATATAGGTCATATGTAACAAGAAACGCCGGTGAGGTTCAGCCTCACAGGCAGAGGGTTAGAAACAAGAAATAATAAAGAAAGGAGGTGAATAAATGAAGGCATTCAGAGGATTAAGGGAGAAGGTGTCCAAGGGCGAAGGCGGTTTTACCCTGATTGAGCTGTTAATCGTGATTATCATCCTCGGTATCCTTGCCGCTGTGGTGGCGTTTAACGTTAGTGGCTTCCTCGGCGCAGGAACTTGCGAGACCGCCAAGACCGAGGCAGCCTCGGTACAAACTGCCATCATCGCCGGCATGGCTGACTATAGCGCGGGGGCAGTAACGGGCGATACAATATTACCCACTGAAAACACCAAGACGGTTGCTTATGCGGGTGGAACCTTCGAGCTGGGAGACTACCTGCACCTGCCAACACATGGCAACTGGACCTGGAGTGACGGCGGCGTGGTTACTGACGGCGACTACTCAGGCGGTGGCAAAACCGCAACCTTGACTAATGGCACCTGGGGCGGGGACGCCTGCCCTTCCGGATAAAAATTTCTGCACTTCAAAGAAGCCCAGCGGCTAAAACCGCTGGGCTTTTCCTTATTTTGCGAAGAGCGGAGCAACCTGAAGCCCTTCACAGACCCCTCCTGCTGTATGAAATCCTAACTCCCAAGCACCAAATCCTAAACAAATCCCAATATCTAAATTCAAAACTCAATTTAGTAGCTATCAGCTTTCAGCCTTCAGCCATTAGCTAACCGCTGACTGCTGATTACTGCCTGCCTTTTCACTTTTGCCCTGTCATTTTGCCTTTTGATTTTTGACTTTTACTCTATTCCCGTCCCTTTGACACTGCTCGTCAACCATATTACAATTGGATGGTGGAAGGATAGTTATGCTAACAGAGTATATAGACAAAGCTATGACCCTGGCGGTGTATGATAAACTTGAAGATGGAACTTATTGTGGTAAGATTTCCGAGTGTTTAGGAGTAATCGCCTTTGGTAAAAGTCTTTATCAATGCCAAATCGAGCTGAGAGCAGTTCTCGAAGGCTGGTTATTAGTCAAAATAAGGCACGGTGACCAACTACCCATCATAGACGAAGTCGACCTGAATAAAGGAATACCCACACTCAAGGAAACTGTAGCCCATGGCTAGGTGGGCACCATGCAAAAGAAAGACTTTCATCAGAAAATTGACCACGTTAGGCTTTAGTCCACCAGAACCAGGTGGGCGTCATTTGTATATGAGATATGGCTCCCACACATTAGCTATCCCAAGCAATGCCGAGTTCTCTGTGCCCCAGCTCAAAATGCTTCTCAAAGAAGTCCAGCAAATTACCGAAAAGAAGATTTCCCTGGAGGAATGGCAAGAGCTGTAGCGGTACTTCATGCGCTAAAAATTCCGCATTTCAAAGAAGCCCAGCGGCTTTGACCGCTGGGCTTCTTTATCATTGCGAGGCTACCAATTGAAACCGTTGCGAAAACTGATCGCGAAGGCACGTAAGGGTGAAGATGGTTTCACCCTCATAGAAGTGTTAATCGTAATTATCATACTGGGCACCCTTGCCGCCACGGTAGTATTCAACGTCGGTGGCTTTGTGGGAGCTGGAACCGAAGAGATAGCAAAGACGCAGGGCAACCTCCTGCAGACCGCCATCATTGCTGCTATGGCACAGGAATCAGCGGCAAGTGTAACTGGTGACAACATTGGAGTGAATGGTACTTCGAAAACAAGTCCCGCTGATTGGGAGCTCAAACTAGATGGTAGGAATGTAACTATGTCGAAGTACGTGCAAAACGATATCACCGGCTACTGGGAGTGGGATAATAGCGGCACCATTATCGAGGGCATATATACCGGCGGGGACACAACCTGCACCTACAACACGACAGCTGGCTGGAACTACTCGTAACGAAATCCTAAATACTAAGCTCTTTTAGGAGCTTTCAGCCTTCAGCCATCAGCTAACCGCTGACTGCTTTTTTCATTTTTGCTCTGTCATTTTGCCCTTTGATTTTTGCCCTTTGCTCTATTCCCGTCCCTTTGACACTGCTCGTCAACCATATTACAATTGGATGGTGGAAGGATAGTTATGCTAACAGAGTATATAGACAAAGCTATGACCCTGGCGGTGTATGATAAACTTGAAGATGGAACTTATTGTGGTAAGATTTCCGAGTGTTTAGGAGTAATCGCCTTTGGTAAAAGTCTTTATCAATGCCAAATCGAGCTGAGAGCAGTTCTCGAAGGCTGGTTATTAGTCAAAATAAGGCACGGTGACCAACTACCCATCATAGACGAAGTCGACCTGAATAAAGGAATACCCACACTCAAGGAAACTGTAGCCCATGGCTAGGTGGGCACCATGCAAAAGAAAGACTTTCATCAGAAAATTGACCACGTTAGGCTTTAGTCCACCAGAACCAGGTGGGCGTCATTTGTATATGAGATATGGCTCCCACACATTAGCTATCCCAAGCAATGCCGAGTTCTCTGTGCCCCAGCTCAAAATGCTTCTCAAAGAAGTCCAGCAAATTACCGAAAAGAAGATTTCCCTGGAGGAATGGCAAGAGCTGTAGCGGTACTTCATGCGCTAAAAATTCCGCATTTCAAAGAAGCCCAGCGGCTTTGACCGCTGGGCTTCTTTATCATTGCGAGGCTACCAATTGAAACCGTTGCGAAAACTGATCGCGAAGGCACGTAAGGGTGAAGATGGTTTCACCCTCATAGAAGTGTTAATCGTAATTATCATACTGGGCACCCTTGCCGCCACGGTAGTATTCAACGTCGGTGGCTTTGTGGGAGCTGGAACCGAAGAGATAGCAAAGACGCAGGGCAACCTCCTGCAGACCGCCATCATTGCTGCTATGGCACAGGAATCAGCGGCAAGTGTAACTGGTGACAACATTGGAGTGAATGGTACTTCGAAAACAAGTCCCGCTGATTGGGAGCTCAAACTAGATGGTAGGAATGTAACTATGTCGAAGTACGTGCAAAACGATATCACCGGCTACTGGGAGTGGGATAATAGCGGCACCATTATCGAGGGCATATATACCGGCGGGGACACAACCTGCACCTACAACACGACAGCTGGCTGGGACTGCTCGTAACGAAATCCTGAATACTGAGCTCTTTTAGGAGCTATCAGCTTTCAGCCACTGACTGGCCGCTGACTGCTTTTTCGTATTGTTTAGTATTTCGGATGTCATTGCGAGGCACACCCCTTTCTGTCATTGCGAGGAATAGTTTAAAAATGTAGTTGCCCAATTTATTGGGCAATTGTGCCTGATGAATCAGGCAACTACAAAATACGGAGAGCGAGATTCTTCCCCTTCGGTTCCTTCCTCTCGTCAGGACTCAGGGTCAGAATGACAAGGAGCGAAGGGCTCGCAATGACAAATGAAGGAAGTCTGCCATGAGGTAACGGCTGAAATTTCAGCTACAGCCACACATTGACATCCACAACCATGAGAGATACAAGATAGACTTAGGATTGAAAATCACTAAAAAGTGAATAGCTTGCAAGCCAAATCAGCCCAAGAACAGGCTGGGATTACTTTAGTTGGATAGCTTATTGCTATCTCGACCGGCGGCGGTCTCTTCGTTGTAGCCACACTCAAGTTAGTCAACTATGATGACACTGACTGGGCGGAATGTACATAACCTATGTGATAACAGCTATGGTAGCTAGTATTTAGGTTTCAGTCCGGCTTCCTTACACAATACATTAGCTGTTATTCTATCAAACAAGCGATGCCTCTTAACGGGTATGGTCTTTGGACCGTTTGTGTAAATAGAATGCTTACCACCTTCCCGCAGCAAATAGAAGCCATTTTCTTCGAGGTATCTTATCAAATCACGACGCTTTACAGACACCTTATGCTTCTACCAGCAGTTGTTCAAGAAGCCCCCCGCCAGGTGGAATTTCTTTACCTTGTTGTTGATATGCCAATACCATTTCATGTAAAGCATCTTTGAGCATTTCCCTACATTCCTCTATAGTTTTCCCTTCTGTAATTACCTCAGGCCACTCAACCAACTGACCTAAATAGCCAGAGCTTATCTTTGTGTATTTCGCAGTATAATTCCTTAACATGTTATTACCTCCACCAATATTATTATACCACTCTCAGCTATATACCAGCATCACATGCGGGGAAGGCTCTTCTTCAGGGATTCCCTTCCCGTTTTTCCCCCTCACCTCCAGACACCTCTCCACTGACTGCCTGATGTTACTCAGACATTCATCAAAGGTCTTGCCTTCCCCCTGTGCCTCAGGAATAGAAGGACAGCTCCCCACAAAATGGTAAGGCGTCCTTTGCCTGATGAGAATGCTATAGGACATGAGCAGGTTAATTATAACACGCCAAATCAAAGCCCAGAGCCTGATTTTTAGAATCAAAGATAAAAAGTTAAAATGACAGTTCAGTAGCTTTTAGCCATCAGCTTTCAGCTATCAGCCATTAGCTAACCGCTGACTGTTGATCGCTGACTGCTCTTTCTCCTTGACTTCGCCTATCTCCAGCGGTATATTCTGCCCTAATATGCCCGAAATTAAAAAGTTGGAACGAGCCTACGGATTTGATGAAGTCACCCTTGTCCCCGGAGACGTGACCATCAACCCTGACCAGACCGACATCGAGTTCAAACTGCGAGAGCTGACCTTTTCCATTCCCATTTTAGCCTCGGCTATGGACAGCATAGTTGACCCATCTTTCGCCATCGAATACAGCAAGCTCGGCGGTCTGGCTGTGCTCAACCTCGAGGGGATTCAGACAAGATATGAAAGTCCCGATGAAATTCTGGCCCAGATCGCCCGTGCTCCGGAAAGCGAAACCACTGCTTTGCTTCAGAAAATCTATTCCGCACCCATAAAGGAGAAACTCATCGGAGAACGAATCGAGACGATTAAAAAAGCGGGCGCCATCTGTGCAGTGTCGCTCACACCAGCAAATACCAAAAGATTATCCCCTGTAGTTAAGGAGGCAGGGGTTGACATCATCGTGGTGCAATCAACGGTCACTACCGCCCGCCATATCTCCAAGAGCTATCGCGGCCTCATCCTGTCAGAGTTATGCCAGATGATATCCTTGCCCGTCATTGTGGGCAACTGCTGTAGCTACTCCGCCGCACTTGAGCTGATGACAACAGGGATAGATGCCATTCTCGTTGGTGTTGGTCCCGGTGCTGCCTGCACCACCAGGGAGGTGATTGGCGTGGGGATGCCCCAGGTAACTGCCACCATTGAATGCGCTGCAGCCAGAGAGACCAATTTTAAGGAAAGCGGCAAATACGTGTCGGTGATAACCGATGGAGGTATCCGCACCGGAGGTGACCTATGCAAGGCATTTGCCTCTGGCGCTGACGCAGTTATGCTTGGCTCCCCTTTAGCCCAGGCTATGGAAGCACCGGGAAAAGGTTACCACTGGGGAATGTCTCACCCCCATCCAGCATTGCCTCGAGGCACAAGAGTCAAGGTAGGAAGTAAAGCAGCTTTACAGCAAATCCTGCTTGGTCCCACTTCGGTCACCGATGGCACACAGAATCTGGTTGGCGCTCTTCGCACTGGAATGGGTGTCTGCGGCGCCCGAACAATAAAAGAGATGCACGACGCAAGAATGGTCATCGCCCCTTCAGTAAAGACAGAGGGGAAATATTTCCAGGCCACCCAGCTCGTCCCCTAAATCACAGCCAATTTTGGTCATTGTAAGGCATACCTCCTTTGGTCATTGCGAGGCGTACCCCCTTTGGTCATTGCGAGGAGCGGTAGCGACGAAGCAATCCCCGTTTAAAAGTGTAGTTGCCCAATTTATTGGGCAATTGTGCCTGATGAATCAGGCAACTACAAAATCCGGAGCTAGGTTATTTGCATTTTGGTCATTTGATATTGTTTAGCATTTCGGATTTAGTATTTAGAGTTTTCTTTCCAAGGAGAAGATTAGAGTTCTCCCGGGCAAATATGGCGGGAGGTAGCTTGAGGGAGGGGCATTACAAATTCGACAAACCGGAAAACACGAACCACGCTCCGAAGCCAAGCAAAATCAGAGCACAAACACTGAACACAATTCGTTGCACCTTTCCCGTCCACCACTTTCGCGACTTAAACGTGCCCATAGAAAGAAACTCGCTCCATATTAAATCGCAAGGCCAGTGCACCACAGCAAGAAGAACAATACCGACAACGCCAAAACGGGCAGCACCGGCTATTAACGCAGCACCCAGGGTAACCCACCACACATAGAAGGCAGGATTGGTCCCCGTGACCACGATGCCAGTGACCACAGAGCTGGCAGGGAAACCTCCTACTTGATCAGGAGCATCACCGGCAGTACGAAACATTCGGAAACCAAGGTAAAACAGCGCCACCCCTCCGGCAATGTATATCCCATTTACCACCATTGGTAAACCAATAAAATGCCCCACCCCAAGATAAATTGCCGCAATCAGCGGCAGTTCAATTACAGCGTGACCTATGGCGATTAAGGCACCGGCATTCTTATTTCGGTAACCCTTAGCTACTGTGGCTGCGGTCATCGGGCCGGGAAGCATCACCCCTGTAAGGGAAATCACAGCCACAGATAGTAAGAATAACCCTAGGCTCGTCTCCATAATCCCCTTTTCAAATTGTAAAGTACAATGTGCTTATCATATCATTGCGAAGAGCACTAGCCACGACGCAATCTTCTCCACCGAGATTGCTTCGCGGAGCCTGTCCTGAGCGAGATTCTTCCCCTTCGGTTCCTTCCTCTCGTCAGGACTCAGGGTCAGAATGACAAGGAGCAAAGGGCTCGCGATGACAGCAAAAACCCACGTAATGGCATACGGCTAGATTTCTTCTTCTTCCTCTTCTTCTTCGGCAGGCATACTAGCATAATGAGGAAGTGTCACACCAATTTCTCCTTTCTCCCGCTTTCTTCGCCGCGGTAAATCAGCAATCGCCTCCCGCAATCTCGAAAGCTGCTCAGGTTGCCATGGAGAAGCAACTATGCCATCTATGCCCACTTCCCATAGACTGTTAATTTCAGACTTGGTCACCGACGGAGCTACTTCTATTAACAGCGGCTTGGTCATTAAAGCGCCGAAACGGCGACAAAAGAGCAAGTGTTCAATACTGATGCTCAGCTCCCGATTAACGATAAGCACACCATCAACCTCAAGCTCGCCAATGGGTCTGAGCAAATCGTATTCCAAAGACATCTCTACAGCGAGAAACTTCCCCAATCCCTTTATTTCCAGTGTCTCTACCGGCGCCTTCACGTCAAAAACAACGAAGTCACCACCCGAGGTATCAATTTCAGCTAACGCAATGTTGCTTCCTTCACCGAGAAACACGCCGAGGGGAGTATTCCCCATAGCTTCAGCTATCTGCTTCAGCTTACCACCCTCTACTGGCTCAAATATCAGCCCAGCATCCACATCGTTACCAGCTATTGCTTTAGCTTCAGCAATATCCCCATCTTTTATGCCAGCGATAAGCAACATCGTCGGCGCTGTTGATTTAGAGCCAGCAAGACGAAAGCCCATTTGGGGAGAAGATTTAGAAAAACGGCCCAACTTGTCAACCAATTTGCTCATTTCGCCTCCAAGCCAGCGAAGGGATTCGAACCCCCGACCTGCGGTTTACGAAACCGCTGCTCTACCCCTGAGCTACGCTGGCATATAAAGCTAATCTTTAGTTTTTACGAGACATTATGTCTGCTATTGGCGTTATTTTTTTAAGATACCCCATTATTTACCCCTGGGGGGAACACTTCATCCAGTAACGCCATAGCATCCTCTTGCATCCCCTCAATTATATGGCTGTAAACGTCCATTGTAAAGGCTACTGAGGCATGACCTAGCGCCTCACTGATTACTTTAGGCTTTGCCCCACGTAGTAACATAAGGCTGGCGAAGGTATGCCTGAGGTCATGAAAGCGGACGCCTTCGAGTCCAGCCTGTTTTGCGATTCTGCCAACAGCCGAAGGCTCAACCCCTTGACTAAGGCTACAACTTTATAACTTTGCACAAAAGTGACGGCGATAACTTATAGTGTATAATGGAGAATGTCTCTTTCCAGCTTCATAAAACCGGAGTAGTTGTGCTGAAACAATTCAATTCAAAGTTCTTGGGATACTCCTACGTGGCTACGGCAGCTATCATCTGGGGCTCTAATGGTGAATTGTAAACTGGCTCCCCTACAACGCGCACACTGTCGCTTTCTTTAGGGTCTTATTTGCCAGCCTCACCCTCCTGCCTGTAGTACTTTTGACTCGAAAACCTGAAGTGATGAGGGCTGCTAGATCTTGGAGGATTATGCTGAGTTTAGGCTTTCTGCTCGCCTTGTGCTGGGCGTTGCTTTTCTATTCGATGAAGCTCATCGCGATCGCCAACGCGGTCTTGCTAAACTACACGGCACCCATCTTTGTAGCTTTACTTGCCCCCCTATTTCTTAACGAGAAACTTGAGAAATCTACCCTGTTTGCATTAGCCATATCCGTGGCAGGGATAGTGTTTATTTCATATCAGCAGAACCTTCAGATTAACGGCCTTAATGACCTTAACCTATTAGGAGTAATTTTGGGGCTACTTACCGGCCCCGCCTATGCAGGATTCATCATTGTGTCTAAGAGGGCTTTATCCAGCTTCTCAAGTCAAGTTGTAGCATTTTACTCTTACTCTGTAGCTTCATTTTTCCTCTTTCCCTTCGTGATAGGCATTGATTTTTCACCAGATTTAGCTTCATGGATACTTCTGCTGGTTTTGGGTGTCTTCAACACAGGATTTGCCGTTACACTCTACCTCAAAGGCCTTGGAATGGTAAAGGCTCAGAAGGCAGTAGTTTTCACTTATTTGGAGCCCGCCAGCGCTGTGGTTTTCGGCTTTCTCTTTCTAGCCCAGCAACCCACCCCACTCATCCTTGTCGGTGGTTTTCTAATTCTCATCGCTGGATATATTGTAGCCTCAAGATAACTTCGCCTCGGGAGGTCACGGCTTATCTGCCTTTAAAACAAGTTTGCTATTGCTTATCAGTAATGATGATGAGAATGAAGATGAATTGGATATACACTTTCCGCGCCACTAATAGACAAGCTTGGTATTGCACAAAAAGCCATATTGTTAATTCACTCGAAGATT
>Ga0315543_1001708_pt1 | contig 23027 bp, 21 predicted proteins | sample SalMarSW160210MG_2_FD_203098 | JGI IMG/M metagenome (GOLD analysis project Ga0315543, IMG submission 203098) | Salt marsh sediment microbial communities from the Plum Island Ecosystem LTER, Massachusetts, United States - Salt Marsh Sediment SW1601-210 ... | reverse complement strand
CTTTCAGGCAGGAGACATAGGTCGCCGCTTCGATCCCCAGCTTGCCTCACTTTATTATCGCGAGATGGTGCATCACGGAAAGAACCATAAGCAAGCCATGGGGGCGGTGATGAGCCACCTGGCGGCCAGAGTGATCAAAGTGCTGCAGGATGGTAGGCCGTACGAACTGAGGGATAATGAGGGCAAAGCCATCAGCCCGGCAGAGGCCAAGAAGCTAATCCTTCTTAATTTCCAGGTTCCTGAAAACATAAGGCGTGAGAGAAGACGCCGCAATCCGGTAAAACGCGGTTCTCTCAAATCACAAGGGATGGCGCTTCCCAGGACAAACGAGGCAGTTGTTGCTCCTCAGCCTGCGAAAACGACCATCCCCGAAAACTAGTTTAATTAATGGAGGGTCAACAGTCAATAAGATTTGGCTTGACAAGTAATTAGGAAATCTTAATGTTACATGAGACAGTGTAGTCCAGCCCAGTCCAGCTCGGTCCAGCTTTAAGTTCATAGCGTTCAGAATAAGTTCATGGCGTTCAGATTACCATTCAGTTTACTCCCACGGAGCTGCCCAGCTAAGCTCGCCCTCTAGCTTTGCCCTTGGCTCTGCCCTTGTCTTTTGTCTGGCTCGCTCTTTGGCTTTTGCTTAGCTCGCCCATTGGCTTTTACTTGGCTTTGCCTTTAGCTTTTGCCGTTCAGTTTAAGTTCATGTCGTTCAGATTACCGTACAGATTACTGCCCTGGAGCTACCTCTGCCTCTAGCTCTTGCTTTTGCCTGGCTCGCCCTCTGGCTTTTGCTTGGCTCGCTCTCTGGCTCTTGCTTGGCTCGCTCTCTGGCTCTTGCTTGGCTCGCTCTCTGGCTCTTGTCTGGCTTTTATTCTAGCTCCTTGTTTTCTAATTTGTAAATTCGTAGCTATTTTCAAGGGGTTATTAAAAGCCTTCCGATTTTTAAGCAATGATTCCTAATCCCCCGCTATGCCCCCCAGAAACGCTTTGCTAAGCAGGGAAAAGGGAAGCAGGTAACTCCCTAAGAGGGGAGGTACGAAAACTCCCAAACAGCCAAAACTCTAACGACCTTCTCAGAGAAATTTCGCTAATGGTAAAAAGCCTGAGGGGAAAATAAGCTAGAGGAAAGAGGAATCCGCAGACAGGGGAAACAGAGGCTTCTCAAATAGAGGGGGCTGAGCCCTCCAAATAGAGACTTCTCAAGAAATTAATTAAATGCCAGGGCACCCCATTGTTGCTGGCTAGTGTGCGAAGCAGGCTGGGGCAAGCCTTGGAATCGAAATCAAGCCTCCCTCTCGGGCTTTTGAATGCTATTCCTTATCAGGGGGACAACCGGGGTGATGTTGATAAACAATTTGGCTAAAAGTGCAATTTTCTATCCCTTTGCACTTCTCCCTTGCTGTCAACAGAGCATCAGCGTAAAATAGAGAGCGTGAAAAGGCAGCCAGAATCCGTTACTGTAAGATTTCCAGGAGATTGGGCATGGAGTTGCACCCGGGGAGATAATTATTGAAGATGGGGGGTGGAAATTAATCTTGAGAATTTGGGTGGTAAATTACCTTGAGAATTTTGCCCTAAAAGTGGTCTGTTTACCTTGAGAATTGACAAAAGCATCATTTTTACAAATTACGCTGAATTCTACGTGTAATAAGGTGACAGCATTGTGGGATATGTGTGATAAAACATAAATGTAACCTAGCAGCTTGGGACACGAGTCGTTAATTCTTGGGTAAGAAAAAGAAGAGGTAGGCTAGTTTCAAATTAGCCGAGATCAGGTTATACTTGAGGTAAACAGGATAAGGGGGAGGCTACCATGCCGGACATAGACTACAAGCCATACGACATAGATACTCCCTACCTCTTTCCTCCATCCCTGGGCGATTTCCTCGGGCCCGATGATGAAGTAAACATTTTCAGGGAGGTAACCGAGCAACTTGATATAAGCTACCTCGATGGTAACTTTAACGGCATGGGCCAGTACCCCCATCACCCTCGGATGCTGCTCCGGCTGCTCATGTGGGGCATGGCCAACCGGGTGGTGAGCACACGCCGCTTGGAGGTCATGGCCAGGAGGGATGTGAGCTTCATCTATCTGGCCGGGGGTCAAAGGCCCAGCTACCGTACCCTCGCCCGGTTCCGGCGGCGCAATGCCGGGGAGATAAAGAGGCTGTTTCACCAGACGGTGCTCTTGTGTGCCCGGCTGGGGATGGTCGGCCTCGGCCATATTGCTCTGGACGGGACGAAGCTAAAGGCATATACCTCCAGGCATGGCGCCATGAGCTACGGGCGGATGAAGCAGGAAGAGGAGAGGTTGAGCAAAGAGATAGACGCTCTCATGGAGCAGGCTGAGATACTGGACAGGGAAGAGGACGAGGCTTTTGGTGAGGACAGCAATGGCTACAATCTTCCTGAGGAACTCAAGAGGCGGGAGAAGCGGCTGGAAAAGATACGCCAGTTGAGGGAGGAGCTTGAGGTCGAGAAAAAGGAGGGACTGGGAGAGATGACCGCCATCGACGGCAAAGAGCAGAGGAGCTTTGCTGACCATGATGCCAGAATAATGCCGATGAAGCGAGGGGGATTCGACTACGGCTACAATGGCCAAGTCTGCGTGGATGAAGAGGAGGGGGTTATTCTGGCTGGGGAGTTGACCAACGAGGCATTTGACGGAGGCCATCTTCCCGGGATGGTGGACGAGGTGCGGAGGGTGAGGAAAGAATTGGGGAAGGAAGATGAAGAGCCGACACAGATAACTGCGGATAGCGGTTACTTCAGTGTGGATAACATCGAGCAGGAAGGAAAAGGGATAGAGCTGCTCATAGCCTCAGGGCGTGAGGGCAAAGAGGAACCTCAACGAGAAAAGGTATACTCGTTGGAGAGGTTCGACTATGTTAAGGAGGATGACTCGTGGCGGTGTCCCGGAGGGAGACTCCTGGTGCGTGAGCAAAAACAGGAAACCATGGGCCGGCCGTTACTCAGACGGTATATATGCCCTGACTGCGAAGGTTGCCCATTAAGGAAGCAATGTCTCAGACCGGGAGAGGAGAATCGTACCCTGCTGGTAAAGAGGAAGCAGCTTATCCGGGCGGAGATGAGGGCCAGGCTAAAGCGGCCGGAGAAGCAGGTTATCTACCGGAAGCGAAAATGGGTGGCGGAGCAGAACATCGGGCAGATAAAGGAAGGGATGGGCTTTCGAGGAGTAACCATGAGGGGCAAGGTATATGCCCGTGCCCAGTGGCTCCTTGCGTTAGTGGTACACAACTTGCTGAAGGCAGTGAGATTTATTGCAAGCTTAAGAAGACGGGAAGCAGTCCTGGCAACAAACTAAAGGAAATGAGGGAAACCCATATACAGTTGTAGACTCGATTTCTTCCGGCAATCGCCTGAAACGGCACGGTAGTCTGCGGAAGAGTGGAGACCCTGTCGATTTACCTGCCGGGACGGACTCGTGTCCCAAGCTGCTAGTATCTAGTCTTGTAAATAGGTTTAATCATTTGACAGCCTTTGAGATGACTTGTTCAGCAGCTTTTGTCCATACAAAAGGCTTGGCTCTTTCATTCCATCGGGCAAGGAAGGTCTTTATCGCCCCCTACTAGACTTGATACACTATCAAAGCTACCCCTGCGAATTGCTTGATTGGTCAATATGCCAAGTGCCTTAAAATTGTCACCTAGATGATATAGCTGAACTAAATAAGAGGATTTTGCAGTCGCAAGCCTCCGGTTTTGCGCTTAAAAGAGTTTTTCTGCTACCTTGATAAGCGTTTTACGATTCTCTATTCTATTTAACCACTTCTTGGGAATAGCACCTATGCCGTTATATGCCCCACTCATAGCTCCTACTAGGCACGCTATACTATCTGTATCTCCTTTTTTACCTTTAGCCACTGCATTTGCTCCGGCTCTTACAGCAGACTCAAAATCAGACGTATTAGACCAAAATATGAACAAGGCTAGCCCTACCACTTCATGGGCTATACTGCTATTTCCGATTTCTTCTATTCCTTGTTCTATATTACGAGAATTAGACAAGCAGCGCTCAACATCATCGAGCTTGTTTTTCACTTCAATGGTCTCAGAAATTTGTTTTAAATAGTCAAGTTGTACTATCCGCCCTTTGGTGAGATTTGAAATAACAGCGGCAACACAAGCGGCGCTATCTTTTGCTATGTTGTTTTTATGCGTCCCGCAACTTGAAAGGCGAGCATATTTTATTGCTTCGTCAATATTCGAGTAGTAGTAGAGGCCAAAGGGTATTGCTCTCGTAGCACTTCCACAACCAGCCTTATCAATTCCAGCTTCTTGCCAAGGAATCCCCTTTTTCAGATTCTCGATCCCTTGCTTTGTGGCTTCACCGCGATATCTGCTTTCATCCTTCATATCTAGCCACTGAATAAGCTTACGTTTCATTGAATCGGGATCAAAACCTTTAGACTCTATTAGTGCCTCAGAAGTTGCTAGCATAAGCTGTGTATCATCAGTATATTGGCCAGCCTTCAAAAAACGACAAGGCGTATTCTTGTGAGGATCTACAAAATCTCTAATCTCTCCGCCATAGTAAAGGTCTCTTTCTTCTAGTGTCAAATCCTCGTTCGGCATACCTAATGCATCACCTATAGCTGCCCCTAGGATACAACCGGTGAATTTCTCTACTAAAGTAGCTGCCATGACCTTCCTCACGATATTAAGAAAAATACAAACGTATCTCTATTTCATCATGTGCATCGAGATCTAATGTAAACCTTAACATACAAAAAGGCTCGGCCCTGTCTGATATTTTGTGAAGTTCTTCCTTTCTCTCTTTTTGCTGTTTGTCTTCCTTTTTAAACCATGCATTATCAGACGCCTTAATTCCATTAGGAAAGTAGGTTCCAATTTTTCCTGGGTCAAAATCAACAGAATATGTTTTATTAAGTCTAACTAGTCTGTGGGATACTATTTCTCCATTTTTTTTAACTATCTCTATTTCCCGAATACAATCAGTTAAAAGTACAGGACGTTCAATATCACAAGATTTCACATGAAAATTATTGGGATTTACAATATGATATGTCTTCCGGCCTTCTTGCTTTGATTCATAGAATTGAAGAACTTCTTCCGCAGGACAAGGTAGCCTAAGACTCATCGGTATTTCTCGCTCATCGTGCAGGTCTTTTAAATAATCACCTATTAACTCATGCGATGTGACACTAAGTTTCGAAGCAGGTATTTTGATTGGCCCTATCTGTATTCCTGGCAAATCTAAATCGACTTCGGCGACGTCAAGGCTCTTTGGTATATTAAGATTGATGGGAGATTTACTTGCGGATTTGCTATGTTTGGGCTTATTAACTCTAAGCTTGTAATGATGAATAAGTTGCCCATCCCTCCATTCTTGGTCTATTCCGATTATTGACAGTTTAGTTGGGCCCCTTTGGGCAATAAAGGACTTGACCTTATCTAAAAAAATAACAGCGGCGCTCGCTTGTCCTATTGGTTCAAACATACTGACCCTTCAAATTTCATATGTTAACCTGCAGCTTTTTCTCAAACAATATACTCTCGCGAAATGATTCTATTTGATCGACCATCGCCTTATCTATTATTTTATTTTCTTCCGCAGCGTACTCAAGCAAAACAAAGCAAAGCTCCAAGATTACTCTAGGTACACCTGCTGATTTATCTACCAATTCCTCAACTGCTTCATTGGTAAATGGATAGATGGGATCTTGAGATATTCTAGCTGCTTGGTCTGCAACTCCATCCAGATATTCAGCAATCATTTTTTTTGCCTGCTCTACTCCTATGTCTTTCAATTCAACTCCTCGTGGAAATCTCTCAACAAATGCCGGATGTGCTTCCGCTATGATATCCCACGCTTGACGCTTGACACATAAGACCATTGAGAAGAATTCTAAATTGTATTCAATTAAATCTCTGAGCCTAGAAAGATACTCTTTTCGCTCTCGCCTCCCCAAGTCGGCGATGTCTTCAAATTCGTCAATTAAAACATAGACTTGGCGAAATCCATTTCGCCTAAATACTGTCATTAATGACTGAAAAAACTCAGGAACAGAAACGTCTTTTTTTAGGCTCTTTTTGAACTGTTTGTAATTTAACCATTCTGACCACAAATAGTTGGCTTCACCTCTCTGGCCAAGGGTAGCTAGTCCTCTGGCGATTTCCGGCGCCCTAAAGATTGGTAAAAATGTGTCCTCGGCATGTTTTTGTATGCTTGCCAAATTTGCTTTGTTTCGATAAGCTTCATCAAGGAATTTCATTGGACTGGACAAGAGGTCTGGTTTCAGAATAAAAGCTTTGGAAAATTGTAGTGGCTCAAAGAAGTTCAATTGTACCTCTTTACTTAAAATCTCTCGAGCAAATGATTCTCCCTTACTCTTAAATTCTTTAGCAAGCCTCTCCGTAACTAAGCGCCAAGCCATAACCATGAATTGATGCATTCCAAACCTCTCTATAATTGAGGTTACAAAATCCTCCGGTGAAGATTTTGGGTTCATAACATATATGGCATACGCTCTATCTTCGCCTCTCAAGGAAAGACTCTCATTTATCCTCCGCTCCAAATGTTTCAATATATAAGTCTTACCAAATCCGTATTCCCCGATAATTACGAAGCCACCGAAGAATCGTCTCGTGTAAGTATCTTGCACGAAGGCTGATAATTCTTTCGTTATCTTTTCGTCAAATGGTGCGAATCCGGGGTCTTCAGTTGCTAAACCAGTCACCGGAAACGGATTCGAGTTTAATCCAAATTTGCTATATTTGTCGGTTAATTTTAAATCTTTTAAGTCTATATCTTCTCGTTGGTCTGGCATATTTTCCCTCCTAACTACTTTATTACCAGACTATAGCGATAACTGTCATCAACCTTCGGGTAATTCGTATAGCCGTTGATGCGATGAATATATCTCTTGTCTACATAAAGCGCGGATGTTTTCTCAAGCCTGTATTTGCTAGGAAATTTTTGATAAAGCTTTCCTAGCAGAAGATGAAACCATCTAACGGAAATATAGTATTTAGTACAGTAGTCATACATAAGCAGTGGAATTCGTATGTGGCTAACATTGTATAGCCCAGAATTAATAAGTGAATCGATTTTTTCTTTGAAATCGTCTAAAGACATTTCAGAGGCGTCTATCTTCAAAGGGAAAAATACCCTTCTATGACGATTCCCAATATGGTTAAAGGTATATTCTAAAAATATTTCGTCAATTAGCGATAAATCTTTGCACCAATTTTTTAGTGTCCATTTGATTTCATAAACCATATTGGGTGGTAGTAGTTCCGTTTGTCCATCTGGTCTAATCATCACTTCTATCCCACTCTGTCGATCCTTCTCAAATGCAAGAATCCCTCCTTCTGCTTGGAGTTGTTTGTAACAAGAAAATATTTTTGAAGTTAATAAAAATCTCCCTAGGAATCTTGTGAAAGGTTTATACAAAATAAGATGCGATCTTAGAAATTCTTTTTCGTCTGTACGTAGCTCGCGTGGTTGCAGGTAACCAAAGTGAACTGTTTTAGCCAATTCGCATCCCTTATTAGTTAGTTCCGCCTTTTCCCTAGTAATATTTACCAGTTCAAGATCTCTGAGTGCACTTGTATAATGATACTGGCGCGTACTTTTCCAAGGTTTGCAGCCGTTCATAAGTTGTCGTGTAGTTGTGTACATTCTAAACGATGGCAAATCGTATATTTCCCCTTCTGAAACAAGCCAGACTAAATCACATATGATATTAAGATTGTCAGCCCTTGGTGATGACAAAGCCATAATTATTGAACCCTTCTAATAATCATATATTATACAGTCAACGGAGTTTTTGTTAAAGTAGTCTACTGATTTAAATAGATTACTTTTATATGGCAATTATCCCGTCTCTTTTAGCAGTACAATACTTTCTCTAGATGGCTCACGTCCATAGTGGCCCATCTGCTGAGCACTGTTCCCGCGCCTCCGCAAAACCCATGCTTTCTCGAATTCCAAGCCCACTTGTGGGGCTAATTCGCCCAAGATTGCATCGACTGGTATCATGACACCGGCATGCCGAACGTTCCCAACGACATAGGCTCCATGACCGCCTTTTCGCAGCATTCGAGCAACTTCCAGTAGGGAAAGATACATATCTTGGAAATACCCCATCAACAATGGAACTATTCTTTCATCGGCGTCAGTAGGCACTTGATCTAGAAGGGTGTTTAATGAGTCGGGCGCGTGATAGTGCGCTAGCTTTCGTTTGAATCCACTCGGGTCTCTAGCTTCAACATGAGAACGAACGGATTTGTGACGCAGCTTCGTAATACCCTTTTCATTAAGACCCAATAAGAGCAATTCTATGTGAAAGATCCTCGAGTAATCGTGACGATTGGCATAGGGCGGGGATGTGATTACGACGTCAACAGATGAAGTCCGGACTGGAAGCTTACGAGCATCGGCTAGTCTTGCCTGACCTGTCATATCCGCGTCGTCCCAGTTGAGAGCTTCTACATCTCCAATCATCGAAATTGCGGTGGCTTGAAATACATCTAGGAGTTCTTTGCTTCGATCTGGCCATTCTTGCCATCTGAGCCAGCCTCCATCAGGGACAGCACGGCTAAAGCTACGTGCTGTCCAGAGAAAGGCTAGACGGAAGAAACTGCGCATTGGTTCTCGCAGTTTTCTAATAGTACTCAGCAAAACTGAGATAACCCCAAGCTCCTCAGTAGTAAATGCTTTCGATAATCTTGGTGGAAAATCCAGATTCGCTCCATTTGCTGCTGCACCCGTAGCGAGGATTCGGTTGAGCTTTTTACGCAGTCCCTCCGGGTCGTAGGAAGCCAGCTTCGTGTTGGTAACCATTACCGCAAGGGGTGACAGATCAAATCCGAGACAAGCCATACCGCGCTCGCGACATGCAAGCAGTGTAGTACCTGACCCCACAAAGTTATCAACAATCTGTGAACCCTCGGGTATATTCCAATAGTCAAGCAGTTGGAACACTAGTCTTGGTGAGAAGCTGTGAGGGAAATAGAACCACCGATGACGCGGAGCTTTCTTAAGCTCACGTGCTGTTGCCGCCGGCCCTAAGTCTAGCTTATATTCGAATCGGTTCGGTAGAGTAGGAAGATCTATCTCGCGATTCTTCATGTCCTGGCTCTTCCTTGTTGTAATGCCAATCTAGGGAATCTGATTTTTACAGCCGTCTGTGGATTGGATGGCAAGAACCAATTCCCCTTGAGACAACTGAGTTAAATGGCTTCTTACATCCTGATTCAGCCGTCGATAAGGAGCCAGTTTCAATGCGCTTACCAATCTCAATGATGAGCAGCTCAAAAGCAAGTCCTTTTGGTATGGGTAATTATACACCCCTGGTGGACTGCAAACAAGATTATACCCTTTTGGAGCATCCACCGAATAGGCCGCTTAGTGGCTCTAGGTAACAATCTAGCGTCATGTGCAGCCATAGCCAGCAATAATCTTCTTCTTGACTCTACAAGAAGTTGGGCATAAGATGAGTGATGCCGCAACAAATTTAGGTCTTGAAAAGGGAAGAGGCGATTTGATGCTACATCGTCCAAATTATAATGAGTTCTTGGCCGCTTGCGCCAAATATGTCAAAATCGAGCAAGGGGATACGAATTACGAAGTGGCTCACGGATGGGTAGAGGCACATTGGAACGACCCGATCAGAGTGGCAGGTGGTGTTCGTATCCTGGAGGAGACTTGGAACCGAGCTTTTTACAGTCGCGGCATATTTGACATGCAACAAGTCATCCAAGCTATCGTGAAATATAAGAATGAACTGAACCAATTGAGGTCGCGTAGTGTTGAGACCTTCAGTTCTGCAGATGAAAATGTAACCGCTCAACTTTGGAAGACATTCTTCGAGGCACTTAGGCCCCGGGGAAGGCTGGTCAGCCCTTACGTGGCAACCGCAAAAGCACTGCATCTCTTGGTGCCGACCTTCTTCGTGCCCATTGACGGCGCTATAGCTAAGAACTATGGTTGTAGCGGAAGCCAGCCACAAGGCTACGTAAAATTTCAACATTTAATGGCCAGTTTGTCTTGCCATATCCTAGACAGCCTTACAGCCAAGAGCGGTGGTGACCATCAAACAGCAAAGACCTTGATATGCGGCTCTATGTATACACAACAAACGGGCAGCCATTATGTCAAAACATTCGCAAAGCTATTGGATGAGTACAATTGGGTGACACGGCTTGATAGAGGCAAAGTCTCGGCTGAACACTAGGGCGTAAAGTGTTTCATTTTTGCTCACGATTCACAGGTCTTTGATTCATAAAGCGTAAATTGTAGTAATTAGCAGAAAAATCCAAAGACAACATAAAGTGGTGGACAAGACTATAGCCAATGATCTGCCGCTGAACCATCCCTTTCCACTATCTATCTTGTCCATTCTTCTCTTAATATGAACAAAATGGCCAACGCCATTAGCCTGGCATATTAGTCCAGCAACAGCTACAGCTAACCTTTCTAATCGGCAGTCCAGAGAAGCGAAAACAAGAAATAAGACTGTGGCAATACCAATAAATACTAGTAGTCGCTGAGGAAGAAGTTGTCTTTCCATCTGCAACTTTCTTTGTTGACCCTTCTTCTCATCGTTTTCTTGCTCTACCATTTTTGTCGATCCATCCTTAACAGATTCAACTATGCTTTTCAATCTTAAAATACCACAGGTTCTCCAGCACCAGCAATTGTCCAAGCACCATTGAAAGCAAGCATATGAGGTCGGAACAACAGCGCCTTGAATGCCCCTTCGGGCCTTGCCTCAGTTTATGTTGCTTAGGGTAGGCCGATCACCAAAATACCTTGTAGTTTTGACATTTTCAGAATAGAATCCGCCAGGCGCAGCAATGCCCCGGTACAATAGCTGAAAGAGGAACGATCCCCTTCTCCCGATAGTTTATTATCGGAGCAGACAATCCAAATGGCCAGACAAGGCTTTGGATTTGCCAATGCCACCGACATGAACTCAAGCAATTCCTTTTCATGCCGAGGCTGCTGGTGCCCGCCGACATGAATGAGAAACTGGCCAAGTTCTCGATCAACAGGATCTGCGTCGATGACAATATCTATTTGTGCGTGGCTGTATTCAACTGCTAACTCAGATACAGGCTTGTTTGCAAACAGACTATCTGGGCCAACCCAGCGAAGCTGTCGAAGCTGACCAGTGACCTCGTTTTGCAGGACATCGTGATTATATTGGCGGTTCGTAGCCTGCCAAGCACGCTTAACGGCTTCAAACAGGTCAGATTTCAAGCTCTCTGGGAATTCGCCCCAGACCGTATTCTCCATCAGAACCCTCCTAATTTGATAGGAATAGAAACACCTCTATATTGCCATCTCAGCCCAAGTCTACCACAGTACTTATGAACCCTCCAAGAAATGTGCCGATTCTTCGGCGTTGCACATTCGCTTGTTTGGTGCAACGAGTAAAATAAAAGGCTGGACATCCCAATATTGGGAACATCCAGCCTTTCTGAGTTCTGTTAGGCTATGTCGGGGCAGACCTAACTCTTGCCAATTCTGAACATTTTCGTGCCACAGGTTGGGCAGACGCCCTGGGTTGCCGGCTTGCCATTCTTCATGGTTATGGATTTGGCATCTTTCATTTCCTTTTTGGCGCGGCATTTCACACGATATGCTTGCATTTACTGACCTCCCTATATGATTTACCTTGAGACTATACCATTCGTGAGGTAGAAGTCAAAAGCGGAGTGAGGCTGAGAGAAGAGAGGAGGCTCTCCCCAGAGGGTCAGTCCCATCGGGAGAGTCTTTAGCTTATAACGGGAGACGCTCCAGAATCAATTTCTGGGCGGTTTTTTCGGGGTGGCGAAGGGTTTTTATCAGGAAAAGAGGGTGGCGCTGGAGAATAAAAAAGGGCAGCCGAGAAGTCCCCGACTGCCCCTGAAAATGGGCATAAAAAAAGGCACAGTATCCCTATATCGGACACTATGCCGTAAAAAAGTTAGACTACCCCTTATCAAGTGGAGCGTTTTTCTAGCCCTTGAGCACCACCTCACTCTCGTTTAGAGGCAAGACTTCCCCCTATTCAACCGAGGCTTTTCTAGCTTGCTAGACCCGCCCCGCTCTCTGGAAAAGGGTAAGACTTCCCCTAATCAAACCGAGTAAGTATCGCCTTGTTTTTACCCTCTACCCCACCAAGCGTTTTCTCAGTAGCCCGCAACCCGCTGGCACTACCGCTTGCGGACACTAGCCCGCAAGACAGCTTGTAAGGGTATTCTCAAAACAAGGTAAAGTCTTACCCGTGAGTAGTAGCCTTAATATTCTATTATCCAGAGCCTTGCCCCAGCCTGCGATACGCTAGCACTGGTCAAGTCCTGCAAGAGGTTTTACCCTCTCACTATTATAGTCGCCGAAAATCGTCAAAACGTTACGCTAAAACCAACCCTTTTTGAGCCTTGTGTCTGTGTCTGTAAAGATAAGCCCGCTCGTCATTAGTGAGAGGATAGCCAGCATACTGCTTATAGGCTATTTTGACGAACTTATGAGGATACCCCTGTAGCATTAGCCTTGCCTGCAATCTAGCCACCACGTCAACGGCGTTATCATCAGCAATCAGCTCATGTAGTGGAGTGCTATCGCCGTTGCCATCCTCTACCAGCCTGTCAAGGCTTTCCATTTTAACGGCTCTTGGGCAATCGGGATACAGGAACCAATCTTTACACTTCTCTCGTTGCTTACTGCTACACCGCCCGCAATCTATACCATTAATCTTGTGGTAGTATTTCCGCCAGTAGCCCGCAAGCTCGTATTGCGCTACTCTCATAAGTCCGCCCTCGGTCAATTCTTTGCCTTTAGCGATATAGCTTGCGTTGACTTTGGCGAATTTTAGGAACAGGTCGTGTAAAAAGTCCTCTCTATCGTCTCTTACTACTTTATAGGTAAACCGCTTGGCTACCTTATAGAATAGCACCCAGTCGCCGTCTAGCTGGTCGTAGCCGTTACTGTGATAGCCGTTGCCGTTGCCGTTGCCTTGATAGCTGTCGCCGTCTATGTTATATTCCTGATAGTCTAGCATTGTGGACACACTCCCTTTGTTAGATTTGCCCTAGCTCTGCTAACTACTGGCTAGGGCATTTTATTTAGCCACACAAGGCAAGGCTCTGGACTTCCGATATTCAATTGTTAAGGTGCTAAAGCTAAAATGCCTAATACTATCATCCAACAAAAGGACAGAAAGTTCATTAACAGAATGAACCTATATTTTCGTGATAGCGTTGGCAGGCGAATACAGGGTTATTGGCGGGCGAAAAGGACTGCCCAAGCAAAGCCGCAGGGGATAACGGACAGTATCAAGGGCAAGACCGAGGGCACTATCGTCGCAGGGAAGGTGGTGGTTATCCTGACTTCTCAGCTTCAGGGTTTGATTCGCCTGATACCGTAATCTCGGGCAGTTTCTCCCTTGATATGGGTAAACGCAGCCGTCCTTCCCGAACATCATCGATTAGCCTGTCAATCAAGAGCGAGAATGCCTTTTCGTTGAGCAGGACATAGCCGCCTTCTTGCAGTTTGTTGATAATGCCGGGCTCCGGTCGATTTGATTCACGGGCTAGCTGAGATATGGAGACAACTCCTGCATCATCAGGCAGCCCCCTGGGGCCAATACATACCATAACCAGCCCGAAAGGCGGCTCTTTATTAGTAGGGCTCTTAAGTAGATAATCCGCAAAAGCTGATAACTGTTCATTTCTTGATGCTATTTTAATAATGCCGCCTACAGCTAATCCGCCCAGGGTAACCATCAGGTTGGCCTGGCTACAGCCATAGCTTGCTGCGGCCTCACGGTTCTTTGCCCAATCCAGCTGCCGCCTGATAGAGAAGTGTAAAGTCCTCAGCCGTGACGCTTCGTCCCACCGGTTCAAACGGCTTGCTTCTTCGGCAAATAGATTGGTCAAAGCGAGACCGGTTACGGTCAGTCTGCTCGCCTTAGACCGCAAACTTTCCAGATGGCCATGAAATGATTTCAGACTTTCCATTGTTCCAGCTGGCTAATCAGCCTCTCAGTGGTAGACAACAGGGACGTGAATGACAGAGAGTAGTTGTCCTGGCGCTTCAACCAGATGGCAATACCCCGCACTACCGATAAGCCGATGGACCTGACCTGCTTACCTTCAATGTTCTCTTCACCTCGCATCAGGGACAGTAATTCGTTGAGCCATTCGTTAACCTGTAGAATGCCCTCGCATCGCCCGACCTCTCTGCCTACCTCCCCAGCTTCATCCCTGAGCCGCCGAACCTCGGCCAGAGCCTCCTCGTATCCGCGCCGCAGCTCCTTCCCCAGTCTATCGATGGCATCCTGGGCGACGGGGATGATTTTGGCAATTTCCCGGCCTACTCCCTCTCTGGTTTCCTTGATGGTGGCTTCCAGGTTTGCTTTCTCCTGCTTGAGGCTGCCAGTAACCGCTTTAGCGGTCTCCAGCTCCTTTTTAGTACTGGTAATAGCTTGCTCTGTCCTATCCAGTTCCTGCTGTCGGCTTTGGATTAGCGCTTCCAATGCCAGCCCCTTGTCGAGGGTCTCCAACTCATGCAATAACCGGCTCCTGAGTACGACTGGCTCGATAGCGTGACGCTGTGCAATCACTTGTAGCCTGTCGTTGAACTCAGCCAGTTCCTTGAGGGAGAGTCCAATATCATTAAGCTTTTGTATCTCGCCATTCAGAGCGGAGAGGGTTGCTTCCGCTTTCTGAGCCTTCGGCTCGATATCCGCAATCCGGTGTGACAAGGTTTGTTCACGCTTTTCCAGGTCTTTGACCCGGGGAGTCAGCAGTGCATATTTCTGTTCAAGAACAGCTACTGCGCTGGCAAGCTCCTCCCGCTGCCTGGTTAGGTCGGCAAGCTGCTTTTTGCAGTCCTTCAATTTGCCTGACATAGGCTCCAGGTCGGCGGCTTTTTTCTCCAATTCGTGGACTTTATTGTCGAGAGCATTGAGGTCTAAGCCTGTTCTCTTCTGGACTTCCTGAATGCTGTAGACCAGCCTGACAAATTCCCGTGCCTCCTCCTCACTCCCTGCTAACTTGAGAATCAGGGGCCAGCGGCCAATATCAGCTGGGTCAAGTCCGCATTCATTGATCCGGGTGAGGAGGAGGAGTCCCGTAGCACACTGCCCTGGACTCAATTTAGACCGTTTCAGGTCGAGGGACAGCTCTCGAAATTGCTCGATGTGTTCAGCAAGGTCGGCCGCCTCGGGAAATCTCCCCGCCTTCAAATCGGCGACCACGTTGGCGACCATCCCTTTGCTGACGCCACTTTTGGCAGCGATCTCATCATAGGATAAACCGGATAGATACTGCCTGACTATGGCGACCTTTTTCTTGGCTGATAGTCTCTCCATTCTTGCCTCCTCTGCATACGATTTTTACCCCGTACACTGGTGGTTATTTGAACAGCATGTGAACATCTGAACTGCTATTTGAACAGACATCTGAACAGCATTTGAACGAAAGATGAACAAGACTCCTCTCCGGTTTTCTGTAGATTTTATGAGTTAAAAAATATTACTGGCTTTAAGTCTGGTTGACCCAGCTCCTAGCCATAGAGTGCTCGATGGGGATTAGCCCAGGCTGTGTCAAAGGCAGCTCTGCCAGCGTCAGTGAGACGGAAATACCGGCGCGGCGGACCGGGCGGGTAATGCTCTTGGAATGCGGATGGCTCTTCCTGTCCGGTAGGCTCCACCCAGCCTAATCTCTGAATCGTGGAGAAGTAGACGACAAAGCTATGGAAGCGGCAGCCCCGGGCTTTATAGGGCATCCGGGCCAGATACTTTTCGGCCAGCTTCTCGATGTTGGCGGGATCCAGGGAACGTTTCTCCCGCCGGGCTCGCTTCTCCTCCACTCTTGTAGCCCTATCCAGTGCCGTAGCTCGCATCAGAGCCATCTTGTAGCCGTGGAAAATATCGGCCTGGGGAGCGCCAATACGTGGGTCTGTTACCGGCGAACCGTTTGGGCCGCGCCCCAAAAGAAACTCGCGGATGAACCACCCGCAGCCGAAGGGACGCAAGAAACCACCCCTTGACGGCCTCAGCAATTCAACCATTGCTCCCATCCTTGCTAGGCCATAGTTTCTCGTACCAGTCCTTCAATTCCTGGCCTGCCACTTTGCGATAGCGCATGGTGGTGCCAATATTGGCGTGCCCAAGCCACTCCTGGAGCATCCTGACTCCGTCGGTGGAATCGTCCTGCTGTACAGCCATAACAGCAAAACCGTCCCTTAGTTTATGAGGGCTGACATTGTGTATTCGACCTGTTTCGGGATTTAACAGTTTTGGCAGCCCTGCTTTTTCGGCGCATTGCCTGATAATTTGCCAGCCTCGATGCCGGTTGACGCCGAAGATTACTGTCTTGCCCTCTTTAACCACCGGACCGCCGCGCTGGATGTATTCTTTGAGCATCTTCAAGGTATCACTGTCAATAGGCAGCACCCTCTGGCGGCGACGTTCCTGCTGCTTGATTTGAGCCTGCGTGACCTTACTTCCGCACTTTGGGCAAAAGGTATGACTTCTGCCAAGTCTCTGGCCACACTCAGCGCAGGACAGCTTCAGACGGGTTTTCAGATGCTGGATTGTGATAGTACCATTATCGAGATCAATGTCCTCTACCGTGATACCTAGGGCTTCAGAGATGCGGCACCCTAAGTGAGACAGTAACCTGATAAGCAGACGGTCCCTGAGATTAGTAGCAGCTTCCTCTAGCTTGTCTATCTCTTCAGCTTCTAAATACGCCTTGGCTCTTGTGGATCGGTTTGGATAGAATGGAGAATAGTCATCTAGGCCCATAGTTCCGCTCCCCAAACGGGGAGGGAGCAGAAGTTATCGACACTTCAAAAAATGTGTCGATTGGTTTCGCAAAAGTCACGTTTGGCCCACTTAAGGGGACGGTACCGAGAACTCCTCGGAGGTCTATGCGAAAATCGAGTTGGCCGGGGAGAGTCTTTTCAATAACCTTCCCGTGGTCTACTTAAAAATGACGGGTTATGCTTCAATGCTTGGGGTATTGCGAAGGTGATTTACCTTGCTTCTTTACCACTCTGGGATAACTGGCACGAGTCACCTTTTCGGTTACGCTTATCAGCTCTACCTCATGCCACCACTCATCGCCATAATCAAATAGATAGAGGAATTTCGGTCCACCATATAGGGTAATACTATCAATCCTGATACGAGAGGCTAGTTTACTCGTTCCGTCTTCATCAAGACCTGGTGAAATATACTCACTCTCCCTATCATAGGGCTTGTTGCTTAAGAAGAAGCTGTACTGGTGTTCCTCAGAACGGTAGAAGGCTTTGAATATGGCTTTGTGCAGGCTGGAAAGCATCTGGTTTCCTTTTATATCGATAATCCGCCAGATTTCAGGCTTGTCTCTGAGCGAGACTTTAAACTGGTGGATGAAGTGGGTGTCAACATAGGTTGAGGGTTTTGTCCTTGGTGTGGCTACCCTCTTGTCCGGTTGACTAAATCCCTTACTAAAACCGAGGACTTTTTTCAAAACATCTTGTGCCACCGGATTGGCGGGATCGATACGCACCGCTCTTTCCGCGTATTCCCTAGCCTTGGCTATATTCTACACAGAACAGCAAGCAAAGGGAGGTTGCCCCCACGTTGAGCGGAACAGAGTGAAGTTTGAAATTTGAGAACAGCAAGAACAGAACGCTACTGTTCAGCCTATGTTTTGCCCTACGTGGAGCAAAGACGTTGAGCTATAACGTGGGGTAATAGTTATTTGTATAAAACTGGAGCATAACGACAAGTAGGGAAGAGGGAAGTACCGTGCAAAGCAGAATACTATAGAATAGTTAGGTTTAAGGATATAATTAGATTTCCTCTTTCTTTATGAGTTGAAAGAGATGAACGCCTATATTCTTATAAAATATTCAAACGGGATGAATTCAGCTTTCCTAGTAGACTTGAAGTTATGTCTTCAGTCCTCAAAAGCCATCTTAGCGACGTTGAATAACTTTACAGGATAGATGGCATCATAAGGCATTTCCATGTTCTTGAAGATTTGCTCAAGCGTCTCCTTATTGGGCGTCTCCCAATCACAGAAGAATTTGCCGTCAGCAAAACCAGCGTAGGTAAGATTATATTTAACGCCAGGCGGAAGTTGAGACAGCTTTTCAAAAGCACCTTTCATGCTTTCTTGCCAATTTTCCTCAGTAATGGGCATTGTGTGAACAGCGATAAATCGTGGCATAGTAGACACCTCCTATTTAAGCAATATGACTATTATAGTCCCATTACAGTAAATGTCAAATTTTTATTCAAACCAATCCCTTATATGTCCACTATACTACTGCCTTATTTGAAGAGTGAACAGTAAGGACAAGGAAAGCACCCCGCACGAGGCGTTTCAAAGTTAAATCAAATGCTGTGAAATGTGGACATAAGGGAGTTCATAGGAATGGAAATTAAACCGATTCGTGGATTTTTATTCGCTTGCACAAATAAATCTGAAAATGAATGTCTTAATGGGTTACTTTTTGCTACTGAAAAATCCTACGGACCCGTAGTGATAAGAATTAGAAAAGGTGACCTTCTTTTCTTAAACAATATTGACACAGATACTATATTTGGGGTTTTCAAAGCTGTATCAGATGGTAGTTTAAATCTAGAACCAACGGCATTTGACGGCCTACAGATAAATTATTGAAAAAATATCGAGAGTCAGAATGACTCCATGAACAATGGTAAGCAACTAGTAAATGAATATCTCCAACAACGCATCTCCAAGACAAGACAGTAAGGACAGGGCTCGGGAATATCTGCATTGAGATTCGTTGACAGGATTATACATTTTTGGAAAAGGCCCGTATTGATTACCTTCCATTTCTGGTTCCACACCACCCCGACTTTTGTATCAAGTTCAAACTCAGAGATAAACTGACAGCCTTTGAAGTCAGGCAGCTTTTGGCGAATGCAGTGTTATATCTTGATGGCGACCGCTTTTTTGCAGTTCCCGAGCTATTGTAGTGCCGTATAAACTGGTCGGAGGCAACCCTCTGGGTTGATACAGAGAAACGCATCTTTGCGCCGGAACTCGAGTTGTATCCTCGGAAATCAGCAATCCCTGCAAGAGATACTTATGGCGCTGTGTTCGTTATTTATAGTTATCGTGGTACCTGAGAACTTCTTGAACTCTATTGAATGTGTCTTCATCGGTAAGAGCCTCATGGTTGCCTTTAGTCGGTATGTCACCTTTTTTCAGCTATGTTTCTCCAAGGTAGAAGAGGTTATGGAAGATACTGCTCCATATACCAACCGTGATCCGGAAGCCTTTCCGGCTCAGGTGTCCCAGACTATATACGTAATCCGCCTACTCTTTAAGCGTCCAGGTACCGGCAATCATTAGCAAAGAGTCCCGCTGATATTAACCACCCCCCCCCCAAAAAAAAAATATCATTGTGAGGAGAGCAGCAAGGGGACTAAGACGTTAGTCAATCAACTCACATATCCTACAATGCCCTAATATACTTTTAAAGAGAAATTTCAGTATGTCCCAAATAAAATAGCGCCTTGTTTTTGGAGAATATCCTGTACTTCTGAGACATCGTCCTCCAATTGCCGTGGTGTTATATCCTTTTTAGCGCAGACAGCCGCCGCCACGCCAGCAGCTTGCCCCGTTACCATGGTCGACACTATGAACCTTTTATAGGTGGTCTCATCAGTAGAGATAGGTTTGCCAGCCACTAATAGACCTTCAACGTTCTTGGGCACTAAGCTCCTATAAGGAATATCAGTCGACCCTCCATCCTTTGCGTAAATAGCGTTCGGATCCAACATGGTAGACATTTTCATGTGCTGGCCTCCCGCCTGGTACTGGTCTTTACCTATTACATCTTCAAATTTCCTTCCCGCGGCGATATCTTCTTCAGTTATCTTGTAGTCGCAAATAATACGCCTGGTCTCTCGTATCCTTAACTCAGGGGTAACTCTGGTAATGTAGGCTTTCTCGAAGCCCGGAATGTTCTTCTTGATAAATTTCCAGGCTATCACCGCCTGCCTTCTCGATTCAACCTCGCCGTATTTAAGGCCCCTTACATCCGTGCAATCGCAATCAGGTACGTGAGCCGAGTGTTGGAAGTGGGCCTGTATCACACCGCCTTCTCTGGGTGTTAGGAAGAAACCTATTGTACCGAATTCGTGCATCTCACCGTTCTTGACCCCTTTTTCGACGGTAGAAAACCATCCATCCGGGATATTTCCGATTTCCTCAATTTTCTTGATTGATTTGATATGTTTCCACATCTCTTCATAAGACATTTTCAGGTAAGGATGAGTCCGGAAAGAGAATTCTTTCGGGTCTTCCTTTATGTAATTTAGCACTACGTCCCAGTCCACGCCATCCACGGTAAAAGCGATTGAAGGCCTCATAAGGTGTTCCAGCGGACGTTTCTCGTATGGAGTACCGGCCCTCACCAATAAGTCGCCTTCCCCGGTGCAATCGATGAATACCTTGCCCATGACCAGCTGCCGTCCGGAAGTGTTCTCAACGATAATGCCCTTGACGGTATCACCTTCTTTCATGACGTCCACGAACATGGTATGCAGCAGAAGGTTGACGCTGTTCTCCGTCATCATTTCGAACATGAGAAGGCCCCACCAGTCGGGATCGACATATGAGAAGGTGTATCCCGCTCGCCACTCTGGTTTGAGGTGCGGGAGGGCATGCCCCTCCTTAAGTAACCTGTTATGGGTTTCCTCCACAATACCTGCAATAACCTGCTCACCACGGGGGTTGAACATGTGGGCATAAGCAAATCCCGGGGGACCTTGAACATTCATTTGACCACCCAAAGCACCGAGGCGCTCTATCAGGAGTGTTTTAGCACCAATCCGGGCTGAAGCGATAGCCGCGGATATACCCGATGTTCCACCGCCGGCAATAACCACATCATATTCACCGAATAACTGCATTCTCAAACCTCCGTTTTGAATAAAATTTATCTGTTCCGCCGGAATAAATTTGTACCCGGCTCGCGATTCTCAACTCTAATATTACAGAAGGTTTCTCCTGATAAGTATTTCTTTAACTCTCCGCCTAGCTCTCCAGATCATTCAGGTTAGACCCCGAACCGTACCTATATTGTCCCCCTCAATCGGGGGTCAATGGCATCTCTTAAGCCATCTCCTACCATATTAAAAGCGAATACAACGACTATAATGGTGATGCCAGGAATAAAGGAAAGCAGTGGGTCGGTCAGCAGGTAAGGGATGCCTTCAAAAACCATACCGCCCCAGGTGGGTGTCGGCGGAGTCACCCCAACACCCAAAAAGCTGAGCCCGGCTTCCGCCAGGATGGTTATACCGATACTCCCACCCGGGCCAGAAATTTACAGCCTAGTATATTTTTCTATTGGGCGCTCTCTTCAATCCATGCGTCCCTGGGGGTCCAGTCCCAGAGAAATCCATAGCTAAAGACTCTGTCGCCATGAACACCCGCTCTAGCAAAGGCGATTTTCTTAATCTCGTAAAGAGGAATCAAGGTTGCGTCCTCAAAGAGTGCCCTGTTAAATTCCTCCAATAAGTCCTTTGAAAACTCGGAGGTTGCTAGGACTTCATCAACCAGCTCGTCGAGTCCCTCCGGGTAAAGCATATCGTAGAGCTGTGCAGGAGAATGGTCCCAGTAAAAACGGATAGACGGCGTAGGAGTGGCAAATTGGGCAAATTCCTGGAAAAGGATACCATCGCCCCAACCGCTTTCAGCCCAACGGTATTCACTATACTTGCCCTGTTCAGGGAATTCAAGCTCAACATCGATGCCTACCGCGGCGAGTTCGGCTTGTATCGCTACCTGCAAATCGCGGTCAACCCAGCGGGGACCTACGATTAGCCGGCTCTTGAATCCGTCGGGGTAGCCTGCCTCCGTCAGAAGCTGCCTAGCCTTGTCCTGGTCATATATGCGAAGGGTTTCCAGTTCGGGGATATGGCCTATTACGCCAGTAGGTATCCACTGATTGCTAACAACCTTCTGTCTATAGCCCAGGGCCGCGGTGATTTTCTCGCGATCGATGGCGTACCAGGCTGCCTCCCGGACCTTCTTGCTGGACCAGGGAGATTCAGGATTGGCACTTGACGGTACTAAACAATGCACTGGTAACGCTCTCGTTAGCTCTCTAGCCTCAAAGCCAAGTGCCATAAGGTCGCCTGCCAGTTTACCCTCCAGGTATGCTATATCCAAGTCGCCTGCCTGGAAGGCCATTTGCCGGGTCATGTGGTCTGGCAGGACGATTACTTCAATACCGTCGAGATAGGGCTTGTCTTTCTGCCAGTAATCAACGAACTTGGTAGCAACCAGCTTGACGTCACGCTCATATTCAACGAATTTAAAGGGGCCGGTGCCAACCGGGTTCCAGCGAGCCCACTCTTCACCATTTTTCTCAACGGCTGCTGGCGATACCATGAAGGTGTCTTGACCCGCCAATCCTTCGAACACGCTATTGGTGAAGTAGTTTAAATGCAATCGAATCTTATGATCGTCAATTATTTCTACTGATTTCCATTGCGGGTTTGACCCGCCCCTCTGCTCATTATAGCGGTCAAGGTTCCACTGGCAACCTCTGTTGAGAACCGTGGGCTATTGTGTCACCGTTGACAACTGTAGCAAAGAACGGTACGGGTGTTCTCGATACCACCTAGATAGGTAAATCGTGTTCTTGTTCCAGCGCAATTATTGGTTCAGGTTTTTTATACTGTACTTCGGTGTTTAGTGGTATTTGTGCATTCGGCATCATAACTGGGTTAGTCACAAACTCATCCAGGCTTTTCCAGGCAACTATGTTATCATCTAAAAAATTCTGATAAACTTTCCACCAGTATAGCTTGGCTCCACCAAGATGTGTGTGGCTTACCAGGACTACTTTATCTTCCTTCAACCCGGACAAAATGTTTTTGAAATCGTCTGGGCTTTCACCTCTAGCCCAGAGAGAGTAATCACATAATGAGCCAGTGCCCATCCCCTTTGAGGGTACATTGCTAACCGATATGATCCTTACGTTATATTCATCTGGCTTATATATCACCGCTCTAG
>Ga0315543_1001707_pt1 | contig 23030 bp, 12 predicted proteins | sample SalMarSW160210MG_2_FD_203098 | JGI IMG/M metagenome (GOLD analysis project Ga0315543, IMG submission 203098) | Salt marsh sediment microbial communities from the Plum Island Ecosystem LTER, Massachusetts, United States - Salt Marsh Sediment SW1601-210 ... | reverse complement strand
AGGATCCAGAATCGCACTTCCTGAGGGTGGCTAGAAAGACATCTTGCAGCCTCCCTTCCGATTGAATATAGTATACAGATGTACATATTGCGAGATTGTTGTCTAGCTGTTTTCGATCTTCCGGAAGCATGTTCTGGGCACCCCTTGCGGTGTCCAACGAACCGTGGGGCAGGATTGACTGGTGCGGTCCATGAGGAGGTTGTGGATTCATAGGCGTACGTTGGTGCCGCAGACGCTTTGCGAGACGGGTTTGTCCGAACGGTCTGGTATCGACATTGGTTGACGAAGGATTGTTATCAAGTCTTTTCAGGGACCAGTTTCGGCAGAGGGCGGTGCTTTGAAAGATATTGCCCAAACAGATCAAGCATGTCCGTCAAGGGGCTGTTGTTCAAGTAGCGTGACCCCTTACAGTCCTTGTCCTGCGCCGCTGTTTCAACCGGCGCAGATTGTTCTGGCAAAGGGAGCCAATGGAACGCCGGCACGACGATCGTTGGCTGAGCGAATCTGCGATGTGTATCCAGATGCCGAGATTATTGAGGCGTTTGACACGCCACACAATCGTGTCCAACTGGGTGAGTCGGACGTCTTACGACTTCACGAAGCCGGCAAAGCCACTCTTGTGCTGGCCGAACACAAGAGCGCTGTCCGACATAGCAGCGAAGAGGGCAATTCGTGTCCGAACTATTGGCATTTCTCACCCTATGGATTCTGTCCGTATGGCTGTACGTACTGCTACTTGGCAGGAACCCAAGGAGTCCGATTCTCGCCGACGGTGAAGATCTTTCTGAATCTACCGGAGATTCTCGACGAGATTGACCGTGTTGCCACACGAATCGGTACCCCAACAGCCTTCTATCTTGGAAAGCTGCAAGATGGTCTGGCCCTGGATTCCTTAACGGGTTACTCCAGGGAAGTGATTCCTTTCTTTGCTCGACATCGACACGCGAGGATGACGTTGCTCACCAAGAGTGCGAACGTGGAGAACCTGCTCGGTCTCGATCATCGGGAGCATTCGATTCTCTCATGGACTGTCAATCCGCCCGAGATCACCGAGGCATTGGAGTGCAATACGGTTCCCGTGGCAGACCGCATTGCAGCAATGCGCCGCTGTGCCGAGGATGGGTACCCGGTCCGCGCGGTCATCATGCCGATCATACCTTTGGTGGGCTGGAAAGAAACCTATCGATCATTTCTCCACTGCCTGCTGGAGGAGGTCCCTCTTTCTCGCATCACGTTGGGCTCGATTTGCTCCTACCCGCAAGCGGTGCGACTGATGGAACGCAAGCTCGGCGGTGATAATCCGATCACAGCCAAGCTGGACGATTCGCGCCGCAAAGGCGTGGATGGTCGGGCACGCTTTCCCTACGAAATCCGCAAAGAGAGCTATCGTGTCCTGGTGCAAACCATTCGCCGACGGTGTCCCAAGGTAGAGATAGGGCTTTGCCTTGAAGAGCCCGGCATGTTCGAAGATCTCGGGATACAAAGCAGCGTGGGGCTGTGCAATTGCGTGCTGTGAAGCGATTCTGCACGGGGGGTAGACGTGGCCAACTCGACTCTTCCTCAATCCAATTCGCTGCCTCGTCTGCTTGCCCCTCATGGATCACCGAAGCTTTGTCGCTTAAGGCAATACACGAAGTATGTCCATCGGTGGCGTCGCTGCCTGTTTCAACGTTGGATCCAAGCGGAGAAGAGTGGAACTCCGACGGCTGCTATTGCACGAGCCATGGATTACCTCATTGCGTCAACGCTTCTGCTAGACTGTGTCAGGCGACAAGGCTTTTCCCAGATTACCAGCATCTGTGACATTTATGAAGGCCTTGGAGTGGCCACAACAGCAGGCCTCTACGAATTACTACGGCTCTCTCTACCCCACAAGATTCTCCGGGCCCTCTTCAACTTTCATACGCCAGACGACAATACCTTGATTCCGCCGGCGGTCCTTGAGGGCAATTGGGAAAATCGCATTACTGATGCCACATGGTTTCTCGTTGGCGACAAGCCAATGCCGTTGTGCTCGTTTGGCGACTTTCACCAGCTTTGCATCACGAACCCACTGGAAATCCAGGCTGACGGCTCGGTGGCGGGAAGTCTTCGATATGAACGAGGCATTCACTATACGCCAGCCCCAATTGTCGATTATCTGACATGTTCCGTGCTGCAAGAGGCACTGGCTGGCAAGACAATCGAGGAATTGCGGTCGTTGAGAATTCTTGATCCATCCTGTGGCTGTGGAGCATTCTTGATTGCCTCGGCTCGCTACTTATTCAGATGGCTGGAAAAGCAACATGCGGAGGATCATGAATCGTCGCCGCTGACCGTTCGGCAGAGGGTTGACTTGGTGGGTAATGTTCTATTCGGCACGGACATTGACGAAGACGCAGTAGCCTGGACCAAGAGGCTCCTTCTTCTAACGTTTCTTGAAATGATTCCGCAAGAAGTAGCGTGTCGTGACGCAGTGCCAGTGTCCTTCTTGGATCGGGATGTTGTATGCCGAGACTTCCTTACCGTGGGACACAGCGATTCCGACGGGCTCCCAAAGTGTTTTGACGTGATTCTTGGCGGACCACCGTTTGTTCGATTGGCAGAATTGCGGCGGAGCCAACGAAATCGTCTTCCGGAACTCCGCCGAAGATTTCAGACAGCCCGATTTGGGCAATTCGATCTGTACATGCTGTTCATCGAGCAGTCGCTGGAATTGTTGGCTAACGCCGGGCATCTGGGCTTCAGTCTGTCGAATACCGTCCTGCGGTCCAGAAGCGGTGCGATGATTCGAAAGGTCATCATGGAAGAGAGCCATATCCGGGAAATCGTGGAATTCGATGATCAGCGGGTCTATCCTGATGCCACGACACAGATCGCGATTTTGACGCTGACAAAAAGCCGGAAGGCATGTTCGACTCGCTATGTTCGTATCGAAGGGATCGGCAAGGTCCGCCAGAAACTGCACACTCTAATCGGTTGCGGTACACCCCGGCATTCGGATGTCGTGATCCATCAACTGTCACGAGATTGCTTTTCGTCGGTGCACTGGTCTCTGACTTCAGTAGGGGAGAGTGAATGGCTGGATGCGGTGAAATCCGCTGGTGTTCCACTTGGTGTGTTTCCGGTTATCGCAATCCATGGCATTCATGCGGGTGCGGACGACGTATTCATCATGCGAGAAGCGGGGCGGACATTTTCTCAGATTGTCTTTGCTAAATCGCGAATCGATGGGAGGACCTATCGGCTGGAGTCTGGTGCAACACGGTCGATTATGCGAGGGCGATACGTTCGTGGATTCGGTCCTCCGAGATCACCGGACTTATGTGTCTTTCCTTATGATGAGTACGGTAATCTCCTTCCAGAAGACATGTTTCGGTCACGCTTTCCTCTTGCCTATCAGTATCTCCTGGCCAACAAGACGACACTCATTAACAGAAGGCCACAACCTGGTGTGCCCTGGTACGCAACGACGACCGCGATTCACGTCCAGTGGAGCCGAATTCCGATGCTCATCTGCGGGGCGATCGATTCTGGAGCCGGATTCACAATCATCGAGGACCAGAATCTACTATGCCACGAGAGCATTGTACTTCTGTATGCAAAGTCGTCTTGCGTCAATCTGCATTGCCTGCTCGGCATTCTCAATAGCAGGCTATTCTGGAAATACGTCACGTTGACCATGCCAGCAATCGGGCGTGGTCAATATGCTCTTCGCTTGTCCGCGCTTCGGCGATTTCCCATTCCTGCCGTACGCTCTGCTTCGCATTTGGACGCGACGCAACGAATCGCAGGTCTTGTTCGTGACGTCGTCAAATCATCGACAACAGAACAACACACGCGGCGACTTCGAGATCAACTTGATCGCGAGGTCGAGGCACTCTATGGCATAGGGCTTCCTGATGGACAGAATGGTGGACAGAATCCTTGCATAACCATGGAATTCCTGTAAAATCTGGAAATCGCAAGTGCTGATTATCAAGGGTGTAGGGTTCTGCCACAACCTTCCCAAGCTGGACGTCGCGGGTTCGAATCCCGTCTCCCGCTCTTTACGTAAAACATGCCGAATCCTGGAGTTAGGATACCTGCCTGCGTCGGGTAGTGCGGCCTTCAATCCCTGGAAAAGGTGGTAGTGACTACCACTTTTCTGGCTGAAAGGAACCGCACGATGTCTTCGAAGGCTCGCACCGTCCCAAGTTACCGATTCCACAAATCTACAGGCCAAGCCCGCGTCATCATCAGCGGGAAGCATGTCTATCTTGGCAAGTACGGCACGCCCGAAAGCTGAGAGAAGTACCATCGCGTCGTCACGGATTGGCTCAGTGGCCAATCCGTGACGATTTCAGCGACATCCCATGGCGCGTCCCACGGACCGAGTCCGACCCTCGACGAGCTGATCCTGGCGTATTGGCGACATGCCCGGCGTTATTACGTGAAGAACGGTCAGCCGACCGGCGAGACGGACAACATCCGTGCATCCCTTCGCCCTCTGCGTCGCCTCTACGGATCGACGGAGGCGAACCGGTTCGGCCCCGACAGTCTGGAACTCGTGCGGCAGTCGATGATCGACGCTGACCTTTCACGAAAGGTCATTAACGCCCGGGTCAGACGAATCAAACGCATGTTTCGCTGGGCGTCCAAGAAGCGTTTTGTTCCGCCCGAAATGTACAATGGCCTGCAGGCTGCCGATGGTCTGCTGCGAGGCCGCTCGAACGCACGGGAAACCGAATCCATCAAGCCGATTCCTGAAGCTCAGATGAATGCTGTTTTGCCGCATGTGTCTCCTCAAGTTCTTGCGATGATTCGGGTGCAGGAGTTGGCTGGCATGCGTCCCCAGGATATTCGGAATATGAGAACATGCGATGTCGAGACCGCTGGCGACGTATGTGTTGACGGCGGTTCAAAACTGCGGCGCGGGGCGGCCGAAGACCCACCGAAATCACGGTTCGTGTCCGCCAGGGTGTCCGGGCCAAAGCGCAACGGTGGCGCAGATTCCTGTCTCCACGCTTGCCGGGCCGTTCATCTACTGTGCACGGGGCTCAATAACGCCGCCGCCGGACGAAGCCGAGCGCCATCACCGCCGTCAACAGCATCACGGCGACCGTCGGCTCCGGCACCGCGGCCCGAAGCGCCGAGAAGTCCTGCGTATGCGAGCCGCTGCTCCAGGTATTCGGTGAGCCGAACGTGCTACTGCTGCCGTCGTTGAAGTCGTCCACCGTCACCAGCGTCGAAGGGTCCGCCTCCAGCTTGCCGATCTCATCGCCGCCGATCCCGCCGAAATCGCCAATCGCCTCGCCGATCGGGCCAAATACCGTGGACACCCCGTCGGTGATCCGCAGTTCCCAGTCGTTGTTGCCCACCGAAAACGCGCCGGCCGGATCGCCGTCAACGTTCACCTGCGTCGTCACCAGCGGGCTCGGCTGGCCGGCCTCCTGGCGACTGCTCACGTGGATCCACCAATCATCGCCCAGCGGATCATAACTCGTGTCGGTGCTCAAATCGAAGCTCACGGGCGTCCCGCCCTCGTACTCCGTCTCGACCGTCTGCTTATCGCTGATCGTGATGATCGTTCCGCTGCGCAAATCCGACCACAGCGCCGCATCGCTGAACACGATCTTACCTTGCGACTCATTGGACGAAGTCCGAGTTGGATCCCAGACGGCCGTTCCGTTGCCGTCTCCATCGTCTTCCCACCATAGCAATTCGTAGCCGCGCACGTCCGCATGGTCGCCGACAGCGACCAACTCGATCCAATTGTCGCCGTTCCCTTCAACCCGGCCGAAGTACGCGTCGGAGTTGCCGTCCTTGAGAAACTCGCTCCCCTTCACGCTGTTGTACTCGTTGAGGATCAACACCGGGTCGGCCTGCGCCGTCGCCGATCCGAGGTGTCCAACCCCCGCCCCCAGACAGACCAACATCAGAATCATCATCGCCGTTCGCATCACATAGGTGCCCATGGGAAACCTCCTTTAAGAGAGCATGATACAGAAAGTGCCTTCAGAAATACAAACAGTCTTCATTCCGGCCCGAACACGGGAAGTCAAATCGGTAACGTCCGGAGCCTCCCCGCCTCGTGCCAATTCCTCCGGACGGTCCGGGAAACCAGGCCGGGACCGTCCAGCCACGTGCCGCTCGACCGCCGGCTGGCGGCCCGATGCACAACGATTCCTTCTGCGCTGCCGTCTTGGCCAGCTTGGCGGCGATGTGCACCGATTGTCAGAACTTGGGGCAAGCCCGGGTACAAACTGAGAAGAAGCCGAATCGGTGGCGCCGCTCGTGTTCTGCAGGCTTTCGGCCGCTTGTGGACTCTCCGTCTTGCCCGAATCTGGTACAAGTTGTTGACGGTCGTCAATTCCACTCGGTCGTGAAGAGCAGATCTGTCGCCAGGGTTGCTTCATCGTGGTCCTCGCTCTGTGTGTGGTGGTAAGATTGCCGGCGGGCCATCGTGTGCCCCCAAGCAAAGCGCTGCCGCAGCAAGGCCGTTTGTGCAGCTTGTGGGCCGTACTCTTCAGCCACTGCGGCATCCGAAGCCGAAGCCGATTCCGAGGGGGAAGCGATCGGCAAAACCTCCCTCCCGACCGGTTCGATCAATCGCCGTGTAGCGGGTAGCTCGCTGGCACGCAAGGGACCAACGAAGGGTGTCACGTCGGCAGCTTGCTCCGCCGCCGCTTCTGCCGTCGCACCCCAGTTGGCCGCCAAGATCGACGCATCCTTCGGCCCGACAGACTCGTCGCCGTCAAAATCACCTTTCGTCCACGTAGCATTCTGATTGCCCCAGTTCTCTCCGAGGATGGCCGCGTCGGACGCACCCACTTGCCCGTCAGCGTCCGCATCACCCGGAATGGGAATGTACATCGTCATTAAACCAGGAGTCGGTGTCGAGGCATCCCAATTCGCCGCTTCACGAGCCCAATAGACCGACGTCACCCGCTGCAAGGATTCGCCCGTGCCGTCGGCCTCGACCGGCCACGGCGATGCGTCGTCATAGGGCACTTCGTCTTCGAGCAGCCACGGCGTGTAGGTCGGCTCGTCGGGTGGCGGGTCATCGGCGAGCTCGAGCCGGACCGTCTCACCCCCGTCATCCAGCGTGCCCGTGTAGGGGCCGGCCAGGACGATCGGGCTGCCCAGACCGTAATGGGTTTCAAACGTGGACACGGCGCTCGGGTCGGTCGGATCGAACGAGACGACGACCAGCGTGCCGCCGGCGGCGATCACGTCGGTCGCCGCAAACTCGTACTCGACTCCGCCGCTGATCCGCCAGCCGTCCAACGGCACGGCCGCGCCGGACAGGTTGGCCAACTCGATGTATTCCAACGCATCGGGCTCGGGCATCGTGCCCGGGTTGTATTGGATCTCGCTGATCAGGATATCCCCGATATACGGTCCTACGTTCGCCGCGCCGAGCGTAAGTGAGTGCATCGGATAGAGGACGGCGTTGGAATCCGCATCCGGCCAGCGGCCCAGCGACATTCCTTCGGCGGTGGCGCCGAACGCGACGTGGTCGAGAAACCGAAGCAAGTCACCATTGGCGTCCAACTCGACCAGCCAGACGTCGTCGCCATGGGCGCCGTTGAGGGCGAAATCCGTTTGGGCACCGGCGTTGAAGTCGTCCTCGTCGAACGTGAGGTAGGCCCCCGCCGCCAAGAGGGGCGTGCCGAGGGGAATCTGGTATTTCAGCAGATCATTTTTGCTGTCGCTGAGGTACAAGCCACCGATGTCGATGTCACTGTCGGTCGTGTTGACCAGCTCGATCGTGTCGGTCAGCGGGTCGTCGGTGTGGGTGAGCACCTCGTTGACGATGACCGTGGGCGTTTCCGCGGCTGCGCATGGCGTGCCGCCCACGCGGATGCTCGGTTTCCAGTTGTGGCCGTCGTCCGGATCGGAGGCCAAATCGGCGAGCACCAGCGACGAGCCGTCGCCGTCGGCCTGCTCCGACCAGTCACCCGTGTCGCTGTACGTAAACTCGACAATCAGGCCCCCACCGCCGTCGACCAGTTCAATGTTTTCACCGCTATTCTTCAAGCCCGTATCATTTTCAAACTCACCGGCGATGTTCATCCCCGTCGAACCGTAGCGGATAGCGAAGGCCGCCGCGTCGCGGACGACGAGAATCCGCTCGCCGGCGGCAAGTGTCCCGCTGGCGAAGGTGAAGTCGACGCCGTCGCTGAACGTGACCCCAGTCAGATTGAGCGTGTCGTCGGCCGTGTTAATAAGCTCAACGAACTCGAAATCGTCATCCTCAAGATCGTTGTCGATCGCCAGCTCCGTCGCCGTCGGATCGTGCGGATGGTAGTTTAACTCGCTGATCCGCAGGTAGTCTTGCGGCGACGGATCGGCGGCCGTGCTGGTAACTACGATTACGTCCGAGGCGATGAAATCTCCCTGGTAGTCATGCGCTTCCAGGGTGAGTACATTCTCACCGAACATCAAGGGGGCCGTGACCTGCCAGCTATCCTGATCCGTCCAAGTCACGTCCAGCGGCTGGACCGCTCCGTCGAGCCAGATCTCCCGCACGTTAATCCAGCCGTCTCCCTCGAGCATGACCGTCGGATCGCCGGTGGTGAAGGGGTTCCCGCCGTTGGTCGTGATTTCAAACGGCACCGTGCTGGGCAGTTGCCCCAATACGAAGCTGGCTCGCGTGCTGATGTACGAGAGGATACTGCTGAAGTCCTGACCCGGCAGCAGACCATCGTAGTGGCTGACCCAGTACGCCATGTAGGTTGTGTTGTAGGTGGTCTGGATGATGTCGTGCAGGTGTCCATAGAACAGCCGCTGGTTGGCCGGTAGGGCGATGAACTTGTCGAGATCCGCGTTGCTCGACAGGGGAGTGGTCGCAGGCACGTAGAAGGCAAAATCCATGTCCCAGGGAAACATCAAGGTCTTGTCGTCCTCCGGCCGCGTGTAGAAGATCGCGTTGTGCTGGATACCCGTGCTGTAGTGGTCGCCCGCGCCGATCAGCGACATCGCCGCATAGGCCCGCAGCCACTGGTCCACGTCCAGCACTTCGGCCGTCGCGTCGTAGAATTCGCTTCCCACGAGACTCAAGGCCTGGGCCGTCGTGATCATTCCGCTGTAGTCGTCCTCTGCGCGGTTGTTCTTGATCTGGTAGTTGTGGCGATAGGCTTCCTTGTCGTCGCCCATGTCGCGAATCGACACGCCGTGCACGGGAAAAGGCCCCTCGCCGGCCAGCTTGAGACTTTCCGGGTCGCTCGGGTTGCTCAGCACCATGGTGTAGACCAGCTCGTATTCATACTCGGTGCCGTCCGAACCGTTTTCGTATTGGCCGTCCAGGTAGATGTCGTTGTAGCGGGCCAACTGGAGGATGGCCGTGCCGTCGGACACCGTGGGCGCGTCGACGTAGAGCAGGTCGCTGTACATGCTGGGAATGTCGCCGGCATGATTGAAGATATGATAGATCAAGATTTCGTCCTGGCCGAAGGTTCTCCCAAACCGCCAGCCGCCCGACCGATCGATGCCGATCGTCTCGTGGATGCCGCGGAACAGTTCGTCCGAGTGGAACGCGACGGAAAAGCCGCGGCGATTCACGTCGGCGCGGCCGTGCTCGCTGCCCTTGAGCCGCACGCCGACGTCGTAATAGACCTTGCCCTCGTCCACCACAGTGGCTCCCAGCCGGTCATTGCTCATCAGGTTCGTCGACGCGCTCAGCACGGCGATGTCCGCCGAAGTCATGATGATCCGCATGCTGTGCAGCCCCGCGACGCTCCCCATGCCGTCGTCGACTTTCCACAGGGCTCTTGAGTCGGGTCCGGCCGCCGGATACATCGACGTGGCGCCCAGGCCGTCCTCCCCTTCCACGTAGAATTGAACGACCGCGCCGGCCGCCTGACCCGGCACGACACCCGTGTACAAACCGTCGTCGCCCGGCGTCATGCCGGCGCTCGTCCAGCCGCCGCCGTCGACGGAGTACCACAGCGACATGGTGGCCACGCCGTCGGGATCGTCGGCGACGACCGACACGGTCACCGCCTGGCCGGCTGCCGGCGTGACCGGGCCGTGCTGCAACTGGCTGTAGGTCGGCCCGAGGTTCGTCTCGAACACCGAGTTCTGTGCCCCCGGCGTGCCGCACTGCTCGGGGACCTCTAGTATGGTCGTCTTCGGCAACAAGTTGAAAAACAGCCTGGTGTTCAACTGGCTGGAACCGCCGAGCCATTTCGCCTGCAGCGAGATTTCATACTCCGTGCCGAGCTGGATGGGCACGAACGAGGATCCGTACTTCAACGTCGTCTCGGCATGGTTGGCCAGGTGCTCACAGCACCCGGTCGCCACCAGGTGCAGAACCTGGTTGCCCGGGTTGCCCGGGTCGGTGATCACGCTGCCGTGGTGATTGCCGATAATCCGCCACTTGCTCGTGGTGCCCGATTCGAAGGAGCCGTTCTGGATCAGTTGCCTGGCCGCGCCGTCGGGGTCTTCGATCACACTGATGTCGTCCAGCAGGACTTCGCCGGCGTCGAGCAGGCCGAGGATGAACTCGTTGTAGGTCGCCGGGTTGTTCGAGTTGGGGGGATTGGCCGCGATGCCGCTGTAGGTGATCGTTTGCCACTCGGAGCCGGTCCCCTCGATGCTGGCGGCCCAGACCTCGCCCTTCGAGTTGTCGGCGTCCGGATCCCGCAGCTCCAAACTGGAGCCGCCGCCGTCGGCGTAGCCCGGCCAAGGTTGATCCTCGTAGTAGTGGACCTCGTCGGCCGGATTGCCGGCGGCGTCGACCAACAAGATGCGATCGTCCTGGTTGGACAGGCTGCGCGAGAAGTTACCGATGATGTCGATGCCCGGGTACTTCGCCTCGAGCGAAGCGGCATTTTGGGCAACCACCAGGTATTCGCCCGAATCGATGGTCGTGCCGTCGGGAAACTCAAAATCGATCGCGTCTTCAAACGCCCAGCCCGACAGGTCGACCGTAGCGCCGCCGCGGTTGTAGAGCTCGATCCACTCCTCGGTGGATTCGGTGTAGGGGTGTCCCTCGGAGATCGTTTCGGTGGCCTGCAGCTCGGCGGCGAAAAACGCGTCGTCGTCGCACAGCTCGGCCTGGTGGAGTTCAACGGCCAGGACGTTCGTGCCGGCGACGAGCGCGTCGGACGCAATCGCGACGGGTCCGTTCATGCTGGGCAGATCGACGATCGAGTCGGCCAGCGTGTCGTAGTAGATCGAACCGTCGGGCATGTTCTGGCGATAGACTTCCACGCCGTTGAGATAGAACACGGCGCCGTCGTCCACCAGCGTCTTCAGTGCCAACTCCGTTTCGGCAACATCTCCGTCAAAGTCGAACTCCGTACGGAAATAGAACGTCGTGGCCCCCAATGTCAACAACGTGTCGACCTGCATGTCTCTGCCGGCACTGTGGTCGGCGATCTGCTCGCTGGAGAGGGCGTAATCGTAGATTGCCACCTCGTCGATGATCCCGTTGAACGGCTCGTCACTGCCTGCGGAGCTGCCGATGTAGGCCTTGGCTCCGCCGCCGCTGCTGATCAACCCGCCCAGAGTGACGCTGTAGCACTCGACCCCGTCGACCCAAATGGCCTTCTTGCCGGTGGCCGAGTCGTACGTGGCGGCGATGTGATGAGCGTCTCCGTCCTTCAGATCATCCAACGTGGGGCGGCCGGCGACGCCATCCAACGGCATGTCCAGCTCGCCGTAGCCGCCCACATTCAGTCCAAACGACAGAATGGAGCCAAACTCCTGAAAGGAGAAAAGGATACGATCGTCGCCGTCTTCCTTGCGGAACACCTCTTCGTACTGGATGCTACCCAGGCTGGGATCCGGCTGGATGATTGCCTCGATGGAAACGCCAGTGGTAAATGTGAAGTCGCCATCTCCCTTGCCGACATTGACCGCGTCGCCAGGGATGCCGTGGAACTCGGCCGCCCCCAAGCCGACCAGCCCCGACGTTCGGTCGGCCGTTCCGCCGAACGTGCCGTCGTTGTCGTCGACCTGGTCGTAAGCCGTGCCGGTTCCGGACGCCGACTCGTCGAAGTTCCAATACGAGACGGGACTGTCCGCCAGGATCATACTGCCGTAGTCCAGCGATCCCGCGCCGAAAGACGCCGCACCAGACGGCCACGAGCCGTCGTTATAGCCCGGGTCGCGCCAGGCCGTTCCCAGATTGCCGCCCGATTGATCGTAACGCCAAGTTGCCCCCATCTCCACCGGCACCGTCTCGTCCATCTCGGCAGACGTTTCGTGCTCCGGGCAAGCGTGGTACATCACTTCGTTGATCACGATCTCGTCGTGCACGTCGAAGTCGTTTTCGGACCCGGGCGTTGCCGAACTTGGCCAGAGCCACTGGCCCGTCTCCTCGTACCTGCCGCGCAGCGAGTTCTTGACGACGATGCCGTCAATGACCAGACTCGTGTCGGAGTTATACAGATAGAGTCGCTCTTCATCGGCTGGAGCGAAACCGATCAGCGTTTCCGTAAGCAAGAGGTAGTCGCCGGCGCCGACCGACTGAGAAGGAAACACGTACTCGTCTTCGTCGGAGGACGCGAGAACGAAACCGCCCACGTTGATCGGATCATCACCCAGATTGACCAACTCGAGCCAGAAAACGGCCTCGTCGGCCGCCTCCACCTCGTTGAACGCCAGGTCGATCGTCGCCGGGCCGGTCGCATTCGACTCACCCGGTGTGCCGCCTACCACGTAGCTGCTCGTCCAATTCTCGGCCGGCCCGCTCGGTGTGACCGGATCGATCTTCGCCAGCGACACACCGCTTCCATCGGCCGCCGGCGGCCAATCGCCTTCGTCGCCATACTCGACGAGGTCCATCAGCCGATCGTTGCGATCGAGCAGCTCAAGGCTCTCTCCGGCGTTGGAAAGCTGGCCGTCGTAAGGTCCCAGCGCGCCGGTGATCCCCGCAGCGGCTTCCAAGGCGGCCGGGTCCTTCGCAATCACCAGGTATTCGCCGCCGTCGATAAACGTCCCTTCGGCGAATTCGAAGTCAACGGCGTCGTTCAGTTTCCAGCCGGAGATGTCCATGCCGACAGACATCTGATTATGGAGCTCGATGAATTCGAGCACCTCATCTGTCCCCGCCGGATTGTACATGATCTCGTTGAAGACCACCGTGCTGTCTGCCGAGAGCATCACGCGAGGCTCGAACCGCTCGAACCGGAGTTGGGTTCGTGGCGGGCGAAATCGCCTTCGTTTTCGGAAACGCGGGTCGGTCTTCGACTTCCGGCCTCGGTCGTAGCGGCGTACCATCTCCGAACCCTCCCGTGCTGTTGGGGACGTCAAGCATCCGCACCGGTTTGGACAATCAACCTGAGAACCAATGGCCTATGCCTTTGCGATCCCTTGTCTTGAATATGATGTCAATCAATTCGCCGGGCCGGGCTGTCATTTGCTTGGGCAAGGCGATGCGCACGGGCAGTCCCCACTCGAGCACCGCCGGATCGCGACGGTGGTGTTGCGGTATCAACTCGAATTGGGGCCCAACGCGCTCGACCCTCGTGGCAACCCGACGGCTGTTGGGCAGCCGGATCCGGACGTCGACCGGTGTGTCCACCGTCGGCCGGATCCGCTGCTCCTGCCGAATGTAGCTGACGATGTACCGGCCCACCGGCGCCGCAATGGTCACGATCGGGTCGCCTTGACGGACGTGCTGGCCGGGCCAAGACAATATCTCACAGATAGTACCGCTGATCGGGGCTCGGATCTCCAGCGTCTCGACCTGAAGCGCCAGCTCTTCGACGGCCGATTGCTGCTTGACGATCTCGACCTGTACCGGAGCCAGCAGTCGCGTCACTTCGATCTGCTGCGCCGAGAAGGCCCCGAGGCGCCTCTCCGAGACGGCCAGTTGTGCTTGCGCCTCTTTCAAGGCCTTGCGGTTCTCGTCGATGCGGCGAGCCACTTCATCACGGAGAAGTCTTACCTCGCCACACTCCATCTCCGAGATAATCCTTCGCTCCGTCAGCCCCTCCAAAAAACCGAGCCGCCACTCGTGGCGTTTCATCGCCACGCGGTCGGCCTCGATGATCACCTTACGATCCAGCACGTCGAGCCGGCGGCGTTCGACGTCCCAGCTCAGTCGGGCAATCTCCTGGGTATCATCAAATCGCCGATCTGCCTGGTCCCACGCTACACGCGCCTCGACGGCATCGAGTTCTCTGTCCAAACGTTTCACTTCCAGCCGCGCGGTGCGGATCGCCGCCAGCACGGGCCGATCATCAAGCCGCGCGATCAGCTCCTCTTGCCCCACCGTGTCGAACAGCGACCATTGGCCGCCGAGCAACGGCACCACCAGGCCGTCGGCGCCAGCGGCAACGGTCACCCGGACTGCTTCGACTTCACCCAGCGCGTTGGGCATCTGACCCTGCCGTTGCCAAAGCGCCAGCGCCAGTGCCACGCAGACGCCGAAGCTTAGCAAGGGCAACACCTTGTACCGGAAGCGACGCCACCGCTGCGCCAGCGAAACGGGTATTCGCTTAGGTTTTGCCATCAGGTCAAGTAGGTCCAAAGCAACTGGGAAAGTGACGGCTTAAATCTCCAATTCCTCTTCGCGAAGAAACAGAGAGACGTTCTCCAAGCCCTCGGTCTGCGTGAGTGCCCACTGCAGCTCATCGCTTCTTGCCGGATTGCGCAGCAGAAGCCGCCAGGAAAGGTCCAGCCCCTCGTCCGAAAGCCTCCGCTCACTGGCCAGCCTCGTTCGCATGCTGTGTCGTTTCAGAATCTGCTTCAGCTTGGCCACGCCGCCGGCCAAGTCGCCGGTCACCCGTAGCGACAAAACGGCGTCAAAATGGTGCCGGCTGCCGAACGACGTCAGCCGAAGATAGATGAACACCAGGGCAATCCCCAGCGCGCCGACCAACGAGGTCGAATAACGCATCGTGCCCACGGCCAACCCTTCGAGGATGGCCCAGAGGATAAACGTTGTATCTCGCGTGTCTTTCAACACGTTGCGGAATCGGACCACCGCGAAGACCGCCAACAGCCCAAAGGCCACGATGATGCTTCCCGACATCAATACCATCATAATGGCCACGATCACCGGGATGACAACGAGCGACACAACGAAGGTTTGCGAGTAGGAAAGTCCCTTATGGGTCCATCCATATACCCAACCGATGAACTGGCCGATGACGAACGCCAGCAAGAGAATGAAAAGCACCGTCTCGACCCCGATGCTGGCGGCGCCGTAATCGCTGCTAAAGAGCATCGTGACCCAGTCGTTCATCATGCAATTCCCCTGGCCGCAATCCGCCGCCGGCTCGAACGCAGACCAAGCGCTTGGATACAATAACAGTACTTGGGAACCGAGCGACGTTGGATGTTGAAAGTCTGCACCAAAGCGCGCATCCAGTCGGGAAACCGGTCATTGAACTTCAACTCGAGAATCACTTTGTCCAGCTTGACCTTGGTACCGTCGCGAGGCATCTCCAGTCCCACCTCGGCGTCGAACAGACTACCCATCAATTGGCGGTCGAACGTGACGCGAACCCGATTGCTATCCGGCAAGACGTACGCTTCACGCAGATACGACACGTAAGCTACTTCCCGCGCTTGGATCGATCGGCCCAGTTGATGGAACCGTCGAAGCACGGCTGCGCTGGCTCGTGCACTGCCGTTGTGGCTCATTAGATACGAATCGTCCGGCACTCCGCCCTGCAAGAGACACCGCACGCCTTCACGCGTAACACAAGCTCGGTCCTTGCAGATGACGTCGGCCTGCCGCGCTTTGATCTCCAGGAAAGCAGGGCTTTCGGGCAAGTCATCGTAGAAGCGAATGCGGAGCTTGAAGCGGTTCTTCGCTCCACACATCGTCTGTCCGTACAAGTCCAACGACGTAGTGTCCAGGTAGAGACTCGCAACGCGGTAGGCACAGTGCGGCCGATTCGGGTCGGCGTGTTCGTCGAGATCGAGGTAGCTGCTGACGAAGTCGCGAACGTTGCGCGCGCACGCTTCACTAAGGAGATACTTCATCTCGAACCGACTGTATTGCAGCCGCTGGCGGAACGGCATAGTCAATCACCTCATGCCAGCCGCCCCAGGACAGTTGAGAAGTGTCGAGCGTGGTGAACAAGCGATCACCGCGATTTGCGTCCACACTAATCACGCGTGAGCATCGTTTCTTGGACAGCGAAATATATTGATCCCCCCAATATCCTTTATGATATATGATAAGCTCACGGCCTTGATAGAGCAAGGTTTTGTTCCTATTTCGATCTGTGAGCCACCCGTTAAGCCTCGATGCGAATGCGGCAAACCAGTGAGTGGTCTGTTGCGAGCGTCGCAGTAGAGGACCTCAGCCCGGACGTCTCGGCAGCCAGGGACGTTCGACAACAGTGTGCCATGGCTTCGCAAAACTGGTGTTGCCGTAAACCAATGGCACTAAATGTCTTCCGGCACGGCGAACCGGAAAGCAATGGCAGACTGTGGTGAGAGATCCGGGCTAGAGCCTTCCCCTTGGCGGTCAGTCTGGCAGAATTTGGCGGCGGGTTCTCGGGGTGCCCCAAAAAACGGCTTGAAGCGCGGTCTTCCAATAGCCCGTATATACGCATGTATATGTTTGGCGAGCGTCAAGGACCACGATGACTCCACCGCCCTGGCCTCCTACAAGTACCTCGGCACGGGCACGGTCGTCGAGAAGGATTCGCTCTGGTAGAAATGAAGTCAACAGACTCTTTCCTATCAGAACGTGTTTTGAAATTGCCTGAATAGCAAGAAATCGCTACGACTCGCTTTTTTGGGGACTAACCAAGGAAGGAGCCGTAGCGATGGAAAGTAAACGGAATTGTGCCAGTGATTTGACGAATCGGCAATGGTGTTGACGGCGGTCCAGAACTGCGGCTCGATACGCCGAAAAACGTGGTATATGGGACAGGTCCCAAGGATTGCCCCCCGGGAAGGAAGGGCATTGGCTTGTTGGGAGTTCATCGGTACCCTGAAAGGCCGTGACCAGACGCTACTGTAGATTCTGACTTGAGGTAGTCGCGAAGGTCGCCGCCAGAGGTCGTACTGAGTTTCGTGGTAGGCGTTTCGTGGCATACCACGAAACCCCCGAAATACCATCATAAGTTGTTATGCTTTGTCAGAGATTGCACGGTTTGCACGATATGCCGAATTCACTATAACCAGTTTCGTACCATAGGTTTTGAGCTAAAAAGGCCGGTTTGCCTCGGTGTTTTCCCAAGCTGGACGTCGCGGGTTCGAATCCCGTCTCCCGCTCTTTCTAACATTTCTAGCAAAGGAGTTGTCGCAACCGCCATATTGGACGCCGAGTTCAAGTGGACTGTCCGCGGACGCCCAAAACCGGCCAGGCATGGGCGCGCTAAAACCGGCCATTATTGAGGAGATTGGATTCGTCATTGAGCCTTCAGCATCCCCCAGCTGAAGGAGACTGTAGATGGCGAATCGACTCGCAATGGCCCAAATTAACGCAATTCTTACCCTTCATCAATCAGAACACTCTAACCGCCAGATCGCCCGAATGTTGGGCGTCAACCGGGAGACGGTCGGTAAGTACGTTGCCCTCGGGCAGGCTCAAAACCGGCCAAACGCGCCCACCGGGTCGGAAGCCGACGGCGGAGGGGGCGGTCCACCACCACCGACCGGTCCGACGAGCGATTGTGAACCGTTCCGCCAGCTCATCCTCCAGAAGATGGGGCAAGGGCTTTCGGCCGTGCGGATCCATCAGGATCTCCGCGATGAGCCCGGCTTTTCGGCCAGCTACTACAGCGTCCGCCGCCTCGTCAACCGGCTGAAGCGGAAGACGGATCTTCCCTTTCGGCGTTTGGAGACCGCGCCGGGCGAGGAGGCCCAGGTCGATTTCGGCACCGGCGCGCCGGTCATCGACCGCGACGGCAAGCGTCGTCGCACATGGATCTTCCGCATCGAGGATACATCAAATCGTTGCGAGCCTTTCACGTCTCTCCTTGCGAGCTCACCTTCACGTTTCGCGACGACCAGCACGAGTGTTCGCTCGAAGAGGTCTTGGCTCTGAAAGAAGAAAACTGGTTCAGCCGGGGCGTGGCCCTGGCCGAGCAATGCAACCGCCACATCGTGGCCGCCAGTATCGAGCAGTGCGAGAAACAGTGGGCCGGCAACGGAACCAAACACCAGATTATCGCAGCAGCCTGCTCGGTCGACCACGCCAGGCAAGTCGCCGAGTTGTATCGCCAGGCCGGCTACCATGCCGAGGAAATCCATAGCGAGCAGCCCAAACGCCAGCAGCAGAACGTGCTTGCCCGGCTCAAGTCGGGCAAACTCGACGCCATTCTGCAGGTACAGATGCTCGGCGAAGGGTTCGACCATCCGCCGCTGAGCATCGCGGCCGTCTTTCGTCCCTTCCGGTCGCTTGCACCTTATGTACAGTTTGTTGGCCGTATCATGCGTGTCATGCGGCAAGGATGCCCGGGCAACGCCGACAACTGTGGGGCCGTTGTTTCCCACGTCGGACTCAATACCGAACGGCATTGGCAGGACTTCCGCCTGCTGGACAAGTCGGACCAGAGCCTCTGGGCGGGTTTATTAGTGACCTTTTAACCTTCACCGACGCCTGTCGGCCCGTGAACAGTCCGCGCGAGAGGCGGAATCCGCTCTGATTTGTGCCTATTGATGTTTGCATGGCCATTGAACGGTTGGCCATGGCCGAACTGCCTTGAAAGCCGGGCTCCCGTTGGTCGCCCTGGGTTCATTAGCCATGCAAGGGTCAATAATTGGCCGCTAAGCTGCCTTCAAGCTTGCTTCAGAAACACCCCGCAGGCCGCCAATAACCGTCCCACCCCTTGAGCAACCAGTTCGCCCTGGTTAGACTTTGCTTTGTGGGAGGAAATCAAATCTCCTATCAGTTCACGGAATCCGTACCAATGGTATAAAGGCTTGGTGGGTGAACATTGCGTCCATCCTGGAGCTGTCAGTCCGTCGACTTTGGACACCGGAGCCCTTTATCACTCGGCCGCTCAATACGATGAATTCCGGGTGAATTCCAGATAGCATGAAAGAGTAGCAGGGTCTCCAAGAAACGTAAACTTGGCGATTGTTTTCAGTCCGAGTTTACCCAATTTCCTACCAGTATATCAGGAGCCACGTGTTAATCTCGTTTTGCGCACTACTCGACGTGGACCCCATCCTGGCCGAAAACGTCATGGCCATGTTCCATGTGGTTCGAGGCAAATCACGTTCTCAGAGGTGAACCATGATGCCTGCGATGCTGCTAGGGCTGCTGTTGGCCACGGTCGCCGGTATTTGCAATGCCGTCTTCGCCCTGCCGATGAAGTACATGCGCAAATGGGAGTGGGAAAATATCTGGATCCAGTGGGCCCTCTGGGCCCTGGTGGTGAGCTCTTGGGTCGTAGCCTTGGTCACCATTCCCGATCTGCTGGGCGTTTTCAGGGAAACACAACAGGCCCACCCGGGCACGATTCTGTGGACCTTTATCCTCGGGATGAGTGGCGGCCTGGGAATGGTTACCTTCGGAGTGGGCATCACCCTGGCCGGTCTCTCCTTGGGGTTCTCGATCATCATCGGTATTGTCGCCGTGAGCGGCGCGCTAGTGCCCATGCTCATCCATCACCCTGGAAAATTGGTGACACCGGGCGGCATGCTGATTCTCCTGGGAATGTTCGTGACGGCCTGTGGTGTCGCGCTGTGTGGCAGGGCGGGGATGCTCCGCGAGCGCGGCCTGCAAGGGGGGACGGTCGATACCGCGGAAAGGAAACGTTTCAGGCTGGGGCTGATAGTCTGCATCGTCTCGGGAATACTGAACACGGGGACCAACCTTGCGTTCGATTTAGGCAAACCGATCGGCGAGATCGCCGCGACGCATCTGGATCCCCAGAGCATTTTTCTCAAGGGCAACGCCATCTGGGCAATATCCCTCGCCGGGGCCTTTGTGCCCAACGGCCTCTATTGCGGCTGGCTCCTTTTCCGCCGAGGTACCTGGAGGAAATACCTCCAGTCAGACACGAGAATCTACTGGTTTGGGACGCTGGTGATGGGCGTCGTGTGGATCTCCGCCTACGAGATCTACGGTGTGGGTGTCTTCAAGCTCGGAGCCCTGGGAACCACGGTCGGATGGGTGATTATGCTGGCCATGACTGTCGTAGCCGGGAACCTATGCGGCATTATCACCGGAGAATGGAAAGGTTCCCCTAAAAAATCACGCATCCGTATGGCGCAGGGCATCGCGGTGCTGCTTGCCTCCATTGTTCTGGTGGCCTTCGCCAGCTCCTGAACTTAAACGGCAACGGCGTGGGCCCCGTCGGTATCAATAAGACCGCTGGCTCAGGTGATCGACCATTCTGGATTGGGTTCGTGCAGGACCTCCGGCTCCCGCCCCGCCTGCAATTTGAGGACGTCCTTCTTGGCCGCGGCGATCGACTTGGCATCCGCATGGGCCTCGATGGCAAATTCAAAGGTTCGCGACTCGCCTCCCTGCAAGGTAACCACGCGTCCTTGTTTTGCTTCGAAAGGCCGCTCATTGGGGAAGTTTGTGCCCGGTTCCAGCCCGGTCACATAGCCGTCTTCCACCGCCTGGACATTCTTCCATTGGGTGAAGCAGGGCAACTGGTTCTTGTTGAGGAAGATACTCACGCCTTGAGTGGCCTCGGCGTTGTGCAAGAGGACGTGCGTGCGGCCCGACGCGTCGGCCAACAGATCGTGGTAGAGACAGGCCGAGTGGCCGCCGACCGCCGGGGCGGGATAAGTGTCCCAGGTGGGGATGGCTTCGGCCTCGACCAGGAAGCGCGGGGCCACCTTGGCCACCGGAGCAACGAGCTTCGAACCGGCGTTCACCAGTGGCGTGCCGACGTTGATGTGATAGATCATCTGGAACTCGCCCCGCACGGCGGAAAGGTTGCTCACCGTATCGACGATGCGCACGCCCGGCTCGCCCGGTTTGGTCGTGTAGCTGGTCGTCAGGCGAAGCTTTTTGCCAAAGAGCTCGGCGTCGTCGACCGTACCGCAGAAGAGCCGTGATTCATCGACCACGCCGCTGATGGTGATTTCGCCTGAGTCGTCGATGCTCACCTCGACCTGGTGCGCCGGTATGTTCTGGATTTTGCCGTGCAAAGGATAGCGCAAGACGCCCGCCTCGTTGAAGACCGGACTGCCGTTGCTTTCCAGACCGCATCGGGCCAGCAGCTCGTCGAATCCGTCCATCCAGCCCAGGCCGTCGGCCGCTTCGAGACGGACCAGTGATGGATGGATCGGTCCTCCTTTGACGGGTGCCTGCCAACCGAGCTGCACCTCGCCGAGCGTGGCCCGCCAGAGGCCCATCCCGCGCGTGGGCACGACGACAAAGCGGAACGCGCCGTTGTCGACTTCAATCACGTCCACGCCGTCGCGCATGCCGCCGTAGAGCCGTCGCTTTATAATGCTCAGGCCCTCCGGCACGCCGTCGACGTCTTTCGAGGTCAACTCGAGCTTTTCAACGAATTGATCTTCCGCCACATTGAGAAGGGTCCATGTTCTTTTAGCCATTTCTTGAAATCTCCTGTATCATTTTGAGGACGAAGCTTCGGGAATTATCTCAGTGTCCGTGACCTTCACACGAAAGGACATTTCAAAACCAATGGTCTGATTGTTGTCATTCTGAGCGAAGCGAAGAATCTCGGCTTCTACGGGGGAAGAGATCCTTCGCTTCGCTCAGGATGACCGTTTTGAAATGCCCTCGAGCCATGTTACGACAAGATTCGGTTGGTGACTAGGGGCCTCTCAGGGTCAAATCTCCGGACACGGTTGGACAAGCCGGCAGAGGCGACCGACGCTTGACTTCGGTCTCCTGGGTCATTATAGTGCAAGCTGAGTTTCATTGTAACCAAGTTGGCAATACGGACCGTGTCCGGGAGCACTGCCGGATGAACAGGACGGCCGTACGGATCTTGATCGTCGGCATTCTGGTTTCGCTGCTCGGCCCATTGGCCAACGCCGGCGGGATCATCGGTGCTGTCTCCAAGCCGAGCAGTCCTTTCTGGTCCTGGCGGCTGACCGGTCCGGGTGCGATCAACGACACGGCTTCGGTGGGCATCGGCGGAACCGACCTGGGACACATGGTCAACCATAACGGCAAAACCTATTTTCTCTTCGGCGATACGTTCTCGGGCGACACTCCCTCCGACGGAGGCAACTGGCGCCAGAACGCGATGGCCTATTCGACCGACACCAACCCGTTCGATGGCATCATCTTCGACGGGTGGATCACGGACGCCAGTGGGCAAGCGTGCGAGGTGATTCACTCGGGCAAGGGCAACCCGATCGGGGAGATTCCGACCGGCGGGGTGAGCACCGGCGGACGGATCTATGCCTGGTACATGGCGGTCAGTGACTGGGAAGGGGACGGCGAAAATGACTGGGACATCGACTACGCCGGGCTGGCCTACTGGCAAGAGGGTGACCCTCAGTTTACCGTCATCAACGACTTCGAGTTTGACGGCGAGGGTAATTTCGGCATGGTGGCGGCTAGTCTTCGACCGGCCGCCGAAGGCGTCGACGATGAGCACGTCTATATCTGGGGAACGCCCTCCGGAAGATGGGGCGGGGTGAAGCTGGCTCGCGTGATGCCCGGGCAAATCGAGGATCGAAGCCAGTATGAATTCTTCGACGGACTACTGAACGGGACTCCTCAATGGACGGCGGACGAGTTCGAGGCCGACTTGATCGTGGAGCCTGCGGTCAGCGAAATGTCGGTCATGTACAACCCGGCGGTCGAGGCGTGGACCATGTTGTATATCAACGTGGAAAGCATGGCGTTGGAGATCCGCCAGGCAAATGACCCGTGGGGCAACTGGTCCGATCCGGTGATAGTGGCCGACGGGGACGATTATCTCATGGGTATGTATGCCCCGTACATGAATCCTCTCTACGTCGCCAGAGGCGGCAAGACGATCTTCTACAACTATTCGTATTGGGCCACTTATGACGTGTATCTGACCAGGGCATGGTTGACGGTCGCTACGCTGCCGGGCGACACCAACGGAGACGGCCGGGTTGACGAAGAGGATGCCGCGACCTTGGCCGCCAACTGGGGACAAAGCGGCGGCTGGGCAGAGGGTGATTTCAACGGTGACGGGGTGGTCGACGCGGCCGATGCTTCGATTCTCGCG
>Ga0315543_1001706_pt1 | contig 23033 bp, 22 predicted proteins | sample SalMarSW160210MG_2_FD_203098 | JGI IMG/M metagenome (GOLD analysis project Ga0315543, IMG submission 203098) | Salt marsh sediment microbial communities from the Plum Island Ecosystem LTER, Massachusetts, United States - Salt Marsh Sediment SW1601-210 ... | reverse complement strand
AACTCAGATAAGAGAAATTATACCAGAGAACGTAACCCGGAGAACCCGTTTAGCCCGGTGGTGTAGTGGACAATCATGGAGGCCTTTGGAGCCTTCGACGGGAGTTCGAATCTCCCCCGGGCTACCATCCTCTAGAGTCTAATTTATACTTTTTAGCCGAGAGAGATTTCGCTCATCTCCCCTCTTTTTTTGCTCAGTTTAGCGTCCGGATGCTGAGGCTATGAGTGAGCAGAATATTACTTGTGAAGGCTGTGGTAGCAGATGGTTTTTCGTTGGTGTTTGTAATCATATAGTAGCTAGGCTTGTTGAGTGTCCTTTGTGTACTGGGGAAAAATTCGGATAATTTTCTGGAGGAATCTTCTATTGCTTGGCGGGTCTGGTGGAAGTCAAAAAGTTTTGTCTCAGAAGTCAAAAGTCAAATTTTACTTTAGTACTGTTAGGTCCAGAGTTATTCCTATCCTCAAGCGGATTGAGGTGGGTGATTACCCTTCCAAGATAGCACGTATATATGGATGGAGCAAACAACATGTCTTTTACTACCTCAAGAAGCTGAAAAAAGCTGGTTTAGTGCGACGTCAGGTTCGATCTAGCGTTGTCTTCTACGAGCTAACTAACAAAGGTAAAGAACTTCTCGCATCATGCGAGGGTGTGGTTTATGGGTCTGGGGTTTTTCGGTTGCATCGGTGTAGGGTGAAGTTTCCAATTTTGCGGGAGGGATGTTATCCGTTGGGGAGTTTTCGTGAGGTTGAGTTGGTGAATTGGACTGCTTTGTTGGGTTTGGAGCGTGGGGTTCATGTGTGTAAGACTACTCGGCATTGGATTGTTCATGTGGAGACTTTGTATGGGCGCCATCCTGGTGAATTATTTGCTTTGGCCAAGAATTTGGCTGATCGTGTTGCCAAGTCGATGGTGTTGAAGTATGGTGTTGTGTTAGGTGAGGGGGAGATTACGAAGGGTTATGAGTTGGCTATTGATGATCCGGTGGCTAAGCTTCTTGCCAGGTACTTCACGGTTAGTACTCCTAAGCGGAAGATGGATCATAGCCCAGGAGAGCTGGAGGGCGAGATTGATCATTTGAGTAGGGATGCTGCTATCGAGTATTTGATGATGCCTGAGAGGGTTAAGAAAGTAGAAAGCCAGCTCATAGGGGCGATTAGCAAACTTGACGATTTAGAAAAAGATGTGCATAATTTGGTTTCGATTCTTCGAGAAGCTGCAGCGCCTAAAGTGGCTAAGGTAGACTCTTCGCAGCCGGATAAAGAGAGGAGGTATATTACATGAAGACTCTTCGTGGCGTCTTTTACGGCGGACATGATGAGTGCATCCACTGCGGTGAATATGTCCACCGTAACGCTTTTTTGGTGTCTGTTTCTGCGCAAGCCTCAAAATGGGCTTCTTTTTATTCTTTTTTTTGGGCTTGTTTTCGGAAATTACGTCTTTTTTCGGAAGGTTTAAGACATGTTATTTCTGACATTAAAACATCTACGTTAGTCGTTTCAGTTGGGTCACTTCGTATTGTTACGGTTAGAACGTATTGAGGGGTTTTGCCATGGAAAATAGGTTAGAATCCACGCAAAACGGGTCTGAAAAGCCTCAAAAAAGGCGTTCTGAAGAGGAGAAGGTAGGTCGGCGCAAGTGGATTGTTCGGACTCTTAAGCGTATGGAAGATCGTCAGAAGCGTATTGATCGTAGGACTCGTATGTTGGCTGCTGGTCTCCGTGAACTCTTCATATTAGGCGAAGACTATGTTTCCATGGTTGCATGCCAAGACGAAATTGATAAAGCTATTCTAGTTGCTCTTCGCGAAGCTGGAGCAACAGGTCGCCAATCAGGCGAACTAGCAGCCCAACTAGATATTGATCATAGAAACGTCTCACGTAGAATCTATTGCATGAATAAGAGGATGGAGCAGGAGATTGGTGAGAGTATTGTTGAGAAGCAGGGGCATAAATGGAGGTTGATTCCTCGGTTGAGGCGTGATTTTGATGTTGCGAGGGGATGAGAAGGAGGGCGTTGGTGCATCAGATGAATTAGTTTCTGTTTAATTTTTTGGTTGCAGTTTAGAAGATTTTTGAGAAGTCGTCGTAGACTTTTTTTCTGTGTCCGATATAGAGTATGATTACTTGTTTTTTGTTTCTGTTGATTTCGAAAATGGCGCGATAGTCGCCGATTCGTAGGCTCCAGAATTCGGAGTGTTTTAGGTTTTTATGTAGCCTTTTCCTTTTTGGAGTTTTAGTGTGAAGCTGAGTTTTCCGTTTTTGTCTAGGTAATCTCTGAATTGAGTTTTACAGTTGTTGCAGGTGAAGGCGTGGACCGTGAATCTTCCATATTTCCATTTTTTATCTGGATTTGTCACTTCTTTCTTGCAGGTTGGGCATTTTGCCATGTTTTTTCCCCTTCAAGTTTATTCTCTTAGTTTTGTTTAAAAACTTTTTATGTTTCTAATGTTAGTTCTTTGAAATCTGGTCGACTGAGGAACATGTATGCAACTACCTCAAGTTCTTCAGGCAGTAGGGTTTTCGGTTTTCTCTTTTCTCTTAGGTCGATTCTGTATTTTTGGAAAAGCTGTTCCAAAGAGGAAAGGAGTGAATCTATGCTTTGGCTTCGGCGATATTCGTCTAAATATTCTGCGAAATCGCTTTCCCAAGCTACGAGATTTTCTTTCTGAAGGATACTGTAGACGGGAAGGGCTTTCTCTTTGTTTACTTTGCCTGAGGTGAAGGCGGCGAGGATTTCTTGTGTTAGTTCTCTTTGGCGTTTTGGTTTGATTCTTTGAGCGAGCCTTGCATCGAGGGGCGCGTTTACGGCGGTGAGAATGTTTTGTCTTGCTTTTGCGTCGATTAGATTGAATTGGCGGAAGCCTTCATAGCCCTTGATTGGAAGAATCAGGGGCGTGTCTTCTTTGCTTTCGATTTTTCGAAATAGCCAAGCAATGTCGTTGTAGTGGTCAAATTTTCCGGTTTTGAAGTCATAGTAGGTTATGTGCATGCCTTCTGGATTGCTTTTTTCTCTGTAAAATATGGCGAGTCCGTTTAGGTTTGATTGCCTTCCGCTTCTTCTGCCCAGGGGTATTGCTTCTAACGCACGTTTACCTATTTTCTTTAGGTATGCAAGTATGAATTGGAAAGGTGTTTCCATTGTTAGCAATTCCAGGCTTCTTTCCAAGTCATCCATTAGTTTCGGATCTTCTTGCATAATTCGGGTTGCAGCATTGAAGTTTTTCGGGTTCTCTCTTTCACCTAATATTGTTGCTTCTGTGCCGACTGTTTCTGCTATTTTCTGGATTTTTGTTTCCAATTTTTCGAGGAGACCGAGTAAGTCTTCAAGTTCTTTTTCGGGTATGAAGACTGATGATGTAGCTGTGTCGTATTGACTTCCAAGCCTGTCGACTCTTCCGGCACGTTGAACTATTTTCATCGGGTTCCATGGCAGGTCATAGTTTACAACGTAGTTGGCGTCTTGTAGGTTTTGGCCCTCGCTTAGAATATCCGTGCTAACTAGTACATCAACTTCCTTTTTGACATAGTCGGCTTTGTTTGCAATTGGCGCAAAATCTCTTATGATGCGAGCTCTGGCGTTTTGTTTTGTTTCGCCTGTTAGAAGTTCTACTCGTTTATCGCCTAACGCAGCTTTTAGATCAGCATAAACGTATCGTGCGGTGTCTACGAATTGCGTGAAGATTACAGCTTTTTTTCCATCGGTTTCGAAAACTTTGTCTTTGACGAGTTGTTCTTTAAGCGAGATTAGTTTTCTGTCTGCGTATGGTTTTATTCGTTCTAAGCTTCGTTTTAGAGGTTCGAGGAGTTGGCAATCTTGTTTGATGTCTCTTTTCATTTCTCGTTTTTTATAATCTGAAGTTAATGGTATCAGAGGCACTTTTTCTAGGGTTTCGTAGAATTTTTCGTCGTTTTCTTCTCCTTCTTGTTCCCTCATTTCCATTAGTATTTTATGGAATGCTTTGCTGTTCAGTATTTGGTCTTGGTCGAGGACTTTTTCGAAATATATGTAGAATTTTTCAAGGCGTTGTATGCTTTTTCTTATGGCTTCTACGCTGCTTTCAAACCTTTTTAATAAGCCTATTTTTTGCAAAGTGGCTCGGTGTTCCACTTCAAACTTTTCCTTTTCTTCAAGCGATATTCGATAAGAATCTACTCTGTAGGGAACTAAGTTAAGCTGGTCGATTGTATCCAAGACTTGTTTGTAAATCATTCCGCCGAACAACGCGGTTAGGCTGTACTCTACTTTTTTGAGGATTCTGTCTGGAAATCTAACTGGCTGCCCGTTGAGTAAGGCTCCGGCATAATTCTCTTTTATGTATTGTCTCGTTCTGCGTATCATAAGTTCGTCAAGTAGCCGAATTATGTCTTCAATTCCTTCAGCAAGTTGTTTTCTATCCGCAGCTACAAAATACCGTTTCAAATCAGTAATTCCCAACTCTGCAAAGTGGGTGTCGTCGCCTGCTGTTATAAGTGTAAGTTGATGGTACAGATCCATGAGCGAATTGTGTATGGGCGTCGCTGTGAGGAGTATTAGTTTTTTCCTCTTACCTGCAGAAAGCAGCTTCATAAGATTTTGATGTCTGTTTGTAGAAAAGTTGCGGTAGTTATGGCTTTCGTCTATGAGGATAACGTCTACGTTTAGGTAATCTTCGGGGTGAAATGATTCTGTGCCTGTGCTTTCTAGTGTGACATCTTTGGTTTTTATGCTCTCTTCCCAGAGTTTTGGATTCCATACAGTTTTAATAACTTGTGATGGAGCTATCAGCATTGCTTTTTTTCTTTTTACAGCGACGAGTTCTCTTAGAAGTTCGAGTCCTATGTGAGTTTTTCCTAGACCTGTGGAGTCCGCTATTAGTACACCGTTGTATTTCTTTAGAATTCTAAGTGCGGTTTTTACGGCGTCTTCTTGGAAACTGGTGAGTTCGACTACTTTTTCTTTTTCTCTTTCGAGTTCCTCTAGGCGTGGTTTGTAGTATTCGTAGAGGAATTTCATGTACATTTTGAATGGTTCGAGGGGTAGTCCGAATTTGCTGCTTTCTAGGAGGTCTATTAGTTCCTGTTTGACGTCTTCGCCTTCTTTCCATCTTCTTTCGAACCATTCTTGGACTTTTTCTTGTGCTGACGGTTGATAGAGTATGGCGTTCAGTTCGATGTTAGTGGCTAGACCTGCGCCTGTGAAGTTGCTTGAGCCGACGGCTGTGGCTTCGTCGAATATGTAGCATTTTGCGTGGTTGAAGCGTCTTGGGTTTTTGCGTATTTGAACTGTTGGCTGCCTTATGTATCCTATTAGATTATCGATCAGTTTGGCTGTCGCTTCCGTGATCGCAAGTTTTGTCAATTCCTCATTTAGTGTAGTGTCCAAATCGACGCAGTTTGCCAGATCCGGATTTCCGGTGATTGGTGCTTCTTTGCCGAAAAGTAGACGCATATTGAAGCCTGCCTGTTTTGATGCGTTCCAAAGTTCATCTTTGATTATTGCAAAGCCTGAAATATTGAAGAAGCCTGAAGCGATGTCTACTTTTCTAGTTTTCCTAAGAGTTTCTTTTATAAAATGCGCCATTGTATAGCTGTCTGTTTCGTTGTCAACTATTTCCTTCTTCATGCAGGTTTCCCTTCATTTTGTTCAGGAGTTAGTGAGTCAAAATAAGATAGAACACGTTTTCGGACTTCGCCATTAAACTTTCGGACTAAAGTGTCATCCCATTTAATTTCTTTCATTCTGATGAGTTCCTTGTCTTCCTCAAAGCCTTCAAAAGATTGCATGATTATGTCAAGTTGCTCTCTAAGCAGCCCATAATGTTTCGCTACAAGAGCGTTTAATTTAGCTGTTAGTTCGATTCTTTCTTTCATAGACAGCTTGCCATAATTGACACCAATTTTTTCAGCAAGATCCTTGAACCTTTCGTCTATGCAGCTTAGGCGAGTTGATGCTTTAATAATTTGATTCCCAATTGCATCAGTTGGTGATGCTGGAACTGGAGTTTGATAAATGAAGAAGAAACTAAGATTCATAGTGACTCTGCTTCTAATCAAGAAATCAAAAACTATTGAGTTAAGTATAGCTGCCAAGTAGGCAAGAATTGAGTAATAAGTAACATCGCCAGGTCTCATGCCTTCTTTCTTAGGTAATACAATGGGAGCTGAATGGGCAAAAAAGGAGTTCGGAGGAACAATACACGCAATCATGCTTCTCACATCTGTACTTCTCGCCACATTCCGGAACCCAAGCCTTACAACGTCATGCAACTCTTTGTTGATGCCAAGAAACTCTCTATGCCTAGCCACTGTTTTAAGACCTTTAGCAGGATCCACATTGAACATGGGCTTTTCGAAATCTGGTAAGAATTGATTGAAGTTCTTTCCTTCAATCAATGACCACCCACTAATATCAGTTTTGAACAAACCGCTATCTGTAGTTCGATTTAGCTCTTGTATCAAAGCAACAGTCCATCCTTTCTTTTCGTCTGCTAGAAGAAAATGTTTCTGATATAACCAACTGAACACTTTGAACTGATTGTTGTTTCTTATTTCAGGAATTGATAGACTGTCAGGTGCGGATGTCCTGATGAGTTCAATCGGCATATCAATGAATTTTTCTTGCTCAGTCTTACCATCTAGTGCTTCGACATCGTGCAAGTAGAAAGCTGCTGGAAAAACACCAGTTGATGGCGCATTATCAACCACGAGAAGGACAAACTTGTTTCTTGAGTCTATCTCAAAGATTTTCTTTTTGTTTTCAAACTCGTATAAGACTCTGATTTTTTTGTCAAAAAGTGCTTCTCTCAACTCCTTTGCGCCTTTGTTCGTAACAAAAGCTGAGTCAAGCACCAATGCAAAGCTTCCATCTTTAACAGCTAGGTTTAATGCTCTCTCTAGGAACAATTTCCAAAGGTTGGTGTGACCACTTCCTCTCCTAACAAACTGCTCAGATTTTTTGAAAAAGGCTAGTCTTTGTTTTATGTTTGTGCGATATTTTTCATAAGCCGCTTTAATTTCGGGCGAGTGAAGCAAATTCTGTTTTTTCTTGAGTTTCTCAGATTTCTTCTTAATTCTGCGGAATCTCGGGTAATGAACTGAAAAGAAGTCATCGTCTTCCGGCATGACAGCATCCCATGGTGGATTCATAACAATTAGGTCGAAACCATGAATATCCTTTGTAAACGCATCGGGAAACGCGAGCTCCCAATGGAAAAATTTGTATTTTTCAGCTAAATCCAGTGCATCCTTTGCTGAGGACCACCATTTTGGCTTTTGTCCATTTTTGAGAGTTTGGTAGATAAATGGCAAGTTGTTTGGAAGGTTTTTGTCTATATCCTCGTCAATAATTCGGGCACAGCATATACTTAGGAGGTCCCAAAGTGGCTTAGTCTTTTTTCTGATAGCTTCATAAGCTTCACGACTTTGATTCACTTCCTCGACTGTAAGATCAGCTAGCAGAGTAACCTCATCAAACAAGCTTGTGCCAGCTACAGTAATTGCGCCAGTCCACATGTCTATGGTAGTTTCAAAAACCTTGGATTCAATATTTTTCATCCATAATCCTATCAAACTGTCTCCACAGCGAATATGATGATCCAGAAAAGTCAAAGGAGTACCAATCGTAAAGGAATCAAGCCACAGAGAAACCTTTGCCAACTCCACAGCCAATGGATTAATGTCCACACCATAGACACAACGTTTCATAACAAGCCTTTTCAAAATTACATCGTCAGTTAACAAATCTGGATCAAGTCTAATTCTCCTCTTCCGCTGCTCCTCGATAATATTCTTCCGAGAATCCTCAATCTCCCTCATCAACGGCGCTTCAGGATACTCCTTCAACAAACCAATTATCCAATTAGTAACCTCATTCACCACAGCAACCAAAAAATGTCCGCTTCCCATCGCAGGATCAACAACTTTCAACCCCAACAAATCCTCATTGCATTTTTTCTCCAGTTCCAAGCTGCGCGGCTTTGATGCTGGTGGAAGCTGTCTTAAATGAGCCCTAAACCGTTCTTCCCTCATTTTGAAATGAGGCTCAAGCCCCTTCTTAACCAAGAAAGTCACTATCTCGTCAGGTGTGTAATAACTACCCGTGCCCTTCCTCGCCAAACCCTTCACCGAAAGATAAAGATCACCCTTATCCACAAACCCAATGGGCTTCTGCTTCAAATCCTCAGCATACTTTGCATCAAGAATCTCTTTCTTATAAATCACCAAAGACTGCTGCGCCTGTCTAACAGAATACTCCAACAAAGCCTCATAAAGAGACCCAAGATGCCGCACCCCAAGATTCTGGTAATCAATGCCCTTACCTTCGGTCTCCATCAAATCACGCATAGCAGGGACAAGAAACTCATTCTTTACAACGATTTTGTCTAAATCAGAATCCTCTTCAAATAAGGCACCATCATATTGCGGCAAATTCGCATCCGCATCCCCTCTGCTTATCCTAGAAAATAGCGTAGTCAAAATGCCCCAAACAGAATTATCAGCTGGCTTCTTTCCAAAAGCCTCAAGCCTGGGACGCAAAAACTCTAAAGAATATTCTCTATATTTCTCATTTTGGGTCGGCAATAGATTCCGTGATTCAGCATAAAGAACGAACAACAATCTGTACAAAAGCTTCAATGCCAAAGTTTTAGCCCGATCTAGCTCTTCCTGAGTGTACGTCGTAGAAACTGAATGATTTAGAACGCTTTTAACCAGATTTAGAAATAGCTCGCCATCAAACACTTTCTTCCTAAGATCATCCTCAACACATTTTGCATGTTTAATGCCCTCATCAAAAACCAAATCAACATCAGTAGTTCCCTGCCTCACAACCATAGACGAAGCCGAGAACAAAGAAACAAAATACACAAGCCTTCGGTCAGAATCAGCAACAACACCATCCAAGTCAACCTCAAAATAGTTTGTACTCGCAGAAGAAATCCTGCCAGAATACAACCGCCAGAGTCGCCCATTAGTGAGAATAACCCACGTTGAACTCTTCAAAGCCGAAACAGCCTGATAACTCGGAGCAACCCTATCCCCACTTTTAATATCCAAAGACTCAACATCAACCACAACACACGAAGCATCCAACTGCCTACCATGCGATCTCAACAGGTACTCTGGATAACCAGGCTTAGAAAGAATCTCAACACCATAACCTAAAGCCTCCAGAACCCTAACAGCTTTCTCAGAATTAGCAGGAAATTCACCTTCAAACTTGCTCAACAAACCTGAAGCTTCCTTGGAAGGACTACGACCCCGCTTAGAAAGACACTCAGAAAGTCTTTCCTTCAAAAAGTAACTCGAAAACAACCCCCTATTAATGAAATGACGCTCTGCACCAGCCCTCAGCAGACCAACTACACTAGAAAGAGAAGCATGAGCAGTCAAAACATCAGAAGAAAAATTAAACTTACGCAACGCGTTGGTAACTCTCTCAAGATCCTCTTCTTTCCGAACAGATAGTACAAGGGGAGAATTGTCATCTTTCTTAAAGCGACGCAAAACAAGAACAACATAATCACTCAAAACAGCAATCATAGCAAAATTTTCTTTCCCAATTCCAGAAGCTAAAGACTTAATTCGGCTGAGATTTCCGTCTGGTGCTAAAACATAATAAAATTCCCATTGTAGATCAAACGTAAAAGCCTTCCAATAGGATGGCACCGATTTTGATGAGAAAGCAAAAGAACAAGTCCGCTTTCTTTTGTCTTCAATGCCAAAGGCTTCCAGAATCTTTTTCCCCGCAACAGCCGCATCCAGCACCAAGAGATACCGACCCAACCTATTTTATGTGGCAACTTCGTATAAGTATTATCAGGGTTTATTGCATCTATCGGCGATGCGCACTGGTGCACGCACGTTCTCGCCTACAATTAGTTTTGTGAAGCGAAGCGTTCTTGCGCTAAAAGGTGTGAGTTTTTGAGGTTAAAGATACCGCAATTTTTGTGCTGTGTTGTAGTTTGGTTTCGATGAGTTCTCGTGGCTAGTTAGGATTTTCGGGATCCTCTACTTTTTCAAGCGCTAAACCCCTTCCCGGCGGTTCTGGACTTATCAGCCCTTTCCCGCTCTTCGTCACGCTTCCTCATCCACTCCAAAGCCTTTTCAACCTTCACCTCAACCTCTCGATACTGCATATACTCGGCGAGGCGCTTCTGGTAAAGGCCGCTGGTCTGGATCAGAGTGCGCAGCCTCATGACCTCTGTTCTGCTTAATCCAGGTGTTTTAAGCGCATTCATTGCAGCAACTAACTCTTTGAGCGCCTCCTCGACAGAGATCAGCTCCTCAGGCATGATCAGCTCAGAAGTAGTAGTAGCCCCTGAATTTTTTAGGGTTACTACTTTTAACCCAAGACGCCTCAGCTTCTGCTTTATGGCGCCGGGACTCTTATGCATCCGCAGGGCAATCTCAGCCACGGTCTTCCCTTCCTCACGGAGCCTTTTAAGCTGCCTTTCATCCTCCACGCGCCACGGCTTTCCCTTAGGCATGCCACTCACTTCTCCTCTGCTTGCCGGATCTGCTGCTCCAACAATTTAACGCGAAACTTGAGATATCTCACATACGCGCTAAAGAATCGTTGATACTCTTTTGCCTCCTTGATCATGAGACGCTGCTGCTGGATCTCCGCTTTCGACAGGCCAGGTTGTGACAGAGTCTTTATCGCGTCGCCAAGCGTTTTGAGCTCGTCAACTGGATGCCTAAGTTCAATAATCAGCTTCTTTTGTGACACCTGATATCCCCTTCCTCTCTGCTGCCTTCTGCTTCTGTTTTTGCCGTCTCCAGTAGCGCCTCAATTCTGTGTCCTGTTTTCGGGGTCTTCCCCGCTTATGTTCCGCCAAATTTGTAACCTCAAAAACTCATGTTGGTTTTTGTCTGTTTAAACCGACAAACATCACTATTATATTGAAAGAGCACCATTTATGGTTTTCCTTGAAAAACAGCGGAGACATTACCCCTCAGGGTGTGAGTAACTCACTTGCTTCTGTTCTGGAACTTTGAAGAAATAGTGAGGTGGTGGTTTAATGGAAAGAACTAAGGAAGAAGAGGATATGATACCGTACTGTCGAGACAGGTTGAAATGTTATGCCATCTTAACAAAGACTTATGGACACGAAAAAGCTTGTAGAATATTGAGTCGATACGATTTGAAGGGGGTGAAGTAGATGCTCAACAAGGAATCAGAAATTTTCAAAACAGCTTACGAAGGAGTATTGAAGTACATAAACATCCTAGACAACGTAGGCGAAAGTAAAGAGGTTTCTGATGCCGGTACTGGACTTGAAGGATGGTTTCAAATCGTCCTTCTCGACTCTTTCTTACGCAAAGGATACAATGTAAGGATGAAAAGCAAGCAAAAGCGACATTGCGATATTATCGTTAATAATGTTGGCGTTGAGTTGAGAGCGTTGATAAATAGAGGAACTGGCATTGGTTTCTTGCGTGAAGGGTTGAAAAAGCATCCAAAAGCTAACTGCTATATGTTTTTGACGAGAACTATGATAAAAGATCGTCTTCTCTGAATGGTTCACATTCGGTAGGGTTTACAATGGGAACAAAAGGTATAACCTTGCTCCTTTCTGTTTGCTTGAAGCCAGTTTAATGCCTCTATTTTTGTTTCGAAGAAATGTTTTGTGAATTCTCCTTCGGTGAAATGAGTCATCTTCTTAACCCATGAACATGAAGCTTTGTGCAATTTATTGAAGTCTCGAGTATTCCACGTAGGAGAATCTCCAGGAAAATGGGTTCCAAAATCATTGTAAATGTATCCTTCACCTTTACGCACAATCATATTCCAAGTATCAGTATCTTCCACTAGCAACACTATCACAGATGCAAGTATTTCAATGGGATCTAATAATTTTTTGCATTAAAGTTATGTATGTTTTTTAATTTCAGTTTTCCAAATCATATTTAAATCTTAGAAATTTTATTTTTTGCTAAGGTTTGAATTTAGAAAAATAGAAAAAATCGGAGGATTAAAACTCGAATTCATACATATTAGAACAATTCGGATCTATACTGAAAAATAGCCTTCCCATTCTAACAAAGTAGACATTATTTTTTTCAGAAGTTGGAGAGATAAGAGTAACAACATTCTTTCTCACAAAATCTTCCAATCGTTTCTTTAGAATAAACGACATATGTTTTCCGTTATTTAGTTTGAAGTATGAATCATATAGGTTCTCTAATAGTCTTTGACAAGTTATTCTTAGAATTTCTTCTCTTTGATCATTTACAATTTTAAACTCTGGGTATCCCTCGGGTGAAATTTTCGCAGGCCAACAATCATAGAAAACTTTCAATTCACTTAATTCCATATCTTTTCCGATAGTAGCTCCAAGAAGTGTAGGAAAGGGCACTGTAGTATTGCCATGAATTATTGGAAAACATTGTTAACAAGTACAGGCAGGATTTGATTAAGCTTAAGGAGTTGGCAAACAAAGTAAATACGGTATTTGAAACGCATGGGGCACGTTTCCCTCTTCCTGTCATCTTCCAGTTTGTTCAGTCTCGATACAATCCATTTATACAATACAAAAACTACGTTCATAAAAAGATAAAAGAGAAAGCACACTCACCAAAGCATTAAATCCCGAGTTAGCCTTGGCTTTTTTCTGCGACTTAGCGCACACGAAGTTATGTCTAAAAATTTGGCTCAAATTCACAGTGGAATGTATCCTCTTTTTGACTCTGTGCAGGAACACATAGGTTGATTGTGTGAAGAAAAACCAGATGTTCAGCTTCCAAGGATAAAAAAAATCATGCCCGAAATTTTTGAGAAGTATGCTGGTCCAGATGAGCTCTGGGTGTTTGCGGGCGCTAGTGACGAGAAGCTTGCTGAGTATCAGAAACTGATCAAATCAAAACCTAAGGCAGGAGCAAAATTCGTCTACAACAAAAAAGACGCTGACATCAAAACTGTTGCAGTAGACCCAAGAGCCCGATACGAAGCCTACATAGACCACATCCTAAACCAAGTTTACCTGGGCGGCCAGACACCCATCCCTAAACTGCTGACTACTCCAGGCTTCACCGAAGCAAGCGCCAACGCCGCCATCGAAGTAGCTGAACGGCATGTCATGAGCCTACAACGGTTCACCAAACGGATCGTAGAACGAGAGGTATTTGTGCCCGTAATCCAGCAGGCTGAGCTAGACCCTAAAGCTGCTGCTTGTCGACTGAACTGGGGAATGCCAGAGAAACCAGACGTCGAAGCCTTGTTACCTGTTCTGGTCCAAATCGCAAAAGATAGACCCGACATAATTTCTGCCAAATCATTCCAAAAAATACTAATCAACATGGGACTGCCGCTCGAAAAGGCTGAGGAGACTAAACCTGACCTTGCTTAAGCTCACGTAGTGCAGTCTTTTCATTCAATTAGCCAAAAATTACATATTTTTTTAATGTTAAAGATTTTTTTTATGTCTCGAAAAATCACGCAGTTTTTGATTGATATGGCATAGCGATAAAAAATTGAAATGTGTACAATGTTGATTCCATGAGACGCAGTCACCAAAAGAGTAATAAATCATTCAAGAAAATGATAAACTGAAATAGGTAGAATCAGTTTGAACTTCTCTGAAGTTTGGAAAAAAGTAGGAGAATCATCAGGTCTTTTGACAGATGAAGATATCATCTTACTGGGTGAAAATGATCTTCTCATCTCAAATGGATTCGATCGCTCCCAAGTGAAACAAACATGTTACGAACTTCGTGTTGGAAATGTGGCATATTTTCTATCGAGACCAGAAATTGAAAGAAAGATTAGAGTTGATGAACAACACCCTTTGGTTATGCGCCCTAGGGAGGTTGTTACAATAATAACTCATGAAGAAGTCGAATTGCCTGACTTCATTTTGGGGAGGATAATTAGTAAAGGCCAGTTGTTCTCTATAGGACTTAGCCCAGTGATAACATATGCAGATCCAGGGTTTTCTGGCAATTTAGGGATTACTTTCATAAACTTGTCTAATAGAACTATAAAATTGAATTATAAGGACACCATATGCAAAATTGAATTCGCCAAATTAGGGAAACCTGTAAACAGCCCCTATCGTGGACCCCACAATTTTGCAGCGAAAATCTGGCCAATAGACACGAGTAAATTCTTGGAAAAACGAAAAATTGGACAACAGGACCTGAAAAACGATGGACTTTTAAAGGAAGATGCCAAGTACTTCGGAGAACCGTTTGACCTAATTTCTGAAAGATTAATTAATGTGGGGAATCAGATTCGCACGCTAAAATTCGTATTGATTGGAGCTACATCTGTGATAGCTGGCGGCGCATTGTTTTTGCTTATCGAAAAAATACTAACTATAGTAAAAATAGTTCCAGAATCAATTCAATCAGGCATTGTTTCAGGAACGATTGCAGGTATATTTACTCTTCTGGCGGTCATTCTAGAATGGAGACTCCTTAAAAAAAAATCAGTTTGAAGTGACGGCTATCTACCTAAATAGGATTAGCTCATCATGAAAGATTTGTTCAAAAATCTTTTTGAACCTATAGATATAGGTAGAATAACGCTCAAGAATAGAATTGTTTTGTCTCCAATAAACACTAGCTTTGGAGATATGGAGGGAAATGTGACAGAGAGACTCCTGAAATTTCATAGAGCTGTCTCTACTGGAGGAGTCGGGCTGAGCATAGTAGGTTCCACAGCGATAAATCCACAAGGAAGAGTAAACCACTTCGGACTAAGGATTGACGATGACAGATACATACATGGTCTGCGCCATTTGTTCTCTACTATAGAGAATGGGGGATCTGTTCCGGCTATTCAGTTGATGCATGCAGGACGACAAACATTTTCCGACATGACAGGGATGGAATTGGTTGCGCCTTCAAGTTTAGCTTCTCCCTACTTCAAAACCGTTCCCAGATCACTTGAAGTCTTTGAAATAAGAAAGCTCGTCAAGGATTTTGCATATGCAGCTTCAAGGGCAAAAAATGCAGGAGCCAAACTTTTAGAACTGCATGGTGCTCATGGATATCTTATTGGGCAATTCTTGTCTTCCTATTCAAACACGCGAAAGGACGAATACGGAGGAAGTTTGATTAATAGAACGAGGTTTTTTTGTGAGATAATAAATGAGATAAAGAAACAGCTTGGGTCAGACTTTCCAATAATTTGTCGTGTTAGCGTTGACGAGTTTGTGCCAAGAGGAATTACTCCCAAAGATTCTGTAAAAATCGCAAAGATTCTAGTTGAAAGTGGTGCGGATTGCATTAGTGTTTCTGCTGGCATTTACGGCCAGAAGGTGAAAGTGTATCCAACAAAATTATCTGATCGAAAAATTCGCTTCGATATTGCAGAGAAGATTAAAGAAACTTTAGGAGTTCCGATTATATGTGGTGGAAGAGTAGCTAACCTATTCGAAGCGGAACAGCTATTGAAGGAAAAGAAAGCTGACATGATTGGGGTGGCACGTGCAATTATTGCTGACCCAAAATTGGTAATAAAAAGTGTTGAAGGCAATCTTGATTTAATTTCAGCATGTATGTGGTGTAATAAGTGTGCCTATGATTCTAGGAAGTTTCAAAGATTAAGTTGCCCCTTAAACCAATCTTTATAGGTGAAGTCAACCATTTTCATTCATTGAAGAATCTGTCAAACAAAAATCATAAAGAGGAAAAAGCAAATATGATACATGGTCTTCCAAGGAAAAGGGTGTGATAGATTGGGTATTTCTTTGTCCGATGAAACAATGGATATGCTAAAAGTCATTTTAAAATCAAACTTGCGTCCAATCGAAAAGCTTTTTCTCACTATTGAGTGGTTCTTTAGAGAACGAAAACCATACGAATTATTCGGGGCTAGGTTAATTGATCTTCAAAGGAAAGCTAAAACCCTCATGAAAAACCAAATCCCTTCAGATTTGAGGCGAGAAGCCTTCAAAGAAGCTGCAGAAATCTTTCAAATTGAAGGTGAAAAGAAACTCTTTTCCCTTTTATTTGCTCTGTCATACTATTCCTACATAGTTAATGAAGTTGTATATGATCATGATGCCCGAAAAGAACTGTTATCGAAACTCCTTGAGTTGGGTTTTCGTCCATCACAGATTCACAATTTGAGTACCAGATGGACTGAAGTTACTGGGAGTCCCGAAGAATTATTCAACAAAATCTTTAGGAAGTGATTTCCAGAGACTTAATGGATTCAATTCTAGATATCGCTTTGATGAGTCTAGTATTGACCTCTTCAAATGAACCCGAACCGTCAATGTGAATAACTTTTCCGATGTCGTAATATTTCTCAAGATTCTTGTAGATTTCTAGAACTTTTGATAAGAACTCAGGAGTTTCGTATTTATCCGGTATTTCTTCAGAATCTTCCATTCTCCTGAAGATGAGTTCAAAAGGAACATCCAATACTATTGTGCAGTCCGCCTTTACAATGTTCCTTTCAAACCGCAAAATTCTCTTTTCACTTATCCCTAGAGGCTTTTGATAGGCTATATTCGTTTCAGTCCATCGTTTTGATAAGACAATATTGCCTGGGCTGTTCTTCAACCAGTTTTCAACATTTTTGTTGTGCTGGCCGCGATCAAGGGACCATAAAACCCAAGCAATATCTTCTGGGAGATCTCCTATGATATTAATTGGGAAATCTCCTTTTCCAAGATAGCTTGCAATTAATGATCCCAAGGTTGTTTGGTACGAAGGAAGCACCAATTTCATAACTTTATATGACCTGGCAACTAAATAATCGTAAAGAGAAAGACCTGCCAGTTTGTTTTTAAGGTCAAAGGCTTGAGTCTCCTTACCGGACTTGTCTATTCCGGTTATAACAATGAAGTGTCCCAGTTTAGGACCTGGTGGTTCAGCCAAAATTCTTGTAACCTTAACGAATTCATTAAAGATTATACTTGGAATTCCTTGGCTATGTTGTTTGAGTTTCTGGAACTGGGTTGTGAACTCGTTTTCATTTGCCCCAATTATTTCTTCTATGGCATAGAGCATTTTTTCAAGTGTTCTCGCGTTTATTTTTGTCATCGTAAATTCGTAAAGTTTTCATGACTTCTGTAGTTAAAGATTGTGATTAAAGATTATGACTTCCATATCTATATTCATTCAATAACGAGGTGAACTTGTAAAAGGGTCCAAAATTGATAGCCCATAGTGCCTTACATCCCTCACTGTATTCGCCTATGAAAGCTTTGGTCACAGGATAGACTATCTGCATGTCAGGATGTAGTTGTTTAAAAAGGAAGGAAGCAATTGTTTGAAGTTTGCTGCCAGTAGTGGCAAGCAAGATTTTGTGGGTGAAACAATACCTCTGATAGATTTCTTCGAGTGTTTCTATGTTTGATATATAATCAAAAGTGCTGACCACTTTGCTTTCACAATGATAGTCAGGATTCGCAGTTACACTTCTATTAACTTCTCTTACGGCTTGGAGTCTCCATTTGTCAGCGTCTTTGTGGGGATCTCCTTCAAGAAGTATCAAGTGTTGGGGTGAGACCTCATTATGCAATGCAACAACTTCGTGATGATTAAAGGTTGGATAAACCAATAGTAAGATTGGATAACCTTGCATAGAGACACTTGAAAGGGACGTAACATGTAAAATGGTGTAAACATCGCTTGTAAGAAAATCCGGTGTTGCTCCTAGTTTTTTCTTCATTTTTTCAAACTTCTTTTTAGTTGGATAGTAGATTCCAGCTTCGGCATATACTACTGATAGATTGTTAGGAAATCTCGTGAAAGCCTGAAGAAGCACCATCGTAAGGAATTTTGACATACCTGAAATATCAATTAGAACATGAAAAGAACTCAGTGAATCCACTATAGGAGCTAACTCTCTTTGAAACTTTTGCGGGTCCAGGCGATCATAGTTTATCCATCCAACGGATGGGCATACCTTCTCCAGTTTATTCTTAGTAACAGTAACCTTATTTCGGGGATCTCCGTTTGGTTGATATCTTATTGCTAGCGCCCTTTCTATATGAATTTTTTTAGACAAGAAATAATCGAGCAATGTCGTTGCTCGATCTTCAAAGCCTGCTGCAGTAATGTAAATCACAGGATGTTGCAACATTGAAGGAACAAAATTGGTAATATTGGGAAAAAGGGGTCGTAACTTGCCACCTTTCATTGATTTCCCAACTTTTTAGTTTTATCTTCAGGGCTTTTGGCCCTTCTACGCGGGGATTTCCGGATCATGTGCCTTTCAAATTTCTTTGGATCCGTGAGAAACATGAAATACTCATTTGTTTCAAGCGATATGCTATCCCTCTTGCTTGTGGTCAGAAGGAAAGTTGGAATTAGCAATCGCCTGAGATATAAGCGAGGAGTGACTTCTCCTCTCAAACTCTTTCCTCTAACATCCCGAATGAAAACTCCGTATTTTTGGAGACCTTGGAGAAGTTTTTTTACTTTTTCAACATCATAAAGGGGTTTTCCAAACTTCATTTGTTTTTTGTCTACTTCATAGTCTGGAGTTTCTCTAACCTCAATTCTAAATGCTTGCAGGGGGGGGCTTCTTTCTTCGTTTTTCGAATTCCGTGTCTTTAAATAGTGATTAGATACCTTGCCAAATGCCTGTGCTATTTTCACCAATTCGTTACCTATATCGGGTAAAGAGTCTATCTTATTGAGTAATTTCTGTCCTGCTTCCCTCAAAGCTTTATTTTGACTCTGGCATGAAATCATTCCCAATTCTGAACTTAACTCTGCAATAGTAAAGATGTCTCTGATCAAACGGAGGATGTCCGCAATGTCTCCTGAGCACAAATCTACTATAGTATCCCAGCCACAGTATTTCACGTGTTTTCCTGAACGAATTAAAAGGGCAAATGCATTACGGGAACGAATAGGACTAGAATGAAGTATCTTAGTAATGTCGCGTTCAGTCCATTTGAACTCTTCAGCTAAACTCAATCGATTGTTTACAACATCCGTCAAAAAATCCATCTTTTCTTTATGAGATGCATGAAGAAAATATTGCCCAAGTTCAATTACTTCCCCGAACTCTCTACTATCATCAAGCATCTTTCCAGAGGCGTCGTAAGGATACAAAGTGAGTGTACTTTCCGTCGACACCTTGAAGAAAAGCTCAGAATATCTAATAAAAATAAAATTGTTTAAAATAGCTTGAAGCTTATCTGTAATTTTTGGCATCGAATAATCATCAATGAAGAAGTAGAACGGTGTTTCTTTCATCCACGGAATGCAATCGCGAAGAAGTTTGCACAAATTCTTCAAAAAATCTTGTGCCATTAAAGATCTGGACGGAACAGTCATCCCATTCTCATCAATCCATGCTCGAAGGTTTTGTTTTTCTTTTCCTACAATTGCTTGCAGATGACGCAAGATTGATGTGCCTTTTGGTGGAATTTCGTAATCTAACAGCCATGCTCGGAGAAAACCCTGAATTTCAATTAGTGCCTCGGGAGATACTGCCAAACCGCATTCTTCTGAAACCACCAATGTGTCAAGTATTTCAAAAAGAATCGCAAGATTGAAATAATGTGTCACAATTCTTTGCACAGGTTCTTCGAGGCTAGGTAGCCTATAAGGAAATGCGTAAAAGAGATCCATGCAATGATAATAAATACCTATGTATGAGTATTGGTTTTTTATGGGTTCTGCACCTGACAATAATTTTGCTTTCAAACTTAAATTCCTAAAGATTGTTGTTTTTCCACAACCCCGCGGGCCAGTAAGTACCGTATTAGTTCGTCCATTTAGGTCTCTATAACCAGGAAATTTCTTCGAATATAAATCATGTAAAAGTTTGAAGGAATCCCCAATCTGTTCACAACTCAGGAATTCAAAGGGTCTACGTAATTTCACAGGGCGCCTCTTTTCAAGCCAAATATATTTTTCACGTATATGATTGATGTTTTCAAGCAATACCCGCGGATTTCTAACAAAATCCCCGGTGGTGGGATCACATTCAACCAATTGCTTCTCTAGAAAATCATTTTTGAAATAAGCGCAAAAAAAACGCTCTTCTCCTTCAAGCAATGACGGATCTATGTATTTACTTATGAGTTTTGAACAGATTAAAGACAATTGTAAATAATCATCTTGGGCTTCTATTCTGTTGTTAGAACCTCCGACTCCGAAATCGTTCACTTTTATCCTTGGTGAAGGGTCTACCTTCCGATCATCGGGATTAGTCACCATGATGTTTCCTTCGTGAAGATCCCCATGGTTTATTTTAGTTGTCTTTAGAGCTTGAAAAACATTGAGAACTTGGACGGCCAAATTTTCAATAAATTGGAGTGTTATTGCATCAGGGTTTTCTTTAACATATTTTCCGAGGTCTTTCCCGTTTATATACTGATAGAAAATGCAGATAAAAGTTGATTTCTTATTTAATCCTGGAAGGATTGCTGGACAATGATCTTGGTATTGTACAACTTGTTCCACATCGTCAAGTAGTACGAGTTTCTTGAGTTCATCTTCCCATCCAACGCTCAGCGTTTTTTCAGGAATTATTTTACAAGCGCTTTCCCGTCCACTTTTCTCTTCTATCGCATGGTATACTACTCCGATCTTACCATGACCCAAATATCGATCAATGATGTACCCATTTATTCTCATTTCAATTATAGAGGATGGTTCGAAGCCAAATTCTTTTTTAATCTCTTCAGAATCTTTTTCTAAAGACAATTATCCACTCCCTTTTTGTACAGCGACCATCTCTCCTTATTCTCCGATTAATCGGAATACTATCCTCAATGGTCATAAGATGTTCGAAACCACCAAATTCTCTAGCGGTTTCAAGTATAGTCGTTGATGTATTTTTGATTTGCCCATTCTTGTTTACTTCCCCAACCACTATTACAACTTTCTTTCTTGGACGTAAGACTCTATCAACCACAAGAAAAAAATCGGTGATTAGACGTTTAAACTCTTTTAAGTTCTTAGGTGAATCCTTGTCCGAATATTTCTTTCTTTTATATCCGAGAAACCAGAGTCTAAGTCTATTATCCCTCACGTAGTCAAGCGTATTCATATATGGAGGACTTGTTACCACCGCGGAAATTGATTTCTCAGCCAGATCCAGATGTCTTACATCTTTATGGAAACATTTCTTGACAAGAGACGGCTTGATATAGGGAAGCCTTCTGTAAGTACGCATAATTTTTTTCAAGAGCCTAGGGCGTACCTTCCTAAATTCATATAACTCAGGGTATCTTTCCTTAGGGAAACGCTTTGTTCTCAGATAAGGAACAGCGTGGCTTGCAGGATATGAAAGAAATCCTGGTCTTTGGTGATGTAAAATCCCAAGCAGACAACCTATCAGAAAATGTTGTTCGTCCTCTCTTAGAAGAGTAAAAAGCGGGATAATCGCACGAAGTGTTTTTGGATGAAAGAACTGAGTTACCCATTCAGGTACCTTACTTAGATCCACGTTCTCGGCTTCTTTCTCAGCGAGATCTAAATAATACTTACACAAAGCAAGTGCTCGATCAACTGTTCTTGGCGCAAAAAGCTTGGCTTGAGTAAGGGCTATCGCATAAGGATTCGTATCACTACAAATGACATTTCTTCCTTCGATGATACTCTCAAGAGCTACAGATCCCGAGCCCACGAAGGTCTCGAGAATAGTGTCGCCGGGTTTAGAACAATACTGTATCAAGGTTTTAGCCATAGACGATTTCATTTTTCCTATGTACGGCGCAATTTGATGCAGTGTACATTCACTACTCAGACAGCTTCCTTGCCATAAAACCGGCGAACACAATTTGGTAGTCACGTGTGCCATTGTCAAGTGATCACATATGTTTGTCAATCAAGACTTCAATGATAAGATTTGTGGTAAATATACAAAGAATTTCACATTTTATCTCATTTGGACATGTAGAACTGAAGGCTGCGACTCTTTAATTGGATTACCCGTAAAGAAATCTTCAAAGTCCAAACTTTTTGGAAATCTGTGTACGGGCTCTTCTCTGTACTTCTAGAATCGAGTCCATACCGATAATTTCTAAAAGGAGATCCCTATCACGATACCATGAAATAACGGGCACTGTTTCTTTTTGATAAGCTTTCCATCGGGTTTCCAAAACTTCTGGTGACCTATCAATTCGCTTCCTTCCAATCGAACGTTTGAACATTTCTTCCTTGTCAATTTGTAAAAGAATTGCTATGTTTATCATGAACTTTTTTCTTATTCTCCTCTTGCAACAGCAAAGTCGCGTCTAAGGCGAGGGATCAACTTCCATTTGTGTCCATGCTTCTCTATGATATTTTCTCCGATTTCCCGCTCCATCCTTTTGTTTATGCGATAGATCCTACGAGAGATACCTCTATGATTGATGTCTAGTTGGGCTGCTAGTTCGCCTGATTGTCGGCCTGTTGCTCCAGCCTCCCGAAGAGCAGATAGAATAGCTACATCATTTTCGTCTTGGCATGCAACCATGGAAACATAATCTTCACCTAATATGAAGAGTTCACGGAGACCAGCAGCCAACATACGAGTCCTACGATCAATACGCTTCTGACGATCTTCCATACGCTTAAGAGCCCGAACAATCCAACTACGTCGACCCAGTTTCTCCTCTCCAAAACGCCTTTTCCTATAATTTTTAGACCTTTTTCACAGCTACGCGCGTATTAATCAAAGTTATGATTAAAAAGCCAATCTCTTACATTCTTCTCGATATTCACAGATTCTGCATTTGTTTCTATTTGTGGTTGAGATGGCTTCTCTTTGTCCTTTCCAGAATTGAATCGCCCACTCTAAACAGGATTGAGCCTCTTGCTCATCAAACTTTTTAAGATAAACCACAGCATTTTCAATCGGCAAAATTGCCCTCTTTAATCCATTCTTCATTATAGCGTCAAACACGTTTTCTTTAAGGCTAGGATCATCTCTTGCTTTTCGATCTGCAACAACTATTGCATAAAACAGTTTTTCGGTGTCAAAACCAATACTTTTCAGCAGGATTCCATAAAATCCCGCCTGTACATGATAGCTCGGGTAAGCCCTTTTGCTTCTGGAAAATTTGTACTCAAAAACAACCAAAGGAAATCCATTTTCAAACAGAACCGAATCCGGTTGACCAATCAGAATAATGTCCTTATACTCTGCCA
>Ga0315543_1001704_pt1 | contig 23042 bp, 17 predicted proteins | sample SalMarSW160210MG_2_FD_203098 | JGI IMG/M metagenome (GOLD analysis project Ga0315543, IMG submission 203098) | Salt marsh sediment microbial communities from the Plum Island Ecosystem LTER, Massachusetts, United States - Salt Marsh Sediment SW1601-210 ... | reverse complement strand
TTAATTCTGCCAAGGCTGACAGATAGTTCTCTACCGACATAGAATCCAATTTACATCGGTCCATGATCTCCCCTTCATTAGAGCCTTTGGCTGCCACCCGCAGAATCTCTGCGACCACCTTGACTTCATTTTTTTTCTTCGTATCTACGCACCGCCAAAACAAAATTGTTTATTGAAGATGGAGTTGCCGTGTAAGCATTTTAATGCTTATTTCAGTCCCGTCAATAGTTAACTAACAGATAGTACAAAAATCTAGAACAAACCCCACTCCCAAAAGAACACTACGACGTCAGGCTAAGCATTATTTCAATTCTACCTTAGTGCGATTTCAACCAATCTTGGAGAATGGCACGGTTTGGCACGAAAAATTCTGTTTCAATCCTTGTTTTAATGGATTTCATCCTCCGACACTCTAAAGTAGATGATAACAGGCTGCCTGACAACCCATCATCATCTACTTGTTTCAATCCTTGTTTTAATGGATTATATCCTCCGACTTTAATCATTTGAATCTAGTTGGACGCTTAAGTGTTCAGAACACGCAAATAGAAAAGATAGCAGCTTATTCAAAGGCAATGTGGTGATGCCGAGGTTCGAATTTGAACCCACGACCGATGGAAACATCTCCAGCAAACTCCCTTTATCGAATTGAGAGTTAAATTTTAACAACAACAACGGGGCCATACGACGGACGACGGGCGAAACGACGGAGACGGTTAATGGACTTCCTATACCCTGTTTACCCCTGATTATGGAATGGAACCTGATGGAATAGGAAGGTACAGGATGGTACCACAGCGAATAAAGAGAGTGAGGAGCAAAAAATCAGAGAAAAATTACCCCTCAATAAAAACAAAATACGATGGGTAAAAAAGAAAGAAGTTACCCCTTACAAAAAATGGGTTAAGACAGTTCGATTTTAAAAAGATTGAAAGAGTCAGAAACCTTAAGCTTGACGATTTAGGTCAGCTTAGAAGAAAACTCTCAACTTATGAAGGTCACATCTCAAACTCTTATTTCAAAAGAAGTGCATTCACCTCAGGGATCTAAGACTATCCGATTTTCTACATCAAATTCTAAATCGAAACTGTGAGATGTCATAATTATTTGGGAGAAATCATTCTTTAGGGAGTTTAACATTGAAAGAAAACTTTTTGTTCTAACTTGGTCAAAATGTGCTATTGGGTCTTCTAGAATCAATAGACTAGTTTGCCCTAATTCTTGAAGGATGGCAATTCTAACTAGAATATTAAACAGACCTTCTTCACCAGCACTAAATAATGCACTATCTGTTTTTATCCCTTCAATATTAGCAACAATTTCTTCTTCGGTAATCTGCAAACATACATCGATTTTTAAAAGCTTAAGCAGTTCATTAGAACGATTTTCAATTCTTCTGAAAAACGAAGATATGCTTCCGTTCCACATTGAGGTTATTAATCCCCTAAGTCGTTCGGCAATTACGATATCTGTTCGATATTTTTCAATATCATTTTGGCGTTCCATAATCACTCGATTAATTTTCTGTTTCTCTTCGAGGTACTGTTCACTAATTGATATCTGGTGTGAGATAGTCTCAAGTTTTGCTACTGTATATGCTAAATTTCTATTTTGGTCGTTTATCTTCATTATAAGATCTTTTTCTGCTTTTTGCCGTTCATTCTGGAGATCTGTCTGAATCTGTGTAATTTTTCTTAACAATGCTCCAATTTCTTGGATTTGGGTATATAGAAAGCTAACCTTCTCAATGTATTCGTTCAAGTAACTGTTTAGGGTTGAACTGACTATTTTTTCTTCAATGAAATCCTTATGTATATATTGACCAATTTTCAGTTTGCCTACAAGTCTTTGGATTTGCTTAAGCGTTTTTTCCATCTGTTCAAGTGAACCTGAAGCATATTTTTCATATTTCTCTCCAGAAATTCTACGCTTCTCCAATTCTTCTTTTGTTTTTTGAATTTCTTCAATTTTGTTAGATAATTCTTTATGTTCGTCTTTTAGTGAACTGACTAAATCCTCTTTACTAATAAGCTCTTTGATCTCTTCCTTTTTTCCATCTAAAATTCTTTTCAACTCATTTTCTTTTGTATCTAAATACAAGGACAAGGCTTTCGTATTATCCAAAACTTTTTGCATGTCCCAAGGTAACATTTTTCTCGACAACGTTTGTCGGAAGTCTTTCTTATTTAAGTCAGTCAAATCCTGACGTATGTTGTCAATATAAGCAATTTCAAAAAATACATCTTTCTGGGGTAATGACTGCTCGATTTCTGAAATATCGGAATGGGAAGGAATAAAATTCCCATTACAAACAGTCCATTGTGACGCTATTTTGTCTTTTAATCTAATTTTCCTTGTAATATTAAGATTTACAGAGTTGATGATGTCTAGGTTAACAAACCCTACCTTTGATTGTCCTTTTTGTCCATAGCGCAGATTGTCTCTAAGATTTGTACCATTTACGAGATCCCCGTAAATAGCAAATCCTATAGCATTCAACAGAGTGGTTTTTCCAGATCCATTTAGTCCAGTTATTAGATTGATTCCTGGTTTAAACTCGAGTCTCAAATTTTTGAATTTCCTAAAATTCTTTAACTCAAGTTTATTAATTCTCATACTAGCATCTCCAATTTATCACGATTTTGACGAATTAACTCATTTGCTTTCTCAATTTTTCCATCATTTAGAAGAGAAATATAATCCAACAATATCTCTGTAATCTTGTGTTTATGTTCTTTAGTGAGGTCCGGTATTTCCTTTTCAAGAATTGAAATAAGCAATCGTTTTGCATCTACTTTGTTCATCTTAAACACATCCTAATTTTTGGGACAATATTATCAATTGATCCTTGATTATCTAAGAAAATCATATTTACAGCAACACCTTTTGAAACTGCTATTCCATCGATTATTTTCTTTACATCTTCCTTCTGATCATCAGGAATTGCTATCACAAAATTTATTTTCAAATTGGGGGTTTTTAATTGCGCAATTTTTTCAATTTTGCCAGTTAGGTCATTCTTATCATCATCACTAAGACCATCACAAAATGTTCTATCTTTTATTTCAAAAATTGCTAAGTTATTTGCATAAAGAGCCAGAACATCCGCCTCAATTATTATTCCATCTTTTGACAATATGGCATTAAGCAATTTTGTGGAACACCCTGCTTTTTCAAGCATTAAAAAAATGTATGATTCAAGCCAGTTTCCATTTTTGAAAAAATCTACGAATCGATCTCGAGCTTCCACTATAGATGAGAAACCAAGGCCATCAAAAGGTGTAGCGGGAGGTAGAAGTTCACTAAAGGTTCTGGGAAGCGGATCAAGTGCAGCAGCGTCTTGGGAATTAAAAAAGTGAGTTAATCGTAGAATATTTTTTCTTTTTTCGATTTCCGACAGATTTGTTAGAAATTTTGTCATTCCTGGAAAATTGATTATTCTTCGATTTTGTTGTAATCTTACATCCTGACTATATTCAACTTCAATTCCATTAGCAGCGTTTTTATACTCTTCTAGATCGTCCTCGAAAACTGGTGGTGGGTTTTCTTTAATTAGTTTAAGCGCCTTTTTCAGACACTGTACTAACAGCTTGTTCATTTGGCTGTTTCCTGACATTTCTACATAATTTGCGCTTAACCTAATCAATAAGGTTAAAATATTTTCGTTAATCTTTTGAAGCCCTTCAAAAACAGCTGGGGGATTTAATGGGGAACTTAAACTGTGTACAATCTGATTAGCTCTATTTTCAACCCTTACAGCCAAATCTGTACAAGTTGCTGCAAGTTCCCTCTCAGTAGTACTATTTCGAAATACATCGACTAATTGTTGAGTTTCTGTTTGCAAAAGGTTTTTGTCAGCTTCAGTATCCTGAAGTAATTCATCTGCACTAGTAACTCCTTCTTGAAACTTTTCAAACTGAAATTTCAGCCTAGAGTGTAAATCGATAATAAATGGTATCCTTATCAAGACTGAAATTAACAGTGACATCTTATGCCTTTTTGTTTCTATAACTATTTATCTATTTGTAGATTTGTTATTTACTACCTTATCATTCTACCCAAAATAAGAAAACATTAACATCTGATGAGGTTTACCGGTTTTTGAAATCTATAAGACTGGAAGATACTCCAAAACGTTTTCAAACAGATCTTCAGCGGTAAGTTAAATGGAGATTATCCCACAAAATATAAAAAAGTTATGTCTTGCTTATTCCAGATATACCGATATTTCATTCGCCCAAACAATCGGATTTGCTCTATACTGTATCGGGATAAGCAAATATTCAATTAACAACGTATTCCGCGCGCCAATCTTGGTGTAAACAATTTTTTCTTAATGATGGTTTTATCAGTAATTAGAGAAATCCTGTTTTCACCATAGAGTATTCATCTTCTTTTTTAACTGAGTAAATTACGTCAGCAACATCTTCGATTTCTCGGTGATGACTAATTATCAACATTTGAGGAATTATCCTAGCCCCTTCCCTGAAAAATGAGTTGAGAATGTTTACAAGTTCTTTTCGTCGAATTTCATCCAAATGAGTTGTGGGTTCATCCATGATTATTGTCTCTATTCGTCCTGAAAGGACCTGAGCAATTGCCAATCTTAGGGCAATAGCCAATGCGACACGTTCCCCACCGCTTATCTGAGCAATATCTTGTTCACCTGAAGGCCCGATAACTGAAATATTGTAGTCATCATCCAGTTTTATGTCTGAATAAGCCATATTGAACCGTTCAAAAAAGTCTCTTGTTGCACGTTCAAGCAATGGTCCAGCTCTGGCTCGGATCATTTTTTGAATTCCATCTTTCCCATATGCTTTTCTGATATTATTGAGAAGTCTCATAAAATCGTCAAGAATGTTTTTTTCTTCAGCTTTGTTCTTAAGCAATCCAAGTTTAATATTTCGATTTTCAACTTCAGTATCAGCGGTTTTCTTTTCTGACTTTTTGACTTCTATTTTTTTTTCCAGCTCATTTTTGAGTGTGATTTTGGTTTCAAGATATTCGTCTTTTTTTTCATGTTCTGTTTCACTGTAATTTAGTTCTAGTATCTCTTTTGTTGTTTGAGAAAGGAGATTTTGTTGCTTTTTCCAGTTCTTTTCTGCACTTGTGACATCAGCTTCAAGCTTGGCTTTGAGTTTTGCTGTTGGTAAATTCTGATCGTATTCCTGCTTTTTTTGCCTCAAATCTTCTAATTCTTCTTCTGGATCTTCAGGTTTATAACCAAGTTTTGATAACGCCTCTTCCAATAGCGAGTCTGCTTCTTTTAGCTCTTCCTTTAAAGGCTTGATTTCATCTTCTATTTGTTCCCTTATTCTTAATCGTTCTAGTTGCATCTTGGCAGATTCAAATTTTAGATTTGGTTCTTTAAGTTCAGTAATTCTTTTTTCAATATCAAGTAATTTTTCGTCAAATTTTTTCAATAAGTTTGCTTGTTGTTCTAATTCCTTAACTTCCTTCTGCTTTTCTTCTAGAAGATTTTTGTTTTCATTCAATTCACTAGTTAATTCTGCAACCCTTTCAGGCTCAATTGAATTAGTTTTATCACGGATTTCTTCATATTCTTCTCTTTTTTTATCGAGAATTTTTAGTTCTTTACGTAATTTCTCTATTTGTTCAGGAATTTGATATTTCTCTTCATTGAATTTCAGCCCAAGCTGAGTAATACGGTCTGTTGACAATTCAGTTTCACATGTTGGACAAGTCTTTGAACTTGGATCTGAAGGATTCAGTTTAGATAGATTATCTTCTAAATCCTTATTTCGGTTTTTTAATAACGCTATATTACTTTTTGTATCATCAAGTTGTTGGCGATTTTGTTCAATGATGCTCTGCAAATCTTGTTTCTTCTTATCCAATAATTGCTTAATGTTTTCAATAGTAACCTGTTCTCCAAGAATTTTTTGATATCTGTCTACTAGCCTTCTCAATGAAGATTTTAGTTTCTCCTTATCTTTTCTGATTTTAGTGATGTGCTGTTGGCTTTTTTTCAATACGCCTTCAGAGCTTTCATACTTTTTGCGTTCTTTTATAATCTGGTCTTGAAGAGCTATTGTTTGTTTATATTGTGCGTTTTCGTCTTTGAACTCTTCCAGTATCCCTGCTACTTCTTCTAGAGTTTTCAGCTCTTTCTGCAAACTTTCTAATTTTAATTCTGTTTTATTCTTTGTTGAAAGGTTTCTTGAAAATGCTTCTAGGGGAACTAATTTTTTGATTTCCTTTTCTAGACCTTTAACTATGGTCTCGGCTTGAAGAGACTTTTTTAGTTCTATTTTTAAATTTTCAAATTTTTCTTTGATATGTCCTACTTGATTTTCAAGAACCTGTTTTCTACTGTTTAACTTGTCAAATTTTTTCTTGTTTGTCTTCAGAATTTTTATCTCTTCTTTAAGCCCAGCTATAAGATCCTTAGCCTCTTTTAATTCAGCTCTTTTTTGATTAATTTCTTTTTCACGTGCAGTTGCAGTTGAAATGTATTCCTTTTTCTCTGCTTCAATGGTTGGTTTCTGTTTCAACTCTGTTTTTAATACTATCTGCTTCTTGACATAGTGGTCAATTACCAGCTTGATTTTTTCGTAAGCCTTTTCTAAATCTTCGATGTTCAGGAGTTTTGAGATTAACTCTTTTCTTTCTGCAGGTCTTGCTGTGACTAGTTTTTCAATTTCACCTTGGCGAACATATACAGACTGAAGGAACATACTTTTATCAAGAGCAAGTATCTTTTCGATTTCAGGAACGATTGAATGTGCTCCTCCTTGAGCGAGTAGAGTTTTTCCGTTTTCTTGTTCACGGTATAGTTTACCTTTTGGAGAACCTGTACGTTTTATAGTCCATTCAACAGAGTATTTTATTCCACTTTCTGAAAATTTTAGGTCAGTTTTGCATTCTTTTGATTTGTTGTTAATCAAATTTTCTTTTTTGCCACGATTGCTATAGTCACAAAACAATGCAAAACTAATAGCGTCAAGAATTGAAGTTTTTCCTGCACCATTAGGTCCAATGACAACGTTTATTCCATAATCTAGATCTAGATGGGTTTTCTTATGGGATATGAAATTTTCAAGACTTATTTTGTTCAGTATCACTTATTTCACCCTGTTTTCGGTAGAGTTGGTAGAATTCAGCAGTGATGTCTTTAGCTCCATCAGCATCCCCTTCTCTGAGATGTTCAAATAGTTCAATTGCAAATCTGGAGGTTTGTTCTTCCTTGAAGTAGTCTCTCAGAACTTGTTTTACATTGAACGCACCTGACTTTATTTCGGGCAGTTTTTTTTGGCTTTCTTCTATAATTGCAGTTCTTAGCGTCAATGCTTTTCCAGAAAATGCGCTATTTATAACCTCATGGACTCTTTGTCTATCTATTTCTTTTCCTTCAACCCTAATGTGTATGATAGGTTTTTTTTCTTCATAGTTTAGGTTTTTAACGAACTCGTCCACTTCGGACTCGAGATTAGAATAGTTAATTTTTTCTTTCACTTGTGGTCTGATTCTTTCTAGGTTAACATCGGTTACTTCGACTTCTCCCTTTTCAATGTCTACAATGAAAAAGCCTTTTCCCGATTTTTGCCAAGAGGCTATTTCGTCATTTTTAATTATTTCTGAACTACCGGGATAAGCTAGTTCACCTTCACCACATGAGGCTTTAATTCTTGCATGCAAATGACCCATTGCATAATAAGTAAAATTTTTGGGTAAAGAAGAAAATGCTATTTCCCAAGCATCTTCAAAAGGTAGAAACTTATCAATTGCTTGATGCATTACCAGAATTCTGGGACATTTCTGTTGTATACTTTCAAGTTTTTTTAGTTCATCAACCAAAAGAGGACTATAAGACCTGCTCAGATTGGAGATGCCAACGATAAGAATTCTTTCTCCATTTATTTTAACTTCTTTGTGTTCCGCAGTACCTGTTACTCCCAAAGTTTGAATTTGATCATCAAAAAGTTTGTGGGGTGCCATTCCACGAGCTTTGGGCCTGTCATGATCCCCTAACACAGCGAAAAACTTGGTTTTCCCGTTGAATCTTTTTAAAAAATTCTTGAATACATAATATGTTTGTGTTGTGGGTCGTGAAGAATCAAATAGGTCTCCACTGTGTATTACTATATCCACTTTTTCTTCGATGATTTTGTCACCGATCTCTTCTAAAACATCGTAAATGTCCTTTTCTCTCTCTTCAAGATTATACTGCCTATACCCCAAATGAGTATCAGCTAAATGTGCAATTCTAACCACTTTTTTCAGTTTCTCCCCCTTTGTTTTATTCCATAAACTTTTTCATCTCTTCTCGGAGACGCTGACTTTCGTTTTGGACCGTTTCTTTTTCTGCTTTTTCTTTTGCATTTTTTAGTTTAGTAACAATATCGATGTCGCTTCCCCCTTCTTTTGTTCTCCTTTTTCTCACAGACAGCATTACAGGAGCACGAGTCATCTCTCCAACAACAACTGCTTCGCCTGTATTGAGACCTGGCAAGTCTTCCAATAGAGTTTCACTTAGGGCTTCTGAACTATTCGAAACAGCGTTCTGATCATGTGGATTAGTAAGCCTCATTATAATTTGACTATTACACTGGCTTAAAGCATCAGAGTGTATCTTTGAAGGCCGTTGAGTAATTAACACCAAGAACACCCCGAACTTTCTGCCTTCAGCTGCAATCCTCTTTATGATTCGAGAAGAATATGTTGAGCCCTCAGCCGGTATAAAACGATGGGCTTCTTCAACGAAAATAAAAACGGGGTACTCGAGTTTATCCATGGCAGCTTTATCATAAATATCAGATATTACCTTGAAGGCGAGGTAATCTGCGACATGATCGCTCAGACCTGAAAGATCTAAATCAGACAGATGCATTGGTCTTAACATTTCAGTTATGTTTGTAGAAGCATTAGTAAAAACGTGCATCTTTATCAGACGAGCCAAGTATTTCTTTGCAGCCATAGCACCTTTAATGGTTTTAGGGTCTACCCCCTCATCTTTCCAAGCTAAAGCTGAATCAAGTGTTTCCATTAGATCTTCAGGTTTGAAAACATCTTTACTAGCTCTTACTTTCACTAAAGCCGTCTCTAAACCTTGAACGATATTCCCATAATTCTTGCTAATCCCGCTAATTAAACAAATTTCTTCTAAATCAAGGTCTGAAAAACAAATCTCGTAGGATTTTACTTTACCTACTTCTGTTTCTGTATACCTTCCTGTACTTGAAGGGTTTCTGAAAACAGTAATTCTGTCAGAAAGCTCATGTCTTTTACCATCAGCAGTCCTTGACAGAAACACATAATCAGCATGGGGATCCAATATCAAAAGGGTACCACCTTTTCTTAGAAGTTCTTCGGCAAGCACTCCAGAAAGATAAGTTTTACCTGACCCTGTCTGAGCAATAATGGCTAAATGTCGTCTGAAACCTTTTATAGATAAACTGATTGGAACGTCTCTTCGAGTAATTAGGGATCCAAGTTTGATTGCTTCTTCTTCAGGAAATGAGTAGAACTCTTCAAGAACTTTAGTTGGTGCAACAAAAACTGGTTTGCCGGGTATAACCGCTTTCTTAGGCTGATATAGTTCACCCGTAGATCCCAAATATCCTAACACACGGGCTTTTCCCCATACCTTGCTATCAGCTAAACCCGCTTCAATTATCTTTTTTATTACGTCAAAATCTAACTCCTTTGTGAGAGCTTGGCTGGCAGAAATTATTCTTTCAATTTGGGCTATAACTTCTACCTGTTTTAAAGTCCCGTCTACATCTTCTTTAGAATAGGTGAGAAGATACTCCCAACGTGATGGCATTTCTCCAGGTTTTGAAGAGAAAAAGAACTCATCGGAACTTGCTTCTCCAATTATTATTCCAACTTCCTTAAGGGTATCTGACACGTCTATAGCTCCTTCCACGAATTATTTTTTCATTAAATATTTTTTCCATATAAGGGAAATAAATTTGATCTACAACTCTCTTTCTTAGTCTAACTTTTTGATCAACATCCTTAAGCCACAAATTATAACCGTCTAATCCACAATATCCGGTTATCATTATCTTTAACAAATCTTCAAGATTAACATCAACAGGTTTAGGCCAATCAATTTCGGATAGTGAATGATCCCAATTTGGCACATCAATTCTTAATGGAGAATCTCTTTTATCTAAAAGTAGATGAAATGAAATAAAACTTGGAAAGTTGGGAATCTGAGAAATAATTTCGGATGCCCATTCAACAAATTCATCGCCTTTTTCTCTTGTTGTTCGAGGAAAAGTGTTTCGAATATACAATCTGGAATTTAACTGAAATTTTTTAAAATATCTAGCCATTCTAGCTGAAGGACCTAAAAGCAAAGGGTGAGTGAAACCTATTGAACTAGCAAAATTCATTACTAGTTGATAATCAGATCTTGATGAAGAAAGCTCTTCAAATATCAACTCTATTTGGTTTAGCCCATTTTTGTGATTCTTTTTGAGCATATCAAACTTTATTAAAGCTGTTTTTTCTTTATCAAGAATTTCAAAGAAAATTGAATCCAATTTCCGGATTATTTCTTGTGATAAATCACCTCTTTTAAGCTCTTCAATGAATATTAATCTGAGAAGAAAGTCACGAAAAAAGGTTGATCTACTTTGTTTGCTCACTCCTACAAGCAGGATATTTTTTTCTTTACAAAGATCCAACAATTCTTTATAGACTTGAAAATATTTCAGAAGCGTGGGTATTTCTTCCCTTGTTTTCGTTTCGATCAGATTGTGAATGGCTCTACCATACAATGAACCGTCTAGCAAAACGGCTTTACAATCAACACCATTTTTGATTGAATTGATTGCAACTTGAAATTCAAGGAGTTCCATTTTTCTGCCAATAAGATATTTTATCTTAGAGAGTTCATCTTTGCTGAAAATTACATCTGTCTCCATAACTTTATGGACTTTTTCTCTGCAGGCTGCCATTGATCTAACAATGTAAAATAAACCACCAGTGGACAATAGGTTTGTGTAAACACTAGAATCAATCGCCATTATGTCAAAATCTTTTGGACTGCAAGGCATATTGTTTTCTTTTAAATTGGGAATCCAATAAGAATTAAAATACCTGCTAAAACCGTTTTTCAACTGATTTGGTATTCCGTACAAAATCTTCTCTTTCATTTCAACCTTTTTTGAATTTACTATGTTAGCAAAATCTTCGAGAAACTCAGGCATTTGGTAATCTAACCTTTCTTGCACTATTGGTTTGTTTCTTCAACATTTAGCTTTTTGGTCTTATAGGAAAAATAAAAAAATCATACTGATAAAAAGGAGGGTAATGAATTGCTTTTTCGGATAAATCAGCGGTTGATTGTGACCCCTGTAAAAAATTCGGTTGATGAACTTTTACGAAAAGATTCTAAGGAAGAAATAGAATTAGCTGATGTTACCAAGAAAGCAATTTGTTCTTCGCATAGTTTCATATTCGTTGTTATGTGATTTCTTCTCTTTAGTTTTTTGCATAAAAACATCAACTGAAAAAGAAGAAAAACCGTCATCCGACGAAATTTTACAAGGTAAAGATTCCAACGAAGACTTTACAGAACCCTGAGGACTTTAAGAGTTATCTAATGGCGATGCTGTTAAGTTTGTTGACCCAGCATCTTTGAGGTTTTTTAAATCACTCTAATGGAGGTGAAATTGTTGAAAATAGGGTTCTGTCAAGTTGTCGGTTGCTGAAGGGGGTTGTCAAAAATCGGTTGCCAGATTCATAAATAAAAAAATGTAGAGCATTAGCATTAGACAGTTTTATATCGTAGCCACCATTCTCGATAAAGTTCTCTTGTACTTTGGCGGGATATGAACTTCACAGGAGACTTTATTAGGATCAAGCTTTCGCTATTCAGCATGTAGACATCCTTATCCTTCTTCAGAGCATAGTTGACTTCTTTCCCTACCCCAGCAGTGACTTTTCCCAATAGACGAGAGAAGACAACAATGTGACATTTATCAACCAATCTCAGATAGAAGTCCATTAAATGACCCTGATAGTTAACAGGATTAATTATCTCGGCATCCTTAAACTTCTCACGTATCAACAATAATTCTTTCTTTTCTCGCTCTGTACCATAAAGGCATATTGCATGAGCATAATAAACTCTCAAAACTTTCATAGCATCATCGTTCAAGTCTTTTTTCTCAAAGATATATTACCAATGAAGGCATTTCTCTCTTTAGTATATAGACAAAAAAGTCGGGTAAATCGTTTATTATAGAGGTTTTGCTAACTCTTCATGTGTTGCGAAAGGATGTTAACTGTCGGGCGATATTACTTTGTCAATGCCCTAAGAAGGTGATATTCACACAGGTGACATCACCGATTGCATATTCATAAAAGAGGGTATCTTTTTGCCCCCCACTCTGTACAAACTCTTTGTATGAATCATAGATAGCGTGACCGCCCTGCTATTTTATCAAGGACTCTGTTAAACGTAAAATCCCAACTCCACCCCTTGCTTCGCACTATTTCTTTGGCTTTAGCATAGGCTTGATCTCTGATGTCTTGTCTGGTTTTGTAGGAATCGGCTTTTTTATTCATCTTGTGTTTGTGAGTGACTTCGATTCCACATTCTCTGCACATGTCTTCCAAACGGAATATCTTGTTATTTCTGAAAGCCTTTATTTGGGGAGTGTCGGACAAATCGAATATGTTTGATTGAGGAAGTTCAACTCCCAGAAAATGTTTAAGAAAATGGAGGTCAAAGTTTTTTAAGTTGTAGCCTGCGAAGATATAACCTTGAGATAACAAAGACGCTATTTTCGTCTTGACTCTTCCCAAAGTCCATTGTGAATCTTTTGAATCATCATAGTACAACTCTTGTTCAGTAGCATCACCAATCTGAACTGATATGATCCGCTTATTATCTTTCATAATATCGGTACCTGTGTTTTCAGTTTCGATGTCTATTACGATATACATGAACCACAAGCCACTCTCCTAAGCTATTATACTGATAGTATTATTTCGCAATAACTTAGACCCAAAGTTATTGTGTTATCTCCGTTCCTTGCTAGCGTTCTGAATCATTGTTATCCACTTGTTTTTTCATTCTATCTTGATTCCGCATACTTCGGCTGGTGTCTTACCTTTCAAGCCTTGATGTGGTCTTATGTAGTTGTGAAAAATTTGGTAGCCTTTGAGTATTGGTGTGTCTTTTTTCTTTAGTCCTCTCGTGACTTTTTCGCGGTCTCTGATTTCTCCGTTAAGTCGCTCCATCTTGTTATTATTCATATCACCTTTCAGTTTGATATGTCGAATGTGTTCTGTTCTTGGTTTACGAAGAGTCCTGAACTCCTTCTTGTAAGCGTCATTGTAGGCAGGGAGACCGTCAGTTATCATTGTCATAGGCTTCTTTCTAGTAACCTTCTTAGCCATCTGAAAGATTCGTCTTGCATCATGCTTATGCTTGGATTCCGCTACTTCCTGAGCAATCCAATAACGGGTTTCATCATCCATTATTGCGAAGACATATTTCATTTCGCCTTTGAACTTCATCCAAAGCTCATCAGCTCTCCAAGTGTCCGAAACCTTTGGCTTCAGTTTCTCAATGTAAGTCTCCATCAATCCAATAACTTCTCAATCCAGTTGTAAACCGTTTGATGTGATACCTCGACACCTAAGAGCCTAAGCGATCTCTGAGTGTTTCGCAATGATTCGCCAGAAAAGTATAGTTGCATCGCTGTCGTTATGGCTTGAGGATTATGCTTCATCCTCTCGAACCCTATGTTAACCGTGAAGGTCTTTCCGCAGTTGTGACAGAAAAACCGTTGAATAGAACCGCTCTTGTTTCGTCTAACTCCGTTTTTCTTAAGGTTTTGAGAATGGCAATAGACACACTCTGAAATTATGATCTGCTGAATAATTGTCTCCTTCTCAACTTCTTCTCTCAGTTTGAGACTGAACTCAGTAGCCCATGCATGTTTACATTTTAATCCTCTAAACTTATGATCTGGAAATCTTGATATGAGTTAACAGTATGACGAGAAGTGCGGAAAAAGTTAAAACCGAAAATATCAACGATATAAATTCCCTAAACCAACTTATCAATCTTTTTAATAACTCTATCCACAAGATCATCTAATGTTTTACTTCGATACCCCTTCTTATCAAAATATTTGATTAATTCGGCTACAACATATGGATTTTCCATTGCATATCTTAGTTTTCCAAGTTTATTATCGAAACAGAATTTTGAAGCAACTTGACCGAATCTTCTAGTTCCAATTTCATTCCGAAAGGTGCTTTCAAGGTTTGTTTCCGTACAACAGAAATCATCCGTAATCTTACAGGGATAATCTTCGATTTTACAGCCGAGACAGCACAATATCTCCTTGTTGCATTTTTTTGCGTTTTTAGCATCTTTAGGTTTCTTTTTATCTTTATCCGAATCCCATATTGTATAAGTTGGAATGCCTAAACAATTGAAAATAGCGATTGCACTCGGTAAGTTATGTTTTCCTAAACTTGGTATAACACTAACTCCTTTACTTTCAAGGTCTTCATTACGGTACAGTGCTTCTCCCAAAATTAGTGCTCGATCTTTTATGCCCTCAACCAGAACAACTAGTTCTGCAAAAAAGCCTTCATTCATCCAAGGATTCATCAATTGAATTAGTCTTTGTCTCAAACTTTCTATCGAAATATTATTTTCTGGTTCTCCTTTTACTTTCTCAATAAATCTTGCTATTGTTGAAAGGTCTGAATAAGTAATAGTCGTTATCTTTGGTTTATCGCCGCCAACACTTTCTTTTCTAAATATTCTTATTTGGTCAACTCTTCGAAAATCTACTAATAGGGGAGAATGTGTAGAATGTATTATTTGAATATTTTCAGCTGCACCTTCCAACCCTTTTTTTGATAAATGTAAAAGAGTATTAGCGAAAAATCGAATCCGATCGGGATGTTGATATAACTCAGGCTCTTCGATCCCAATGATTAGACTAGGCAAATTCAATTTTGCCTTTTCTTTTGGTTCCTCAGCAAGTAAAGATTCAGAAGCTTGAATTAGAGCTAATTGTTGAAATAGAGAAAAAATATATGCCCTCTGGAGTCCGTGTCCGCACCTGTCAACGGTATTATGATAACCCCCCTCTTTTAGAGTCACATAAGCTCGTGGCGGGTGGAGTGTGACTCCTTTTCCCTCGAGCCATTGTATATTAACTTCTGAATCTGGAACGAAAATCGATAAATTTGAAGTCAGCTTTTTTTCAAGTCCTTTCAATTCTACGTTTTTTGAGCTGTCGATTATTTTTTCATATTTTTGTTGAGTTGACGCTTCCAATTTTACGAGGTTTTTATTTTTTGACAATGTACTTTTAACAACTATTTCCATAATTCGTTCGAAAACCGAACCCGTATTTTCAGTTCCTTCTTCACCTGCTTCTTGCACTGCAGGTATCGGAATGAACTTGGTATTTTTCTCTAAATTATACCTACCTACATTTTGAAAACCAAAAAACTGACCATCATCTCTAACTTCTTTACACTTCTTTTTATTGGATAACTCCCATTTATCGAGAACTTCATCCGCTAAAAATTTATTTTGATATTTAGGAAAATTGTTATACTTACTTTTCGAAGTTAACTTATTATATTCATGTCTTAAATTACCGCCACTGGCTTTTCTGAATGCCTCGAATTCTGGGTTTTTGAATCTATTACCGTAATATTTTTGAATATATTTTGGATCGTCAAAGGTTATGACTTTCTCTATTGATAATGTTATCACCTTTCAAGTATGATTTGAATAATGTTGTTTCGGAAGCTGTCAAATCGGAATAAGATATTGTAATGGAGATTGGATCAGTAGTATCGCAGTTGTAATAATCTGGTTTTTCAACCTTGATGTTCGTATAATAAAACAAATTCAAAACTTTTAAAATACAAGATTTTCCATTGCCGTTTCCTCCCACCAGAACGGTTAAATCATCACAAGGAATGAACACATCTTTCAAACATCGAAAGTTCTTGACATGAATTGATTTTATTTTCGTTGAAATCCCCCCTCCAAGAAAGCTAAGTTATTAGCAGATGCGACCGTATTACAACTCAGCAACTATCATGCAACTAGTCTTTAAAAAGTTTTTCACCTTTTGATAATACCAAGTCTTTTCAAACGCGCCCGCGATTAATTTAAAAGAAATTTGAAATTTTATAACAAAATCTTATTGCGAGCCGAAAATCGCAAATACAAGTTTTTCGTTTTGTTATTTGCCAAATTCGCCTTGACCAAGATACAGAAACAAACTTGGCAAAATTGAAGGTTAAGATTTGATACGACAATTCGTTAGATCAAGCAACATACATTCTATTGGTTATGACTCAAAATTCCAAACTTTGGAAATAGAATTTAATAGCGATGGAATTTACCAATATTTTAATGTTCCAGAATCTGTATACAATGCACTAATGTCGGCGGCATCCCACGGTTCCTTTTTTCATCGTAACATAAAAGAACAGTATAGATGGAAAAGAATTCGATAAACAGATTAATTGGTCTACTGATCTTCAGTAACTCTTTTTAGTAGTGAAATATCTTCCTTCAATCGGTTCAAATATTTTTTAGCTTTGTTAAACAGCTTTCTTATTGAAGCTAGTTTGCCATAAATATTAAAATGATTGTCCCCAAAAAAAGGCGGAAAATCATAAGAACCAAAAAGTTTACTGGAAGACCGCGAAATAAAAGGTCATTTTCACTTAGGCTTTTTCTTAGCTCATAAAGTGCCTTTTGCACCACATTAATAAACTATAAATTGACGGGGTTAGCAACAAGTCAATGGTGTAAATCTACTGAAAACTCAAAAATTCCTAAAATCCGAAATTCACGGACAACTTTTTGCTTGCACGGAAAATTCTAAAGCAGAATGTTTTGAACGCCTTTTATTTTCAACAAACAAGATTTATTCGCCAGTAGCAATGAGGGTAAAGAAAGGCTATTTTCTATTCCTTTTTGATTTAGATTCTGATTTGTTATATGGTGTATTTAGAGCAACTTCCGATGCTGGATTAAATATTCAACCTGACGCATGGAACGGTAAGTATCCGTATCAGGTGGAAGTGAAACCTGTTGGAAAAATTATTCCTTTAGAAAAGGCAAAAAAATTATTGAAGACATTGGGACTAAAAAGACATTCTCCAATTGGAAAAAAAGCTCTAATTAAACTTCTTGAAGTCTACCGACCTGAAAATTTGTCCATTGAAAAATGGTTTGACTTTTTATCAGAAGATGAAAACACAACACCATTGGAAATATCTGCAAAAAAATCATGGGAATTTTTGGGTGATGTAAAAGGCATTGATGTCAAACCTGAAGAAGAATTGCCAATGCTAGAAGCAACTACTCTTTGGGATTTTCCAAAGCAAAACTACGGAAAAACTAAGAAAGGCAACAATAAATATGCTGGAGTCACCCCTGCGTTGCTCATTTGGAATCTCGTATGGAGATATACCGAACTCGGAGACCTTGTAGTTGACCCAATGTGTGGAAGTGGCACTACCTTAGATGTTTGTAAGGAAGAGGGTCGAAAAGCAATTTGTTATGACATCGCACCTGTTAGACCAGATATTAAACAAAATGATGCTCGGAAAATTCCCTTAGCTTCAGATAGCGTGGATTTGGTGTTTATAGATTCTCCATATGGAGACAATATAAGATACAATGAACATCCCGATTCAATAGGAAAAATATCAAGTGAAACAGAACTTTTCTATGACGAACTTGAAAAAGTGATTAGCGAATGCCACAGAATACTAAAAGCGGGGAAGGTTTTGGGATGGTTAATCGGCGACCAATGGGTAAAAAAGAAATTTACTCCAGTTGGGTTCAACCTATATCAAAGGTTAACTAAGTATTTTGAAACTGTTGATATTGTATGCATATCTCGAAGAGGTCAATCATCACATACGGGTTTATGGTATAATCGTGCAAGACGATTTAACTTCTATTTGCGTGGTTTCAAATATCTATTCATCATGCGTAAACCAGATGGAGAAAAAGTCAAAAGCACATCACCTAGAAAGATTGAATGGAAACGATACGATAGATAGTAAATGTATGATTCAAATCAACTCTAAAGGAAGCAAAAAAATGGTAAATGACCCGAGAAAAAAGATAGATGCTTTGCTAAATCATATCAAAGAAGGAAAGGTTGAACCAGATAAGGCATGGGACAGCATTCATGAACTAAAGGACGAATATATCGAGGTTTTAGGAAAAGTATATCCAAATAAAAACATGGAACAATCGTGGCACAAGTACATAGGAGATAAATTTCAAGATGTCATTTACTCAATAATTAAAGGATACATTCACAAGCTCAAGTCTCAAGACCCTGAATTTAGAAGTTTTGAAGTTTTAAAAGAAAATGAGATAAAGAAAAACGACATTATTTTCAGAAAACTAGCAGTGAAATATGGAGAATATCTTTTACTTCCAGATAGCGATATGGCTATTGTCAAGTTTACTGATTTAGACCCTTGGAACTCTGAAATAATTGCGATAATATCCTGCAAAACGAGTTTACGAGAAAGAATAGCCCAAGCATGTTACTGGAAATTAAAACTACTCTCATCAGACGTAACAAAAAACATTCGAATCTTTTTGGCTACCGCAGATAATGATGAAGATTTCGCCATAAAATCGAACAGAAGAGAGTCATTCAATGGAAAAAGCAGAGACAGAATCATTTCAGAATACGAACTAGATGGTGTTTACATTCTTAGAGAAAGTTTTAAGGAAGAATGGGAAAGCACTAAAGTAAAACGATATGAAAAGCTATTTGAAGATTTACTAAATATTTTCAAAAAAATTTAACATAATATCTATTCAATGTCTAAAAACAAAATTCTGGTTTTTTTCTATGTAAAGTAATGTTTTCTCCATCAGTCACCTTCCTCCATATTTAGCGTATATTATCGAGTAGATGATGAAGAAGATGAAAAGGAAGATGATGATAAGACAGGAAGTCGTAAAGCGATATTAGTGTCGCCTCCACACGCAAAATAACGCATGAAACGATAACTGTTTCGGTTCACCCTAAGAAGTTCTTAAATAAATGTATAAAGCACCTTAGCCCTTCCAAGTCTTACCATTAGGGTTCTGAACCAACTGTTTTTTATGCCCCAACCTGTCTCATGACGCGTGAGACATTTTACATTTACATATCATTGATAAGATGTTAAAATGTAAAGAAAGCCATTTCTGGAAAGATTTCTGGTTTTCACCAGGTATAGTGGTCGAATTTGTAAATAAAGCTCAAGGATTTAGCAAACTTGAAGAAAACGGTCGCATTTGGTATTCATGTTTTATCTACCGTGAAGCATATACCGCTTTATTGAATTTTTTCTTGGAGGAAGTTGATAAATCTCGGTATATGATGATTCCGCTTGCTGATCTTTCAAATAAAGAAATTGAACTTTTCCATGAAATTCGGGATTTATGGTCAAAGAATCAATACTATGAAGTTGGAAAAGTAACCGTGCAATTCATGGAGAACAAACTCCGATCCTTCTTATACAACCTGTTCTCGCTTCTATACAGTGATCAACAAAACAGATTAGAAAACCTCGACAAAACAACAAGAGAGTATATCAAGAAAAATATTGAAAATGACCAAAAAAGCGGCTTGAATGTGTCGAAGAATGAGTTTGAACAAGTAAATCGGGGAAATTATAAAAATTTCATGATCAGTTCATATGACAAAAATGTCGGACAAAGGAATTGGAAAAATATTTTCAGACAAGTATTCAGTCATTTAACCGAGATCGCCATCAAAGAGTTTCTAGATACATTTGCATTATTTAATATAACTACATCACACCAAAAACAATCCACTTTAGGTGCTCAACAGCAATCAAGAATCTTGAGCTATATTCTGTCAGCCATTGACATAACTAAGAAAATAAACCAAACATATGTGTCACTTATTGATAATGAAAAGAATTACTTTCACATTCTAGAAACATACGCGCCGAAACGCAATGAATATTACTTCAGTTTAAACAACATGGAAGACAAACAGTATCTTACACCCATCACCATAAAACCTACAAAAGCCAATAGAATTGCCGAACAGCTGAAGAGACAAAACTCCCTTTCAATTGACTTGGAAAGTACTAACTACATCGAATCATTATTCAGTATTTCGTATAGAGAATTCATGACAATCCTAGCACGAACAATCAAACAATTACCAATTGAAGCAAAGAAAACAGGTCTCAGGGTAACAATTGAGGTATCCAAAGGAAGTATTGTCACTTTGAATATAACAAAAATGTAATGTTTTTGGCGAAATCCTTAGTCAGAAAGCATAAAACATAAAACTGCATTTTGATGATTCAATAAGTGGGGGAATTAGGTTGCTGTTTGAAGACAATTTTGCAAAGTTAAATGAAAAACTTTCACACAATAATATTACTCTAGAAAATAAAGGAGATACACTTGTTCTCCGTGAGAATGTGCAATATGCTCTCAGTAATTTACCTCTTTTAAAAGATGAACTAAAAGAGGTTTACAAATTGAGGTTTAATTGGGATGAAAAATATTGGTTTATCGGAAACGAAGGAATAAGAAAACTATCTGAAAGAGTGTTAAAATTCAAACCGTCTAGGTCTGAAACAGAATTAAAAGCTAAATTGGCTAATTTCATTAATCAAATAGAAAATGATGAGTTAAAAGAATGTATGAAGAAAATTCTTAACGCGAATCAATTTTTTTATGAATCGCCAGCAGCAAGATATTATCACCACGCCTATAAACATGGATTGTTAGAACATTCGGTTCAAGTTATTGAATTATCTTTTAGTATGATAGATACCTTCGATAAGGGTATTACTATAAATAATGACCTAATAATTGCTGGTTCAGTACTCCATGATATAGGTAAAATTAATTGTTACAAATTGGTTGAAGGTGGAATTGGTGTTTGTCCTGCCCTTTCAGAACAAGATCATATAATAAATGGAGTTAAATTGGTTTCTCAATACATTCAATGCAATCAACTTGATGAGTTATTACATATTGTCGCTAGTCATCATAAAAAGAAAGAATATGGGTCTCCAGTACAGCCAATATCAAATGAAGCATGGATAATCAACGTAGCAGATGAGCTTTCATCAAAAATCATGGGATAGAATGTAAACAGTCAAAAATCTTGGAACGATAAAATCATCGGTTGATTGTGACCCCTGTAAAACATTCGGTTTTTTTACTAGAGTTGCCTCGGTGTCACGGCTTCGCTCACACATTGTTCCTAGCTGACAGGTAATCTAGAGAACACAGGTATCAAGCCACGCTGGAACATGGTTCGCTCAGCCTAAACAACCTCGCTAATTCGCTCGGCAACCTCGGCACTCGTAAAAAAACCTACAATTTTAATGTTTTTGAATGATTAGTTGAATAGTTTGATAAGGTTTTTCATTTTAGACGTCTGCATTGGAATAAGTGGTAAGGATCGGCGCGCGCCTACAGGTAATTTCCAAATTGAAATTCTACAATCAAAGCTTTTTAGGTACTCCATTTCTCATGAATTGGTTTTTTCACTATACAAAAAGTTTAAATTAACATTATATATTAATACTTACGATATGAGATAATTAGCCGTTAGGGAATAAAGAATTTTGGAAATTCTAGTTGTAGATATCGAAACAGGAAACATCGATGCAAAAAATAAACAGAAACAATTTGATGTAGAAAATTGTCTAATTTGCGAAATTGGAATAGTGAATCTAAACTTAGATTCGGGTGAAATCAAACCAGTTTTTGACCAAATTTGCAGAGAGGACATTTCGCCTGACCCAGAATCATGGGTTTTTAAAAATACTTCTTTGACTTGTAAAATGGTTAATAAATCAACTCATCTTAAGGATTTCAAAGATGAACTGCAAAAAATCTTCAATAGCAAACCAGTTACCTCATGGAATCAAGAATTTGACTTTAAACATTTGGAGTGTCCCTCAAGATGTTTAACAATACCATTAAAATATTGGGATCCTATGGTAGCTTTAACAGATTTATTAAAAATCCCATCTTATTCGGGTAATGGATATAAATTTCCAAGTGTTACGGAAGCATATAATTATTTTAATCCTGAAAAAAGTTTGGAACAAAATCATAGAGCCCTTGATGATGCAAAAATTGCAGCCAATATCATATTTCAAGCTGTAGAAAAATGGTCTATTCTAAAAAATGAATGGGACAAATATGTCTGATGAATAAGAAAATAAAAGATGTTAAAAACTCATTTAATATCCTCTTTGGAAACACCTAGAACTTTCTAAATAATTTTCAAGTGAAGAAATTTGTTCTGAATCTAATCTACTAAACCAAACACCTTTCTTCAAGCGAACAACCTCGGCAGGAACAAATCCTAACACATAGTAACTGTATTCTTGAATGATTTCTCTTTCCAATGTCGTTTGGCGTATTTTATGGTTTGAGTTATGCTTAGTCTTTATCAAGTCGATGATCATCTGACGGAAACGACCGCTAACGGAAAAGGCATGTTTTCTGTATGCCCGCGCGACATGTGGTGAATCATATGATGGTTGCTGTGATGTTTCCTTGGCTGACGATGTAGGCTGATCAAACCAAAAAACTTCGTTAAAATGCAAGTGAACTCTTTGTTAAACTACTTTTTCACTTGAATAAGTTTGTCTCTAATCGCCTCTGCAACAAATTCTGCTCGACTACGGTAGCCCAAAAGTTTTCGTTCCAAAATCTTGTCTATTTCGTCCGCAAGTTCAACCGGAATCTTGACGTTAACATACCGTTTAGCCACTTTTCATCCCCTTATCGCCTAAGTCAAGCGCAAATCTTATGAGGATAATGGATAACCTATGGTGCACAGATGCTTCCTATGTCTGAATTTTGAACGAAGGCTAGAAAGTTGGAACCCGAAGTTCACATCGTAGAGCGTTACCTGCAACTCGTGAAGAAATGCTTCACCATGACAAACGTAATGTTAGGGGGAGGAAAAGAGGTCGACCTGCTGGCGTATAATCCCCGAACGAACGAAAAATATCACATAGAGGCG
>Ga0315543_1001702_pt1 | contig 23053 bp, 15 predicted proteins | sample SalMarSW160210MG_2_FD_203098 | JGI IMG/M metagenome (GOLD analysis project Ga0315543, IMG submission 203098) | Salt marsh sediment microbial communities from the Plum Island Ecosystem LTER, Massachusetts, United States - Salt Marsh Sediment SW1601-210 ... | reverse complement strand
GTTAACCCTGATAAAAGTCAAATTCAATACCCTCAAGTTTGGGTATGAAATTTTCATCAGTTTTGAAGATAACTGTTGAGTGAAACAGTTGACATACTTAAATTTGACTTTTCGTCAGCCATAAATGGCGAAAAATTCAAAGAATTTTTCGGGTTAATTTTTTGTGATCACTTTTCCCAAACTCAACTTCTCTTTTTCAAGGTTGGCCGTTTTAATGCTGACGTTTAGTTCAAATCCGATTAAGAGCGATATGGAATTAAAGTATAACCAGAGCAAAATAACGATTAACGTGCCAAGCGATCCATACAATTTATTGAATTGCCCGAAATTATTAACAAATGCAGAGAAACCAAGGGAAGAGACGACAAAGAGGATTGTGGCGAGGGTTGATCCGGCAGAAAAGAATTTCCATTTTGTCCGTTTTGCCGGGGAGAGGTAATAGAGAAACGAGATGGCAAAAAAGAGGAGTGCAAGCACAATGATCCATTTTCCCATGATGATGAGGATGTAGGTAATATTCCTATCAAACAATTGAAGTTCAGTCAGGTAATTAATTGCGATTTTACTAAACAGGATCAGGATGGCGGCTGTTCCCAGCAGGGAGACCAGGATGAACACAAAAATCAGGGATACGACACGTTGGGCAAGCCAGGAATGTGTATCGAAGGTATGGAGTGAAACGTTAAATGCGTTGATCAGTGCATGCACACCGTTGGTTGAAAAAATCATGGTAGCCAGGAACATAAAGAACAGGAGGCCATGGCTTCGTTGTGTAATGACATCGATAAGGGTTGCTTCCACCAGTGCATATACATTTTCCGGCAGTATATTTTCAAAAAGCAGCAGTACTTCCGTCTGAAAATTTGGAATGGGCAGAAAGGGAATCAGGGTAAAAAGGAATATGGTGGATGGCAGGATGGCAATGATCAGATTAAATGCGATAGCCGATGCTCTGGTAACCAGTGCTCCTTTCTGAAATCCTTTCAGGAAGAAGAGAATAACATCATATATGGGGACTTTTTCAAATCCCGGAAGGGAGACTTTCTTGACCAAGGTAAGAAAGCGGTTTATCGTTGTATCAAAAAGCCTGAAATGCTTCTCATTGTTTTGGTCCGCCATACGGGAAGAATTGAAAGATCAGGTTACTAAATTGCCTTCAGGCTCATATCAATGGTTTTAATATGCGTGGTGAGGTCACCAACTGACACGTAATCCACTCCACATTCAGCATATTTCCTAATGTTTGCCAGTGTAATTCCTCCGGATGATTCCGTTTCGAAGGTTCCATTGATCAAATTCACGGCCTTCATTGTATCTTCAATGCTGAAGTTGTCGAGCATGATTCGATGGATACCTCCAATGGCCAGGATCTCCCGGACGCTCTCCAGGGAGTGGGCTTCGATCTCAATTTTCAGATCTTTGTGAACTTTCTTAAGATAGTGGTGGGTATCTTCTATTGCTTTTTTAATGCCACCACTGAATTCAATGTGGTTATCTTTCAGCAGGATCATATCGTACAATCCCATCCTGTGGTTTTCTCCTCCGCCGATCACTACTGCTTCCTTTTCAAACAGGCGGAATCCCGGTGTGGTTTTTCGCGTATCCAGAATCTTCGTGTTCAGGTCTTTCAACCGGTCAACGTAGGTTCTTGTTTTGGTGGCAATGCCACTCATCCGTTGTAAGATATTGAGGATCAATCGTTCGGATTTCAAGATAGAGAGAACGGATCCGGTCAATTCAATGGCCCTGGTTCCCTTTTCAACCACGGACCCATCGTCAAGGCATTGAATAGTTTGTAGGCCGGGATCAATCCGTTTCAGAATTTCCCGGGTCAATTTTATCCCGGCTAGAACTCCCTTCTCCTTTATGATTATCTGGGCATTTCCAACTTGTTCCGGCGGGATACAGGCAAGCGAAGTGTGATCTCCATCACCAATATCTTCTTTCAGTGCAATGGCAATAAAATTATCGAGGTATTCCTTATTCATTCTCTTTCTCAATTCTCAATTGATGAATGAGATAACTATCCTCTGTCTTTTTCAATAAGAAGTATACCCTGAAATTTCCTTTTGAGGTGGTCAGATCGCCGATGGCATATTTGGAACCGTTTTTTCCTCCCTGATGAAGTATGGCAAAATTTTTGGGAGGATACTTATCAAAGAAATCACGAAGGATCATTTCTGCCTGAGTTTTGCTGTAAACATCTTCATTTTCCAGGATGACCAGCTCAACATTGTTGTTAAAGTGTTTGACTAATTCTTTCGAATTGCCTGCTTTAAAAGCGGAAGAGATGGCCTCAGGGATATCCTGTGCGGGTTGAAAACCAGCAATAATAAAGGATAGAATGATAAGAGTTATGGAATTTCTGAGGGTCTTCATGTTAATAATCTTAAATTTGTGCTATGTAGTGTCCAAAAATCAAACCAAACTGGGTCATTACTGCAAAATAATAAAAATTTGATCAATTCCTAAATCATTAATGCATTGTGAAGGTAATCTTTATTCAGGTTGGGGAAACAGATCAGGCATATTTGAGAGAGGGCATATCCATTTTTGAAACACGGATCAGACACTATATTCCCTTGCAGGTTATCACCATTCAGGAGCGAAAAGGAGCGGTAAAAAAGGGAATTGAACAGTTGAAGGAGTCGGAGGGGGAACGAATATTAAGTAATTGTAAACAAGGAGATTATGTAATACTTCTTGATGAACGGGGGGATCAGTTTGGTTCCAGGGAATTTGCCATTTTTATGCAGAAACAGATGGTTGCCGGGTTGAAGAGGATCCTCATTATCTCGGGGGGTGCTTACGGAGTATCCCGGAAGGTATATGAACGGTCTGACCGGGTGTTATCCGTTTCGAAGATGACATTTTCCCATCAAATGATCCGATTAATTTTTTTTGAACAACTTTACCGTGCGATGACCATATTAAAGGGAGATCCGTATCATCATGATTGATCATACGCATTAATTTTTTAATTTAGGCAGTCTGAAAACCTCTAATAATGATTGATTTGAGCAGGCGAAAGTCCCTTTTTCTCTACCTGAGCGGTTCCATGATTTTGGTTCTAACAGGTTTCCTGATTGAAAAAGCAATCCATCAGGGTACTAATTTTGAAAAGAAAGCTGAAAGATTTCAGGAAATCCTGCACAGGAAAGAGGGTATCCTGGAATCCAATGTTGAAAGAATATTGGATGATACGGATAGTCTGGACAGGGATAGGTATGTAGCGGACCGTCCTGCATTTATTGAAGAATTGAACGAGGAGGGGCTGGCAATCCTGATCTATGAAGAGGATGCGCTGGTGGTATGGACCGATCATACTTTTCCCATTCCACAGGTTTATAGTGATACATTGTTTCAAAAAGGATTGGTTTTTCAGGGAAATGCCTGGTTCAGGCCCAGGATATTTGAAAAAGGAAACCGAACGGTGGTTGGATTGATCATGCTGAAGCATGAATATCCCTATGAGAACAAGTTCCTCAGGAATGATTTTCAGCGCGGATTCAATATGCCCCCCGGTGTTGCATTAACCGATCCGGAATCACAACAGGGGACTGTAATTTACGACCAGTCAGGCAATCCACTCTTTTCATTGGATCCCGGGGATACGCCATACCGAAAATTCCCAGGGTACCTTATATCCGGTTTCTATTTTGCCGGGCTGATTCTTATGTTGTTGTTTATCAGTAAATGCCTGTCAATACTTCCCGGACAAAGAAAGAAAAGAATTGCCATTTTCGGCTTAGGAGCGTTGCTGGTACTGCTCAATTTTTCCCTGGTAATCTTCGGGGTTCCAACGGTGGTTTTTAGTTCTGAGTTATTCTCACCCTATTATTTTGCCAATTCACAGTTGCTGGGTTCTCTTGGTAATTTCTTTATTACCAGTGTTTTTATTCTGTTCTTTTTTGCCGTTTTCTCAAGGGAGTTTTCCCTATCCGACCGTTTTTCTGAAAAACCCCGGTTAGTTCGGTTTATCTTTATATTGTTAGCATTCCTGCTTGCTGCCATCCACTTCTCAGTAACTCATTATCTCTTCCAGAATGTACTGCTCAATTCAAGCATTTCATTCGAACCCTATAAAGTGCTGGATCTCTCTTTTTACAGCATGATAGGATTTATTTCCATTTCCCTGATATTTATTTCTGTAGTCCTGTTTATCAATAAGATAGTAATGCTCGTGATGGGATTATCAGAGACAAAATATATTTATATTTCCATTTTTGTTTCCCTGGTCGTCTTTCCGCTTTTTTCACTTATGCCCGGTTTTTCACTGGATGTCAGTTCGATCCTGATGTACCTCTTATTGGTGTCGATCAGTGTTTACACCAGGGCAAATATTCGGTATCACTATTCATCCATAACTGTTTTTGTTTTTCTTTTTGCTCTCTATGCTGTTTATGAGATAACATCGGAAACCCGGGTTAAGGAAAAGAGCAACAGGAAGGTTTTGGCTGTAAATCTTGGTGCCGAACATGACCCGGTGGCTGAATTGCTGTTTGACGAGGTGAACCAACAGATTCAGGAGGATGAGGAGCTGGCACGCCTTATGAAAAAAGTTGTTTTCAGCTTTGAAGAGTGGGATGAAATATACTTCCATTTACGGAACAATTATTTTCAGGGGTATTGGGAAAGATACGATCTGGTACATACAATTTGCAATGATACTTCCAGCATACTGGTCAACGGAGAGCAAATCATGCATTGTATCACCTTTTTCAACGGGATGGTTGAAGAGTTTGGCGACCCGGTACCCGGAACCCGGTTTTACTACCTGAACAATCAAACAGGAAATGTTAGCTATTACGGTGCATTCCGGTTTAATACTCATGATCCTGCCATACATAATTACCTGTTTATTGAGCTGGACTCACGGCTTGTTTACAGCCAGTTGGGGTATCCGGAGTTGCTGTTGGATGAGAAATTATTTAAACCTTCTCCGTTGGATGAATATTCCTACGCAAAGTATTATAATCAGGAACTGATCGCACAATCCGGAGATTTTCCGTACAGCTTGAATTGCGAAGTATATGGCCAGGACGATGAAGAATTTATTTTCTTTTCTTTCGACGGATATGATCACCTTATGTACAGGGTGAACCCTGAAAACAGGTTAATCATCAGTAAACCGGAAATCAGGATCATCGACATTGTTACCTCCTTTTCCTATCTGTTTGTATTTCTCTACCTGATCATGGGTTTTTTCCTCCTGGTGACCGATAAGTCGATCTACCTGAAGGAGAGGCAATTCAACTTTAAGATGAAGATTGAATTTTCACTGATCTCCATTTTACTGCTTGCACTCATCATGATCGGTGGCGGGGCAATCTTTTTCAGCATCCAACAATATAAAACAAAACATTATGAAAACCTGAGTGAAAAGATCCGGTCGGTGTATGTGGAACTTGAGCACAAGTTAGTTGATGAGAAGGAACTCACATCCTATTGGTCAACGGAGCAATATGCCAGTTTGAACGACCTGCTGGTTAAGTTCTCGAATGTTTTTTATTCCGATATCAATTTATATGATGAATCGGGAAATTTACTGGCAACCTCACGGCCTGAATTGTTTGATAAATCGTTGATGGGGAAAAAGATAAACCATGAGGCATACTGGCAGCTCAAGGTAAACAAGAAGGCTGAATATGTTCATAACGAGGTCATTGGAGATTTAAAATACCTTTCTGCCTACGTTCCTTTTTTTAATCGTGAAAACAAACTGCTTGCCTATCTTAATCTTCCCTATTTTACCCAGCAGAGCCTCCTCGCAAAGGAGATCTCCAACCTGGTTGTGGCTATTGTGAATTTTTCTGTATTGCTCATCCTGCTGACCATTGCGCTTGCGGTGATCATTTCCACTAAAATCACCAACCCCCTCCGGCTCATTCAGAAGAAATTCAGTAACATTGAACTGGGCAAACCTTCCGAGCACATTTCATACTCGGCTAAGGACGAAATTGGCAACCTGGTGAGTGAGTACAACCGGATGGTGGATGAACTGACACGGAGTGTCGAGCTGCTGGCAAGGTCTGAACGGGAATCGGCCTGGCGGGAGATGGCAAAGCAGATTGCCCATGAGATAAAGAATCCGCTTACTCCGATGAAACTGAGTGTACAGCAACTACAGCGTTCATGGAAGGATAAATCGTCCAACTGGGAAGAATCACTTAACCGGTTTTCCAAAACCCTGATCGATCAGATTGATAACCTATCAACCATTGCAACGGCCTTTTCCGATTTCGCGAAAATGCCGAAAACCAATAACGAGGTAGTGGATGTTGTTACAAAGATCAATAACTCTGTCGGATTGTTTGAAAATACCAAAAATGTTGAGTTTCAGATTAACCTGCATGGGAATAAGAAAGTTCCTGTTTTTACTGATAAGGAACAACTGCTCCGTGTTTTTGCCAACCTCATAAAAAATGCCATTCAATCGATTCCTGCCGGAAGAAAAGGGTTAATAACAATTGACCTGCTTCCCCGGAATGATAAAGCCGTTATTAAGGTCAGTGACAACGGATCAGGAATACCGGAGGAACTCGGGGATAAGCTGTTTATGCCCAATTTCACTACCAAATCGAGCGGTATGGGTCTCGGATTAGCCATTGTAAAAAATACCGTTGAAGATGCCAGCGGAACCATACGGTATGAAACGGAGATTGGCAAAGGTACAACCTTCATTGTTGAATTGCCTTTGTACAAAGCCGGAAAAGAGTAAGGAATTTCCTCGGTTTTTTATAACAAACTGCTGATATTTTGCGTAAAAGGTCGTATGGGCAAAAAAGATCTGATCTCCGGATCAATCTTTTAATCTTCTTCCGTGTTCGAAAAGCTTCAAAATTTACATATATTTGTTTGATTCATCGGTCAGAAAAGAAATTTTAGTGAGAATACAACCTATACGAATTTCAGGTTTCCTTCTGTTGCTCTCCGCCTTATTCCTGGTATTTGCTGTTACCGGTGAGGCACAGACCTCCATTTCCGGCGTGATTAACTCCTATACCAGAGTCACGTCGGTGGATGGTACTGACCGCGTTACCGTGGATGATCCTTCCCTGTTTTCCGTCCGGGATACGACACTGATCATCCAGATGAAGGGGATTGAGATTTCGGTGGAAAATTCTCTCAGCTTTGGTTCTAGACAGCAAAACCTGAGTGCAGGGTATTACGAATTCCTGATCATTTTAGATATTACCGGTAACCAGATCACCTTTGACGCAGATATGACCAACACTTATGATGTTAATGGTCATTTACAGTTGATACAGGTTCCCGGCTATGATAATGCTACAGTTGACGCACCTGTTACCTGTGATCCGTGGGACCCGGTGACGGGTACAGCTGGTGTGGTTGCCATGATTGTAGGGAACACCCTTACCCTGGAGGCTGATATTGATGTATCCGGATACGGTTTCCTGGGAGGGGCATCTGTTGAGCGACTCTCCGGAACGTGTGGTGTTACGGATTTCTTTTTTAACGATGCTAGTACAGAGGGTGGGTATAAAGGGGAAGGAATTGCCAGTTACGGGTACCTTGATGGAACAGGTGGTCTGCCATTGGGAACAGACTATATTAAAGGGCGTGGTTGCTATTATAACGGTGGAGGAGGTGGTAATGGTTTGTACTCCGGTGGTGGAGGCGGGGGAAATGGCGGAAAAGGAGGATCTGGAGGAAAAGAAGAAGAGTCTTGTGGAGCTTTAATAGGCGGTGTCGGGGCATATAAAATCTCTAATTTCATTGACTATGAGAACCAGGACAGGGTATTTTTAGGCGGTGGCGGAGGAGCAGGGACACAGCTCAATGCCGGAGAAGGTACTGACGGCGGCAACGGGGGCGGGATCGTAATCATTGTTGCCAATACACTCGTTGGCAACGGCAACAGCATCATTGCCAATGGAGAGAGCGTTGCAGGCATAGCTACCGGAAATGCCGGTGCCGGAGGTGGTGGAGCCGGGGGAACCATTTTACTTGAAGTGGGCAGTTACAATGGATCAAACCTGAACCTGGAAGCCAGGGGGGGTAATGGGGGAGCAGTAAGCGGTTCACCGACCTGTACCGGACCGGGTGGCGGCGGCGGAGGCATAATCTGGCATTCAGGTGCTGCCTTCCCGGATGAGGTTTCGACTTCAGTCCTTCCCGGAGCCGCAATCCCAGGATCCTGTGGTGATATGTTTGCAGCAAATGGATTTCCGGGAGAGACAGCCGTAGACCTGGTCGTACCACTCACCGGGTTCCTGTTCAATTCAATCTACTCCTCCCGTACAGGGATGCTGCTGGATACCATCTGCGAGGATGACGTTGCCCCGCTGATGCTCGGAACTCAACCCAAAGGAGGTACATTACCCTATATTTACGTATGGGAGAAAAGTGAGAATAGGACCGCATGGAATATTGTGGCAGGCGGAAACAACCAGAATTACAGCCCGAACGATCCATTAATTGATACAACCTACTACCGGAGAACTGTCCTTGATGATTCTGACCCCCAGATCATTGATTCGAGCAAAGTACTAACCATCATTGTCCAGCCCAAAATTGAGAATTATGATATCACCACAGACGATACCATCTGTTATAACCAGTTGCCACCATTGATAACCTCCGATGCCCTGGGTCCACCTACCGGAGGTGATGGCACCGGAATTTATACGTATTATTGGGAGGATAGTGTCTCGGGCGGATCGTGGAATACTATTCCCGGGGCAGATTCAGTGGATCACCAGCCTCCCAAACTACTTCAGACCACCCATTACCGCCGAACGGTGCAATCGGGTATCGGATGCCCGAAAACCAGTAATGTATCTACCGTTACGGTTTTGCCATTGATTACAAACAATGATATTATTACCACAGACCAGATCATCTGCGAGGGCTTTGAGTTTGCTCCACTTGATGCGGAGGGCTACCCGGTATTGAACGGCGGGAATACGGCAGCCGGTGATTTCCGGTTTGAATGGATCGAAAGCACCGACGGAACAACATGGAACAATGCATACGGTCCCAATACCAACGAGGATTATGCACCTGATACCACATCAGCCGTATTTCCTTCAACCGATACCGTTTATTTCAGCAGGGTGGTGATTTCCGGTCCTCTCGATGTCTGTATTGATACAAGTGCGGTTGTAAAACTGGTTCAATGGCCGGAAATCACCAACAACGTTGTTCCGTATGACCTGGAATACTGTGAGAACGATGACCCGGACCCGGACCCGATCACCGGTTCGACACCCGGAGGAGGGAATGGTGTTGATTACCTGTTCCAGTGGGAAAAGTACGAAGGTACATGGAGTGTGATCGGTGGTGAAGCGGCAAAGGATTATGACCCGGGCGTGCTTACCGATTCACTCTTTTACCGCAGGATTGTCACCTCGGATGTCTGCAAGGATACCAGCCTGGTGGATACCATTCCGGTTAATCCTGCCCTCCAGCACTTCAACATCCAGACCCTTTCCGGTGCGGTCGATACCACCATTTGCTTCGGGGCAACGCCCAACCGGCTGATCCCCGAACCAACGGCAATTACCGGAGGAGATGGTGTGTACGCGTATGCATGGGAATATAGTGATGACGGGGGAGGAAGCTGGACCTCTGCAGGAGGTGCCTCGGCATTTTTTGATCCTCCGGCACTCAATGATACCACCCTCTACCGCAGGAATGTGATTTCCAATGTATGTACTGAGGTGAGCAATGATACAATAACAATCAATGTGCTGCCTGCGATTGCAGACAATACACTTCCCCCCAACATCTCAGTTTGCTATAATTTACCGGCTACCATAAACGGGTCTGATCCGACCGGTGGAGAAGGAGCAGGCAGTTACACCTACCTGTGGGAAGAGAGTACGGACGACGCAACATGGAGTGCTGCTGACGGTACGAATGATCAGAAGGATTACACTTCACCAGCACTAACAACCCAAACCTATTATCGCAGAACCGTTTTTTCCGGGCCATCCGATTGCTGCCAGCATACAAGTTCCTCTCAACTTATTACAATTGATGCCCTTCCAAGCGCAACGCTTGGAGCTATGGATATTACCATCTGTAGCGGTGATCCTGTAGATTTGATCTTTACAGTAACAGGAGATAACGGCCCCTGGACTCTTACTTATACTGATGGAACAAATGACCAACAGATTAGTATCCCAAATACAGCAGCATACCCTGAAACAATAAATCCGGCTTCAACTACTCAAGTTACCAATTTTGAGTATACTATAAAAAGCCTGATTGATAATCTGGAATGTGTTGGGGAGTTGCCCTTGCCAGGATCTGCAAAAATTGCGGTTAATGGTAAACCCATCCCCAATGCAGGCGATGATGATGATGTCTGTGGATTAACATATACTTTACAAGCGAGTCAAAACTATGGAACCGGCACATGGACCTTCCCGACTGCGGTTGTGGATGCAGCTGATAACACCAATCCCAATAAAGTGGTGACGGTGGATAGTTATGGTACACATAATTTTATCTGGACAGTGATAAACGGAGTATGTGCTCCGGAGGTGAATGATGTCGATATAACCTTTTACGAACCGCCTTCACCTGCAGATGCCGGGCAGGACACCAGCCTTGTACCGCTTACAACAGAGATCAACCTGAACGGGAACACACCGCTTGTAGGAACCGGAGAGTGGTCCAAGGTACCCGGCGCCCAGGCAGTGATCGTTGAACCCTCCAATCCGCAGACGCTGGTAACCAACCTGAGCGACAAGGTTGATAACAAGTTTGTATGGACCATTTCCAATGGTGTATGCCCGGTGGAATCGGATGAGGTGATTGTGAGCGTAATCCTGTTCCGGATACCGAGTGGTTTTTCACCCAATGGAGATCAAATCAATGATTACTTTGTTATTTCCGGCATAGCGGATTATCCGAATGAACTGATCATCCTTAACCGTCAGGGCACAGAGGTATTTCATGCCGTCAATTACCAGAACGATTGGGATGGAAAATACTCTTCAGGGGATGATGTTCCGGATGACACCTATTATTATGTTTTGTACTATACCAAGGAGGGGACCCGGTATGTTGAGAATGGCTGGTTAATCATTAAGCGATAGATGAGGTATTTATTTGTCATATTGTTTTTCGTTTTATCATTTTCAGATGGGTTAGCACAGAGTTATCCCCTCTTTTCGCAATACATGCGTAATGGTCTTGCGTTCAACCCGGCTTATGCCGGCAGCAGTGAGACATTTGCTGCCTCCCTGGTTTACCGGCAGCAGTGGTCCGGTTTTGACGGAGCACCCAAAACCGAGGTTTTCAGTGCTCATGCACCGCTGAAAAGTGACCGGGTAGCGCTCGGTTTGCTGGCATACAATGATGCGTTTGGTGTAACAAACAACACGGGTGTATTCGCAAACTATGCCTTCCGGATCCATATGAAAAGAGGGATACTCTCCCTTGGATTGAAAGGGGGAGTGTACATGCAGTCGGAGAACCTGAAAAAGGTTGTTACCGATCAGGCCAACGATCCTGTATTTTCCGGGAATGCTGAGAAGGTGACCGTTCCTAATTTTGGTGTCGGAGTATTTTACTATGACAACAGGTTCTATACCGGATTTTCCATTCCGGGTTTCCTCAGTTCCCGTGCCGGTGAGATATACCATGATTTTACCAATTATAATTTCATGTTTACTTCCGGTGCACTGTTCTCGCTTTCGAAAAATTTCAAATTCAGCCCTTCATTTTTGCTCAATTACAGCCTGCCAACGAATATCCAGCTTGACCTGACCGGGAACTTGTTGTTCCGGGATTTTCTATGGATTGGAGGATCATGGAGAATGCAGGATAATTCAGTGGTGGTATTATTGCAGTTCCAGATAACCCAACAAATCGGGATCGGTTATTCGTTTGATTATAGTTTTGGGGATCTCAATAAGTTTAACAATGGCTCGCATGAAGTGATGTTGGTCTGGGAGCTGAAGTACGAGGTGAAAGCCAGTAACCCGAGATATTTTTAGATGGAATGAAACGGATGATTTGTCATATTATACCCTTTTTCTTCCTTTCTGTTATAGGATCAAACAGTACGGATGCTCAGGATACGTACCAGGTTGAAAATCTCTCTTTCAATTCCCGGATTTCCGATGATTTTGCCCCGATGTTTTTTGAAGATGGGATTATCTTCTGTTCCAACCGAAAGAACAAGGTATTGACCAATTATACCACGGTGGATAATGAACCGTTGCTTGATTATTATTTCGTTCAGTGGAAAGACAGCACCGATTGGGGCAAGGCAAATACATGGTCTGAGGAGCTTTTATCTGTTTTCAATGAAGGCCCGGCCTGTTTCAGTGAAGATGGGCAGACCTTTTATTTCACAAGAAATCTCATGGCTGATAAAAAGTCATGGAAGGATATCACCGGTGATAACAACTATGGGATTTTCACGGCTTCCTTTAATGGATCGGCATGGGGAGACATAACGCCTTTTATACACAACAATCCTGACTATAAAACGGGGCATCCAAGTATCGGTGAGGGTGGGAGATACCTGTTCTTTGCCTCGGATATGCCCGGGGGTTTTGGCGGTTCGGATCTTTATGTTTGCACCTTAACGAATGGGGAGTGGAGTGACCCGGTTAATCTCGGGAGTGCGGTAAACTCTTCGGCATCAGAGATTTACCCGTTCTATCACTCTTCCGGCAGGCTTTATTTCTCTTCTGACCGGACTGGTTCAGCGGGAGGACTGGACATCTATTTCACTCAGGAGATCAGTGGAGAGTGGATCACACCAACGCATCTGCCAGCTCCGTTCAATTCCGGATCCGATGATTTTGCATTCATTGCAGATGACCTGATTGAAACCGGCTTTTTCTCCAGTAACAGAGCCAGGAATGATGATATTTACAGTTTTAGAACCCTGGTTCCCAAGTATGCCGGATGTGATACACTTCAGGAAACCAATTATTGCTATATTTTCTATGAGACCGGTGCCTATGACCTGGACACCGTTCCCTTCAGTTATGAATGGGATATGGGAGATGGTACAAAGATCCGCAGTATCGAAGCCGATTATTGTTTTGACGGACCCGGCAATTATCTTGTCAAGCTAAATGTCGTTGATAAGTTAACCGGGGATGTTCAGTTTAACCAGGCATCCTATATGATCCCGATCAAGGATGTGGAACAAGCCTATATCACTTCGGTGGATACGGGATATGTAGATGATAACATCCGTTTTGACGGATTGAAAACCAACCTGCCGGATTTTACGGTAGGAGAATATTTGTGGAATTTTGACGATGGTAATATTGCCACAGGAGCCGAGGTAAGAAACCGGTTTTCCTTCCCCGGGATCTATCAGGTTCAACTGGTTGTTAAAAGCACTCCCGACAATTCGGGAAATGTTCGTGAAGTCTGTGTTCTTAAACGGCTGGTTATCATGGAAAGGCCTCCGGATGTGTAAGTAACAGAACCCGTATTTTACTTCCGGATAGTCATAAAATAACGCATCATCTGGTGTGATGGACATAAAACCGCATGAATAAGTTCTTAATAAACAATGGATCGAAGGCATTAATATCTCTTGATTTTTTTGTTATTTTGGACGTGCGGAACAGAAAGGGATCCCATTTTTCACTGGTTTGATTCATGGATAAGAACAACAAAGGCATACAATTTGTACAGGCAATGCAAACAGCAATCAAGATGAAGCCGTTTTATATTGTGTTTGTTTTGCTCTCCCTGGTTTTTCAAGGAGTGTTTGCGCAGCCTGTACCGGCTGAGGATGAGAACATTCCTTACCTGATGACATTTGGGGGTGGGGGATTGCATGAAACGTCCTGGGGTGATGATGATTTCTGTCAGATCTTCTTTTTTGCCATACCGGAATCGTTCACCGATCCCATATACATCAGGGTCTGGGATCCGGATGTTGGGGGTGAGGTGGATGAGATCAACGGGATGTGGGATACTCAGATTACTTACTCGGTGTTTGGCGGAAGGGGATGTTATTCTGAAGAAGATGCAAGGGAGACCGAGCCAGCGGGGAATTATAAAAGTGGGAACCTGTTGGCAACTAAAACATTTGGATTCGACATGCAGTATGAACAGAACTGGTATACTTTTGGGCCATTTAATCCGACCGAGGGAGAGTATGATGAACAATACGGAAATATTTTCAAGGTTATTACGGAAGGGATCGGAGGAGATGACGGGAATCTGTACCGTTATTTTCTGAGCTCTTCCCGGAGCGAGAACCTGAGAATTGAAGGGGCAAATGCCTTTACGTATGAGTACACCTTCCGTATGTGGAATGATCCGGGCCAGGTTTCACACATTTATCCCTATATTGATGACAGGACCATCTCTGTGAGGCAGACCAATTTCGACTGGGATGATGATGGATTTATACGGGTTGTATCGGTAGCCAGGAATGGTCAGTTAATGGAGGTTTCCGGGGAGGACCATTGGGTTGAGAATGAATTTGCCATCCGGGAAGAAGAACACAATTCCTCACTCGACTTTGAGTTTGTAAAAAAGAAATCCCCTTATGTGGTCAGAAACAACAACGTTGTCATATCTGTCCGAAACCAATATGGCGAACTCTTACCTTTCTTTACTATTCCGATCGGTGGAGTCCCAAAATATAAGTACAATATTGGGGTAAAGCCGAAAATTAAGTAAAGCAAGAAAAGTGAGAGACATATGAAGAATTCTCATAAATTCATTACTCTATCTGTTTTAGCTTTCCTGTTTTTTTTACATTCCAGTGAATCGAGATCACAATCTTTCTCATTTCGCACCTTCCAGGTGGAAGATGGCATGTGTGACCGGTTTGTCTATACGATAAACCAGGACCGCTATGGATACCTCTGGTTGGGTACAGGCGGAGGTCTCTGTCGCTATGATGGTTTTACTTTTCGGGCTGATCTCATAACCGATTCAATACCGGATGGTTATGTAAGAACCAGTTACCGGGACAGGAATGGCATCTTATGGTTTGGGCACGATGATGGTTCTGTTAGCTACTTCGACGGTACATATCTCCATATTCTGAATATTGGAGCGTTAACCTATAGCCGGATCAATGATATCAAGGAAGATATGCAGGGGAACCTGGTATTTGCAACTCAGAATAGTGGTTTGCTGGTTGTTGATCCGCAGGATACGTCCAGTGTCCGTGTATTAGATACTGGACCGCTGCTTGTCTTTTCCGTTGAATTTACATCAGAAAACACATTTTTGGTTGGAACTCAGGACAGCGTCTGTATTTACTCGTACGGGAATGATGAAGGGGATCCGGTGTTTACCGGAACGATTGATTCGCTGCCGCAAACCAGGTTTCAGAAACTTTTTCAGGGAAGCAATAAGACGATTTATGCAGGGACTTCTGACAGGGGTGTATACAGCATTACACATGGAAAGGAAGGTTACGGTAGTGTGCGGATCGAAAATTTGGGTGAAACGATCGGGTTAGATAGAGAAAATATCCAGAATATCATGGAAGATGCTGATGGGAATATCTGGTTAAGCACCTTCAGGAAAGGGGTGGTTAAGCTTCAGCGATCCGGGGATTCGGAGTCGTTCAGCAGTCACCAGATTTATAACCGTGAAAATGGCCTGGGATATAATGACATCATCTGTGTATTTCAGGACCTGGAGGGTAATATCTGGTTGGGGACCTATGGAAATGGATTAGCCTTGTTGCTTAATGAGGCCTTTCTTTTTTATGATTTTGAGGAGAAAGAGTCAGGATCCAATATAACCGCGTTGTTTGAAAATGAGGGACAGTTTTGGCTGTGTGGTGATAACGGAATCGCCAGGACGGGCAAAGATTTCGATGGGGAGTCACACTATTACCGATGGACAGGTAATCTGCCGGGCAGCAGGATCTCATCTGTGTATCGCGACCCTGACGGAAGAATCTGGGTGGGGACAAATAACCAGGGAGTTTACCTGTTGGATGAAGAATCGGGCAGATACACCTCCGTCTATGATTCAAGGAACTCACTGGAGAACACGATAAATTACATTACCGGCCAGAATACGGAGATCTGGATTGCCACGTCCAACGGCGTGCTTATTTATGATTATCAGACAGGGGAAACGCTGCGGTTTTCTACCCGTGATGGATTACCTCATAACAAGATCAACCATATCTTTATCGATCATGTGGGAAGAGGTTGGATAGCCACCGTGAGTAACCGCCTGTATTACATTCAGGATGGTAAACTGAGCCTGGGAGAGGAGATCACCTATTATACCAAGAAAAACGAATTTCAGGCTGTCGCCGTTTCTGAAAAAGGTGACATTTGGGCTGCAACGTATGGAAATGGATTGTATCATTTCACAGAAGATACTACCTATAACTATACAACCCGGGATGGATTGATCTCAGACTATTGTTACTGCCTCCTGTTGGGGAACAATAACATCTGGGTTGGCCACCACCTGGGATTCAGTCGTTTCATTATACCGGACACAATCATTACAGCATTTGGAAGGGAACTGGGAATTACCAGCGACTGCAATCCCAATGCAGTTGTACTTGACAGTGAGGGAGCAGTGGTATTCGGTACCAATAAAGGGATTATTCAGTATGATCCCTCCAGGGACCGGGGTAGTCTTATACCGCCAATTAACAACATTGTTTCCATTAGTTTCTCCGATAAAACGGTTGACTTCAGGAATGAAATCATCATGCCATACGATAAGTACAAGCTTAAGATCGATTTCATCGGATTAAGCTACGCGAATCCGGAACTGGTTAGCTATCAGTATAAACTGGTGAACTATGATGATGAATGGTCGGAGATAACGCGCATACCACAGGTTATCTACGGGATTGATGATGGAGAATATACCTTTTTGCTTAGATCATATAACCGCTACTGGCAGACCACGGAAGAGCCATTGGAAGTACCCTTTATCATACGCAAACCCTATTGGAAGACCTGGTGGTTTATAACGCTGGTCGCATTCCTTTTCGTCGGATCCGTGGTAGTCATCATTAAGGTACGGGAAAGAAACCAGAAAAAGCTTCAGGCTTTCCTGGAAGAGAGTTTGGATGAAAGGACCAGGGAAGTGGTTGAGCAGAAAGAAGAAATTGAACAGAAAAACCGCGAAATAACAGATAGTATCAATTATGCTCAGCGGATCCAGGCAAGTATTTTACCCCCGGTTCATAAGTTGCGCGATGCTTTTCCCGGATTTTTCATTTTCTATCGGCCGCGGGATATCGTAAGCGGTGATTTTTATTGGTTTGATAAGATTGGAGAAGACCGGTTTATTATTGTCTGTGCCGATTCGACCGGACACGGCGTTCCCGGTGCATTTATGTCAATGATCGGCTCTACACTGATCAAGGATATTATTAGCAGGCAGGATATTATAAAACCTTCGGATATCCTTAGGACACTCGATAATGAGATAACCGAAACGCTGAACCAGAATGTTGAAGCTGAACATTCGAATGACGGTATGGATATGATTGTTTGTGTAGTTAACACAAGCAATAAAAAGGTACGTTTTGCCTCAGCTATGCGGCCCATTATCTACTTCCATGATGGGGAGCAGATTTATCTGAAAGGAAACCGGAGTTCCGTGGGTGGTGAGATCATTGAGGATAAGAATTTTAAAGACCAGGAACTACAGATGGATGAAGGAGATATCATCTACATGTTCTCCGACGGTTATCCGGATCAGTTTGGCGGACCGATGGGTAAGAAGTTTAAGATGGCCCGAATGAAAAATCTCCTGGATGATATCTGGAAGAAGCCAATGGAAGAACAGTATGAGCATGTGAAGAACAACTTTGACCTTTGGAGAGGCAATTATAAACAGGTAGATGATGTCCTTTTCATGGCCATTCAAATGTAGTTTTTTACCCGGATTCACCGGGATGTCCTGATCTCATCCATTCCAACAATCTTATTGAATATTGCATATACTGTCAGCCCTGAAACCGTTTTAATTCCGATTTTTCGGGTGATGTTTTTCCGGTGGGTAACAACGGTATGGGTACTGATGAACAATTTTTCGCCAATCTCTTTATTGGTATATCCAAGTGCGATGTGTCTCAGAATGATCTTCTCCCGCTTGCTTAGTCCGGAGGAGCTTTCATAATCCGGTTGACTTTGAACAAACCGTGTAAAGAGACCATCCATTTTTTTTACCAGCTGGCTTTTCCCCTGATCCAGTGTAATGCTTTCAGTAAAATGTTTCAATTGGGCATTATCGGATGATTCTGAAGGCAGGATAGCCACCATTACCCTGGATTTTTTCAGGTTCTGTTCCTGGATTTTCTTGATTCCCTCTGATGTCAGAATGGATGGATTGATGAAACAGATCGTATAGGATTCCTGTTCAAGCCGTTCCAGGAGTGATTCTTCATTAGCTGACTCAACTATCTTTCCAATACTGGAAAATTCCAGCAACAGGGATAGGAGACCTTTTCTGATGAGGTATGATTCTTCAGCGATTATGACAGATAGTTTTGGCATGGTTAAACCGGGTGGAATAGTGGACCTGATTTCATTGGGTGATTAATTTTTTTTCAAGTTCAACCACTTTTGGGACCAGCACCTTCTCTTCAATACGGCTATGATCATTTATGTCCTGTTCAAGATTGAACAACTCAGTAAGCACTGTATTGCACAGGGCTTTATTTTTTGGAGGAGGAAGATATTTAATGATGATATTTTTCAGATCAAATAATTTCTCTTCAATGTTATCGTGCTCATTCATGTAATCCTGCATGGAGTATTTTCTCAACTCAACAATCAGGTCCTTTCGATTTTCAGGATTCTCATATGCTTGCTCGATTTTCAGTGCATAAGGGAATACTACTTCATCCTCCCGTTTGGTATGCGTCACCAATTCGTTCTTATATTCGGTGAAGAATTGTATCAGAACGTCTATATTTTCAGCATCTGAATAACACTCCTTTACCATTTTATCGATCAGGATTTCCAGTTCCGGAACTTTTTCTTCAAGGTAATAGCGATGGGTCTTCAAAAGGTATTCAACGATTAATTTGATGCTAAAAGTTTGCAGGTTTTTGTCGGGGAAATACTCTTTGTCATGAAATGCATTAACGATCTCGAGGAAAAAGCGAGTATCTATTTTATGCTCTTGGCATACCTGATCTACCGTTTTATTCGCGAAACCCAATTGGATACCAAAGCGGTTGATAACTGACATTAGCAGATAATTCATGTGGATCAGATCTGCCATTTTGTTCTCTTGTGTTATGATCATAAAGACTTTATTTACAGTTGACGTTTAGTAAGCAGAGAGATGGGGTTGTGCATAATGAAGGGAAACAGAGATCAAGACTTAACTAATCAGTGAATGCTATTTCCGTCGTTGTTTCAACATTGCTTTCGTGCAATGCGCGGTCGACGATATAAAATTCATACTTGATCGTATCGTAAAGCATTAAAAGATAATAATAGAATTCAACCTTAACTTCTCCTTTCAGTGTTTTATTCTGACCAATATTTTCGATATATGGTATTCTGTAATTCAACGGCGTTTCAAGGTCGTCTTCATCGACTTTTTGAAACTGACCCTCAATTTTTTCATAGAGCGTAAAGAAAAGGTTATAGTTGGTGGTATCTGAAGAGATTGAATCGGGTTGTTCAAGCCCTATATCCCCATCCCCATCCTCAAATTTAAATATCAGCTCCCCTATTTTCCCCGGATTACCTAATATATCAATTGTATCCCTGAGTTCAAAGCTCTTAAATTCAATATAGGGAATTTCGGAGATGGATTCCACTTTCTGGCACGAAAGAGAGAAAGCCATGATTACTCCGGTTACAATCAATATTGCTGCAACTTTTTTCATTACTGCAAAAGTAGTAAAAAAGGCGGAGGCTGAGTAAAGTTAATGGTAAAATGTTAATGGTTAATCGGAGTGTATTCGTTCATCATTCATGCATTCGCGGATCATAATGAATTTTCTATTTTTTCCGGAAGAAGATCTGAATGGGCACTCCGGTGAAATTGTAGCTTTCCCGCAACCGGTTTTCCAGGAACCTGCGGTAGGGTTCTTTGATGTATTGCGGAAGATTACAGAAAAAGGCGAAGGATGGAGCATGGGTTGGCAGTTGGGTAACGTATTTGATCTTGATATACTTCCCTTTAACGGATGGTGGCGGGTTATTTTCAATGGTTTCAAGCATGATCCTGTTCAGTTGTGCTGTCGGGATTTTTCTTCGTCGGTTTTCAAACACACGAACAGCAACTTCCAGCACTTTATGAATTCTCTGTTTTGTAATGGCTGAGGTAAATATTATCGGGACATCACGGAATGGAGCAATTCTTTCCTTTATCCGTTGTTGAAAGGTCAGGATGGTGTCACTGGTTTTTTCAATCAGATCCCATTTGTTCACAAGGATCACAATGCCTTTCCGGTTTCTTTTTACCAGTGAAAAGATAGTCACATCCTGTGCTTCTATTCCGCGTGTAGCATCGATAAGTAAAAGGCAAACATCGGCACTTTCAATGGCTCTGACAGCCCGCATGACAGAGTAGAACTCGATATCCTGTGCAATTTTCCCTTTTTTGCGCAGTCCGGCAGTATCGATAATATAAAAATCGTGGTTGTATTTTTGGTAGCGTGTATAGATCGAATCCCGTGTTGTGCCTGAAATCGGAGTGACGATATTTCTCTCTGTTCCAAGGAGTGCATTTGCCAGGGAAGATTTCCCAACATTTGGGCGGCCAATGATCGTGAATTTTGGGAGATCATCGAGGGCAGGGGAGGAGGGTTTTTTAAAGTTTTTTACCAGATCATCCAGGATCTCACCCGTTCCGCTGCCATTGATGGAGGAGACGGGATACAGGTCACCCATTCCCAGGCGATAGAAATCATTTGCTTCATAGCGTCTCTCGACCGTATCCACCTTGTTGACCAGAAGGTAGGTGATTTTGTGTGTTTTCCTCAGCATACGGGCAATTCCTTCATCCAGGTCGGTTATCCCGGTCGTAACATCCACCATAAAAAGGATAGCATCTGATTCTTCAATGGCCAGCATGACCTGTTTTCGTATCTCATCTTCAAAAACATCATCCGAGCGGACTACATAGCCACCGGTATCGATCACTGAGAATTCCACTCCATTCCATTCTGATTTGCCATAATGGCGATCACGTGTCACACCCTCCTGCTGATCGACAATAGCTTGCTTGCTTTCAGTCAGGCGATTGAAAAGTGTTGATTTACCCACATTTGGCCTGCCAACGATCGCTACGATATTGCTCATTTTTCAGGTTGTTATCCGGATCTTCCGGGAGATCTGCCGGGTTTTGTTCAATGCAATCATGCATGAGGTTTCAATAGCCAAGCTTTTTCAGTTGCCGTTCTTTATCTCTCCATTCTTGGTTCACTTTCACGTACAGCTCCAGGTATACCTTTTTCCCGAAAAACGCCTCCATATCTTCCCGTGCAAGCTGTCCGATAGTTTTCAGCGATCCCCCCCTGTGCCCGATAATGATTCCTTTCTGACTTTCCCGCAGTACAAAGATAATAGCCCGGATACGAATAATCTCTTTTTCTTCCTTAAAAGATTCCACCTCAATGGCCACCGAGTAAGGTATTTCCTTTTGATACCGGATGAAAATTTTTTCCCGGATGATCTCCGAAACAAAAAACCGTTCCGTTTTGTCGGTTAACTGGTCCTTTGGGAAATAAGCAGGTCCTTCAGGAAGAAGTTCAACGATCCGCTGCAGTAATTTTTCAAGGTTGAAGTTATTGATGGCTGAGACCGGGATAATTTCTGCTTTTGGAAAGAGGTTTTGCCATTTTTGGATTAACGTTTCGACCTCCTCCTGGTTAGCCTTATCGATTTTATTGATCACCGTAAGAACCGGGATTTCCAGTTTTGCAATTTTCTGCAGAAAACCGAGATTCTTATCAATCTTCTCCACCACATCGGTTATGTAAACCAGGATATCCGCATCCACCAGTGCTGTATTGATCGACTTCAACATCGATTCATGCAGTTTATAACCGGGTGTGATGATACCCGGTGTATCCGAATACACAATTTGAAATCCCTCCCCATTCACAATACCCATGATACGGTGACGGGTAGTTTGAGCTTTTGAGGTAATGATGGACAGCTTTTCACCAACCAGAGCATTCATGATGGTTGATTTACCGACGTTGGGATTCCCAATGATATTTACAAACCCTGATCTAGGCTTCATTAATCGTTTGTCAGATGTTTACGGTTATTGTGAACTTGAATGCAAAGTTATCAATAGTTTTGGTTAGCGAGTAGGGTCCATACCGGTAGAATGCACCAATTCCGATCCCGAAAAACCACTGATTCAACAGGTCATTAATGAGGATACCGGATTCAAAATAACCTTTTTCCATTGTCTTTCGCTGCAGGTTACTATGGTTATCCGACGTTTTCCTGTCTCCAAATCCAATGTTGTTTATCCAGACTATCGATGGTCTGAAGGTTTTTGATGGAGGGCGGATTTCCCCGAAATTCTGCTGGTAAAAGAACGATACAAAGCGGTCGGAAGCAAACTCATCCATTCGCATGGTCGCAAAACTGTTTGCCGTTTCAACGGTAAAATCTTTATAACTTCCGTTTCCGTTGTAAAGCAAAGAAAAGGGGACATCACCCGATACCATTCCTCCGGTAAGGGTTAACCCGACCTCCCCCAGGTTTCTTGTTCTGATCAGTTTCGATAGCTTCATTTCAAGTTTGGTGTATTCTAACTGGCTGTCGAACCAGTTGATCCCCTGTATTATATTACCGCACAGGACCGGGTATTCAGTTCCCACCGAGACAAACTGATCAGAGATTTTCAGAAACTTCTCTTTATAAGCAAACCGGAACGAAAGTCCGATCTCGGTATAGCGTGAATTTCCCAGGTAAACTTTTGGATTTGTATCATCGTAGCTAAAGAGATAATCCTTTCCAAAGGTGACCAATCTCTGGTCCATATATAGTGTGGCTTGCAGGTGTCTGTGGGAATGGTAGCTTAAAGAGATTTTATATTCTGTAAACTGGTCCATCTCTTCGATCAGGTACATCCGGTATGCTTCGGACGAAATTTCAGTTCGTTC
>Ga0315543_1001701_pt1 | contig 23063 bp, 22 predicted proteins | sample SalMarSW160210MG_2_FD_203098 | JGI IMG/M metagenome (GOLD analysis project Ga0315543, IMG submission 203098) | Salt marsh sediment microbial communities from the Plum Island Ecosystem LTER, Massachusetts, United States - Salt Marsh Sediment SW1601-210 ... | reverse complement strand
TTGGGGATATTCCTGTCATTGCCAACGCGAGATTCTTCGCTCTCTTCGGCTTCGCTCAGGACAGGCTCCTTCGGTCGCTCAGAATGATGATGCCTGAGTAATCACGGTCGTTGCAGAGGTGAGGAGCGCAGTCCGGTCGGACTATTCGGTCTGGGCTGTCAGTTCCCTGGAGAAGACTTCGAATGCAGAGTGTCCGTAGAGGCAGAAGACCACCCGCCGCAACCCCGTCTCACCCTTCAGGTAATCTATAGCGGCCCACAGCATCACCTGCGTCGCCTCCTCCATCGGGTAGCCGAAGATGCCGGTACTGATGGCGGGCAGGGCGATGGACCGCAGACCGCGGTCGTCGGCCATCTGGAGCGCGGCGCGCACTGCCGAGGCCAGCAGTTTCGCCGAGCGCGGTGTGCCATCGTACACCGGCCCCACGGCGTGGATCACGTAGCGGGCCTTCAGGTTCCCGCCGGAGGTGATGGCCGCCGAGCCAGTAGGCACCGGCCCGTGTTGGCGCACCCAGGCATCGCTCTCCCGCTGGATGGCCAGGCCACCCTTGCGGGAGATGACCCCGGCCACCCCACCGCCGTGCGCCAGTCGCTCGTTGGCGGCGTTGACGATTGCGTCGGTGTCCATCTCCGTGATGTCGCCTTCGATCAGTTCAAGTGTGGTGTGGTTGATCTGAACTCTCATTGTTGTAACCTCTATTTGATTCTAGATTGCTCTTGCGTAGGACAGCGATTGCCAGTATAATGAGCCTGCTTTAGGAGGCCACTTATGGACGAGACTAAGATAGAGCAGTATCAGGTCAAGACGGTATACCGCCTGGTCGTCACGGCCGAACTTACCCCCGACGAGGAGGAGGGTGGCTATTCGGTGCATTGCCCTGAACTTGACATCTATACCCAGGGTGAGACAGTCGAGGATGCGATCGCCAATCTCCGTGAGGCAGCCGAGGGGTACATTGAGGTTGTGGGTCTGGATGGGCTCGGTCTGCGGCCCAAGCCGGCCATCCGCAGGGAAGTCGAGTTGATGGTGTATGCCTAGACTCCCGCGCATTGAGGGACGGACGCTGGTGTGGGCGATGGAGCGGGATGGGTTTAAAGTCGTTCGCTTGGAAACGCTACTGAAGTGATAGTCACTGTTGCTATTCTGCCTCCACATGGGCACTTCTGATCATTGCTACCGGCTGACGGCTAATCGAGGGTTGGCGGCACCTCGGCGAAGATGACCTCGCGGAAGCCCAACGCCAGAATGAGCCCTCGCACGTAGGTCTCCGCGTTCTGCTGGGCCATCTCCAGGATGCCCTCCTCCAGCGCCGCGTCCAGTATCTCTTCCTCGGCAGCCTGCCGTGCCTCCGTCTCCAGCGCCGGGTTCATCCCGATCAGCCCGGTATCCCGGTCGAAAACGTAAGACTTCTGGTTGTCCAGCGTGACGACGAGGACCTCAGCCGGCGGCAGCCTCACAATCGCCATCCCTTCCTCGGCGACGATGACGTCGTCCTCCTCCATTTTGCCCAGGTCTACGCCGGCGATGACCTGACCGTGGGCGACCAGAATCAACCGGTCGCCGAAGAGGAAGTCAAAGTGTCCCTGCCCCGATTCGGCGGTGATGATCTTTTCGATGGTGTAGGAAGCTGTCTCCAGCCGGCGAAGGCTGCGCATCTGACGGATGATCGTCACCGGGTCGAGGATGATGGTGGGCGTGGGGTTGGTGATCTCCCTCCACTGCTCCCGCAATGCCTGCTCGGCATCTTCCAGCGGTTGCGTCAGTCGCTGGATCGAGCCGAGCAATACGATCCCGCCGACGATGACGACGACGAGGGCGAGCAGGACGAGCAGCAGGATCACCGTGTTGAGGTTAGGTTTCGAGTTCATCAGTCTCACTCCTTGCCAGGTGTTGCACCAGGCCCAGCGTCAGGAAGAAGGTAAAGGCCGGGTCAATGACGAAGTAAGAGGCGTCCACCAGGCCATGGGCCAGGAAGTTGACCATCGAGCCCATCAGTCCCAGAGCCAGTGCGCGACGGTTTGGGTCGACCAGGCGGCGCAGCGGCAGGGCCAGACGCCAGAAAGCGACCTGAAGCCAGAGCCCGGCGACGAGTCCGCAGAACCCCAGTCGGCATCCGTAGTCGAGGAGGATGTTGTGCGGATGGGATAGGTCCGGCTCCTCCCAGGCGGCAGGCAGGATGTAGCGGCTGCGGTACTGGTACAGGAAGTTGTCCAGTCCGACGCCGAGCCACGGGTGATCGCGGAACATCATCCAGGATGAGCGCCACAGTTGGAGGCGGAAGAAGGTGGTGCCGTCGCGGGTGTCAAGGAGGGAGGCGAAGCGCGGAGTGCGCAGGAGTGGGATGCTGGCTGCGGCGGCCACGGCCACCGCCCCCAGCGAGCCCCACAACCACGGTCCGCCTGCCAGCGCGCCCAGCGCCAGCAGCGAAAGTGGGACACCCAGGATGAGCGCGCCTTTGGAGAAACTGAACAGCACCGCCAGTCCCAGCGGGACGATTGCCAGGCCGTAGGCAACGCGACGGGGACGGTTTCGACCGAACAGGGTGACGGCCACCAGCATCGGGAGTGCTCGCCCCAGGTAGAGGCCGACGTTGTTGGGCGAGCCGTAGACGGAGCGCAGGCGGGGAAAGCCCTGCTCGGCGGTGATGACGTTGATGCCGAGGCCGTACTGTACCAGGCCGATGAGCGCGACCGCGACGGCCCCCAACACGAAGAAATCCACCACGCGCCATAAAGCCTTGCCATCGAGTCGGATCGTGCGCAGCATCAGGTAGAAGAGTGCTGGCTCCAGGACGACGACGCGCAACTCGCGCAACGCGACGTGGCGGTATTGGGCGACGAAGAGGGAAGCGATGGCGACCACCACGAAGAACAGAGCGGCGAGATCGAGAGAGGATGGGGGATGCAGGACGCAGGGTGCAGGGTGCAGGATGCAGGATGCAGGATCTCTCTTGCTTCCTGCTTCTTGCTTGTTTCCTGCTTCTTGCTTCTTGCTTCTTGCCTTTTGCCATTGACTGACCAGCCTGACTCCCCACGAGAGCACGCAGAGGAGGGTAAGGATCTCTGCCATCGAGAAGGCTTTGCCGAAAAGAGGGCGGGGATGCAGATAGAAGGGGGCCATGGCTACGACGAGCCCCAGCCCCAGGTCGAGCCGCAGGAGGATGAGCCCAGCCAGCGCCAGACCGCTGATGAGCGTGAGTGGAAGCCAGGGGGAGAAGTAGAACACGGTTGCGGCGAGGAGGATGGAGATTGCGAATTGCGAATTGCGAATTGCGAATTGTGAATTGCGGATTGGGAATTGCGAATTGCGAATTGCGAATTGCGAATTGCGAACAGTATCCTCCCCTCTTTTTGTCTCCCTGTCTCCTTGTCTCCTTGTCTCCTTGTCTCCTTGCCTCCTTGCCTCCCCTGCTCCCCACCAGATCGCGCCAGCCAGACAGGCGAAGGCCAGTACACCCAGCCCCACCAGCGCCCAGCGGTACGGGCTCGTGTCCGGCGTGCGGCTCACGCTCCAGCCGGCCAGCGGCCATTGATTCCACCCTCGCTCGGCGACGACGACCGCGACGTGGGGGCCATCGTCCAGGCCGCTGGCGACAGGGATGGTGACGATTTGGGGTGTGTAGTCGGGCGAGGTGAGCACGAGGTAAGCGGAGTGTTTCTCCCGGGGCAGCAGGTTGGCCGGCTTGCCGTCCACGCTGACGAAGAAATAGCCGCGATAGTTCCCACGGCGCACCCGCAGCGCGAAGTCGGTGCCGGCGAAGGGGATGGTGACGCGCTCCGTGCCGGCCTGGCTGGGGTCAGCCCCCAACTCCGAGAACTCCCAATTCCCTTCCCACTCGGCCTCGCCAGAGAGAGGAGAGAGAGGGGTATAGTAGGTAGTAGTGGTCTGTAAGAGTGCGTGCCGCCTGGCAGCCAGTACCGCACCAGCCAGGAGCAGGCTGGCCAGAAGGCCGATCAGGCAGATGAATGTGTGGGTTCTTGCCCCCCGTCCCTTTCGCCCCACGCTTACCTCCCATCGGTCATTGTTCATTAATCGTAACTACCCAGCGAATCTGCGCCTCAAATCGGCAAGTTGGAACAAAACACAGAGACGTGCAGAGTGGAATCACCGAGTCGCCGAGTCACCGAGTCACCGAGTCACCCAGTCACCGAGTCACCCAGTCACCACCGCCACCGGACCGCCGTCACACTGCCCTCATCGGTCAGTTGATGCATTTCGCCGTCCGTGACGTAGATCAGGTACAGATTGCCCTGGTAAACGACGGTCAGCCGGTCGCCCCCCGGCCCCCAGGCTATCTCCGGGTACTCCAGGCCGATCTCCTCTTCAGGCGGGAAAAGCGGTCTCCGGTCGGAGCCGTCGCGGTCCATTAGATAGAGGTCGTAGCCGCTGGTTGGGCTGGCGTAGGGGCTGCGGGCGTGGCCGAAAGCGATGCTCTCCCCCTCGGGCGCGTAGACCGGCGCGGCCCACATACCGGCCTCGCTGGATAATTCCGCTGTGAGCGTGCCATTGGCGGCCAGCGTCCAGACGTCGAAGACGGGGCTGTCCTCCGCTGTTTCGCCGGTCGGGGCAGGGCCGTGCAGCGTGGTGACGATGAACTTCCCCTCTGGCGACCAACTGATGGTCGGTGTCCAAACCCAGGGGGCGTAGGTGCGGTACGGTGGGAAGCGGGCCAGTGGAGTCTGCACCCCGTTGTAGGCGCGGACGACGCCGACCTCGTCGGCGCGGGCGTAGGCCAGACTACGCCCGTCGGGAGACCAGGCGTAGGTGGTGCCCCACCAGCCGTAGGCGCCGCCGGCGCTGGGCTCCACGATGCGTCGCTGGCCCAGCAATCGGCCATCGCGAGCGCGGGGTCGGGCGACCCACAGGTCGTTTTCCGCTTTCCAGCCGGGACTGCCCTCGGCCGGCGTGCCGGTGGCGTAGGCGATGCGGCAGCCGGCGCCGGTGGGAATGGACTTACATTCGGGAGCCCAGTCGGCCCATAGGACGTTTTCGGCCTCCAACCGAATCGGCTCGGCATCGGCGGTAGCCGTCTCAATCATCCACAGGGTGTCAAGGGGGCCATTCTCCTCCGTTTCCCCTTCATTCTCCCCACCTGGAGGTGGAGATGGGGTTACGTCCCCTTTGGTAGGGGAGGTGGAAGGGGTTACTTCTCCTTCATAGATGGGGATGCTCTCCCTTTCCTCCCCATCCGGGGCGGCAGTCCATCCTTCCTCCTTACCCGGGGGGATAGCCCAACTTTCCTCCTCAACCGGGGGGATAACCTCACTTTCCCCCTCACCCGGGGGGGCGATTCCACCTTCTTCCCCACCTGGTGGGGCGACGCGGGTGAAAAGCAGGCAGGAACCGTCAGGCGAGAGGGCGAAGACACGGCCGTCCAGGTCGCCGGTGTACGTCAGCCGCCGCTGGTTGGGGCTGGTGGTCTGCATCACCCAGGCGTTGTGGTTGGCGATGTAGGCCACGGTGCCAGTGATGGGCACAGGCATGAGTTCTGCCTGCACGCCGATGAGGACCACTTCGGCGCGAGGTTCCTCAAGCGTGACCTGCCGCACGAGCCGTCGCTCGATCTCGACGCCGTCCTCGACGGTGATGCGGTAGCTCAGTTCCTCGATGCCGGTGACGCCTTGCTCCAGCAGGCGGGTCTCGCCGGTGGGGACGGAGGCATCGCGCACGGTCTGGCGCTCGAAAGGGATTTCGCGCTGCTCGATCTCGGTGCGCACCTCGACGCGGATGACACGCACCGCCATCCCGTCCTCGATGAAGGTAGGCTCGACGGGCACCACGCGGTCGTCCTCATCGAGCGTGATGCCTGCTTCAGCCAGAAGGTCGCGGACGGTGAGGGCGTCGGTGGCGAGCGTGCGCGTTTCGCCGTCTGCGACGAGCGTAACGGTGCGAGAACTATCGGGGACACACGCTGTCAGCGGGAGCAGGAGCAGTATAAGGATGGCCCATTTGCCCATTGCAGGGCAGATTATACCACCGGAGGCGGGTTAGAACAACGACCCATTATGGAAGCGTATCGTATTTGGGACACTGCCTGTCGACTGTCCTCAGCGTGATACGCTCGCATAGAGACGCATCGTAGCGGCTCAAAGCGCGAACCGCACCCGGCCCCGCGCTTGTAACTCCAGCGGTAACAGGCTGTGATAGATAAAGGCGTGCAGCGTGGTCTTCACCCCTGCCTCTTGGCCCAGCTGTACCACTGCCCCGTTCTGCGATTCCAGTTCCGAGGGTCGGCCCTCCATGATGTCTCGCTGCATCGAAGCCGTCCCGTCCGGCGGCAGGCTATCTATGAGGGTCATCGTCTGGCGGATGGCCTCTTCTGGCAGAGCGATTTCTCGTGCCCGCGCCACGGCGAGAACCTCGTGCATGGCCCGTTCCAGCATCTGGCGCGTCTCGGGTAGGCTGCGCAACACTCCCGCAGGGGCACGAGTCACCGCTCCCACCCCGCTGAACGAGGCGATGAACAGGAACTTCTCCCACAGGGCAACCTGGATGTCCGGGGGAATTTCGGCCGTCACCCCTGCCCGTGCAAAGGCCTCCCGCAATCGTTTGGCCCGTTCGCTGGGACGGTTGTCCAACTCGCCAAAGGCCACGTAGGGCTCAAGCCCGGCGTGGCGGACGTGGCCGGGCTCCACGACGGAACTGACGATTCTGCATAAGCCACCCAACACGTGCTCGGCGCCCAGCACCGCCGCCAACTGAGATGGCGCTTCCACCCCGTTCTGCAGCGGTACAACGAACGTCTCTGGCCCGACCAGCGGGCGGCAAGCCAGCGCCGCCTCCGTCACCTGCCAGGCTTTCACCCCCACCAGGACTGCGTCCACCACCCCCACCTGTGCTGGATCGTCGGTCGCCTGCACGGGCCGTACCACAAAGTCGCCCTTGGGGCTATCCATCCGCAGACCGTGGTCCCGCAGAGCCCGCAATTGCTCCCCACGGGCGATAAACACGACATCCCAGCCGGCCTGGGCCAGCCGCCCGCCAAAGTAGCCACCCACGGCCCCTGTGCCAAACACCGCTATGCGCATGAGAACCTCCTCAAAGGGAAACAAGTCTCCGGAACTGCCAATCTCTTTCCTGATGCTACTATTCTATCACAAGACCTGCCTGCAAGACAAGCGCATCTACATCGGTGCGATGAAGGTGCTGGCTGCCCACCGGCACGGACTGAAGACGTTGATCCTGAACCCGCTTGACCTCCTTGCCAAGTTGCCTATAATCAGTACCTGAGAGGGTGACTGAGAAGTTCACCAATTCCAGAGCGTCAAATCATCGGGGAGCCCCACCGTGGAAGTCATTCTGACCCACGAAAACACAGACTTCGATGCCATCGCCAGCCTGCTGGGGGCGGGCAAACTCTTCCCGGCCGCCACGCCGGTGTTGCCTCGGCGCATCAACCGCAACGGGCGGGCGTTCCTGGCTCTCTACGGCGCCGAACTCCCTTTCGTCCAGCCCGATGACCTCCCGCACGGCAACATCAGGCACGCCATCCTGGTGGATACGCAGAGCATGACCACGCTCAAGGGGATGGGACGCGACCTGCGGGTGGACATCATTGACCACCACGAACTCGACCGCGAACTGCCCCCCAACTGGACCTACTCCGGCGAGCCGATGGGGGCCACGACCACACTGCTGATCGAGGAGATTTCGGCCCGCTCCCTCAAACTGACTGGTATCGAAGCCACGTTGCTGTTGCTGGGCATCTACGAGGACACTGGCTCCCTCTCGTACGCGGGGACGACCGCCCGCGACGTGCGGGCGGCGGCCTGGCTGATGGAACAGGGGGCCCGTCTCGCCGTCGTCAACGAGTTCCTCCATCATCCCCTCGCGCCCGAGCAGCGCGAACTTTACGAGCGGCTGCTGGAACAGAGCGAAACCCACGAGATCGAGGGGCATACGGTCATCGTCGCCTGGGCCGAAGCACCAAAGTTCACGGAGGAGATTTCAACGCTGGCCCACAAACTGCGCGAACTGCTGGAGCCATCGGCGCTGTTTGTGCTCGTCGCCCTCGACAAGCGCATCCAACTCGTAGCCCGTAGCACCACCGACGACATTGACGTCTCCGCCGTGGCAGGGCGCTTCGGCGGCGGTGGGCATAAGCGTGCAGCCGCGGCGCTCATCCATGGCCGCTCGCTACAGGCAGTGCACGAGAAATTGCTGTCCATTTTGCCTGAAGTCGTGCGGCCAGGCATCACCGTCGCCCAGGTGATGTCCCGGGGCGTGCAGGTGCTCTCCCCTGAGGACACAGTCGCTGACGCCGCCGAGCGCATGCGGCGCACCGGCCACGAGGGATACCCTGTCGTCGCGGAGGGCCACGTGATCGGGCTGCTGACTCGCCGGGCCGTGGACCGGGCGCTGCAGTTCAAGATGGACGACGTCTCCGTTACCCAGGTGATGGAGGTTGGCAGCATCACCGTCAGTGCCGGTGATTCGGTGGAACGCCTGCAGCGGCTGATGATCGAAAGCGGCTGGGGCCAGGTTCCCGTCGTCGAAGGCGACCGCATCGTCGGCGTGGTCACCCGCACCGATCTGATCACGTTGTGGGGCACGCCCCCGACGCCACCCCGCCGCCGCGAGATCGCCGCGCTGCTGGAGCAGGCTCTCTCGGGCCCGGTGCTCGCCCTGGTGCACCGCATCTCGCAGACGGCCCACGAAATGGGGTACGTTCCCTACTTCGTCGGCGGGCTGGTGCGCGACCTGCTGCTGGGCAATCCCATCGTGGACGTGGACATGGTCATCGAGGGAGATGCCATCGCACTGGCCCGTCGCCTGGCCACCGACCTGGGAGGCCGGGTACGCACGCACAGGCGCTTTGGCACCACCAAGTGGCTCCTTTCGCGGCGCGTCTGGCGACAGGTCGCCAGCAGTCTCTCCCACGACGCACCACCGCCCAGCGTAGATTTCGTGACGGCGCGCACCGAGTTCTACACCTATCCCACCGCCCTGCCGCAGGTGGAGCGTAGTTCGATCAAGCAGGACCTCCACCGCCGCGACTTCACTATCAACACGCTCGCCATCTGCCTCGACCCGGACCATTGGGGGGAACTCCTGGATTTCTACGGCGGCGAAGCCGACCTCCAGAGCGGTGTTATCCGCGTGTTGCATAGCCTCAGTTTTGTGGACGACCCCACCCGTATGCTGCGGGCCGCGCGGCTGGAGAGCCGGATGGGATTTCACCTTGACCCCCGCAGCGAGGAACTGATCGCCGATGCGCTGCCGTTGTTGAAACGGGTCAGTGGCGACCGCATACGCCACGAACTGGAGCAGATCTTCCGCGAGGCTGAGCCGGAACGGGCCCTGTGCCGCCTGGACGACCTGGGTGTCCTGGCCCATATCCAGCCGGGCCTGCATTGTGACAAATGGCTACAGACCAAGTATTGTACCATCCGTGAAGACCTGAAACTTGAAACCTGGAACTTGAAACCAGAGGAAGCCCTTTTCCTGTACCTGGCCTTGCTGGCGTACCGGCTTGGCGACGAGGAGTTGGAGGGGTTGATCTCCCGTCTGAAGGTGATGCGCGACGACGCGGAAGACCTGCGTCTGTTGCCCAGCCTGGAGGAAACTCTGACCCAATTGGGAAAAGCGCGCCGACCCAGCGCCGTCTACCGCTTGCTGCAGCCATACTCTGCCCGGGTGCTGGCCATGGGCTGGGTCGCCACCGACCGCAAGCGGCTACGGGAGCGGCTGCTGCACTACCAGACTGAGTGGCGGCTGGTGGAGACGGAACTCACTGGCGATGACCTAAAAGCGATGGGGCTGAGGCCCGGCCCGCTCTTCGGGCGGCTGCTGGGTGCGCTGCGCGATGCCCGGCTGGATGGTAAGGTGAGCACGCGGGAGGAGGAGGAAGCGCTGTTAGCCAGACTGCTGGCTGCCGGTGAGAACGAAGGAACAGGGGGCAGAGGAGCAGGGGAGCAAGAGGATAGAAGGGAGGATTGATGCACGAACAGGATGCCAAGAAGCGGGGTCCGCTGATGACTGAGATCGTCGAGGGGGTACCCATTCGCGTCGAGGGACACGAAGTGGTGCCAGTGGTGCGCGTGACGAGCCGTGTGCAGCGGCGGGCCTTCGTCGGCAGCGACAGGATAGGCGCGCGGGGCGGGGGCTCCGTGCACATGCGGCCTGTCGCGATCCTGGAGCGGGACGAGACAGGTGAGCGCCGCACCCCTATCCAGGACAAGACGATGCAGGCGCTCGGTGGGTTGCTCCTGGCAGCATTCGTCATCCCGCTGCTGCTGGCGCTGGCCGTGCGCCTGATGCGCAAGACCAGCAGTCAGCAGTCAGCAGTTAGCGGTTAGTGGAACGCCAGACGAGATGTCTGGCCTGAACAAGAAAAACAGGAGGGAGGAAACCAATGGAAGCGGAGATTCAGACACTGCTCGATTCTTTGGCCGACATGCGGGAGAAGGCCAACGTCAATGCCTGCTTCGGTGAGCCTGTGACTGCCGAAGGCCGCACCGTCATCCCCGTCGCGGAGGTCGCCTATGGCTTCGGGATGGGGGTTGGGCATGGGACGGTGGTCGAGGAAGAAGCCCCGGAGGAGGAAACCCCAGAAAAGGCCGGAGGTGGCGGGGGCGGAGGCGGGGGCGTGCGAGCCCGCCCTCTCGCTGTCGTCGAGGTAACGTCGGAAGGCACCTGCGTTAAGCCGGTCATTGATGAGCAGAAGATAGCACTGGCCGGGGTAGTGCTCGTCGGCTGGACCGTCTTCTGGCTGGCCCGGGCGCTGGTAAGGATTTTCGGCCAGTCAGAGTGAGATCTGATTTGGAGGAAGCACAATGAAAGCACTGATACGCCTGGCATGGGAGGCGCTCTTCCTGAGCGAAGTCCCCTACGCCGAGATGCGTGACGACTCGACCCCGCTGGTACGGGGACTGGTGCTCGTCGCCCTGGTCGCGCTGGCTGTGGCGCTAGTCGGGTTGGTGGGGACGGCACTGGAATGGGCGACCACGCCCAACATGCGTGACGTTCAGCAGATCGTGCTCGATGGTATCCAGCAGATGCCCTGGTACCAGGAGTTGCAGAGCGACCCTGAGTTCCGCGAGATGTTCTCACAACAATATGAACTGTGGTGGCGTGTCTTCCCGGCGCTGTTCGGTGCGCCGGACATCACCAATGCTGCATTGAAAATCGTCACCTTACCGCTCGGCCTGGCCTTTGTGTGGCTCCTGTATGGCCTGCTGGCCCATCTCTTCGCCCGGTTGCTGGGTGGGCAGGAAGGCCTGAGCCAAACACTGGGTTGCACCGCGTTGGCCGTCGCGCCCCAATTGCTGAACCTGGCCACATTCTTGCCCTACGTCGCCGTCGGCAGTGTGGTGAGCACGTGGACGCTGCTCTGCCGCTACGTGGCGCTCAAGACGTGCCATCGGCTGACCTGGGGGCGCGCTCTAGCAGCGACGCTGCTGCCCTACATCGTCTTTCTTGTGGTGGTCTCATTCATCACCTGCCTGGGCGGCGCGGCTGCGGCCTTGATCTTCGGAGGAGGTACATCGCAATGAAAGAGTTGCTTCAACTCGCCTGGGGTGCGCTGCTATTCAGAGACGAGGCTTACGCCCAGCACGTCGCCCGCGCCGACGTGCTGAAGCGTGGGTTGGCACTGCTGGTGTTGGTAACGTTGCTGGCAGGTGTCGTCTCGCTCATCGTCAACCTCACCGGCGACTTGCGCCCGATGGACACTGGAGCCCAGCGTCGGGAGGCAGAGCAGAGCATCCAGGAGTTCACCAGATCTCTGAGGACGCTGCGGCAGTACTTTGACATGCCGCCCGGATTTGAACGGCAGATGACCGCCTATATGCAGGCCGGGACAGAGATAGGCTTCCACATCGCGGAACTACCGACCCGGCTATCCAAACCCGTGGGGCGGATATTGCGAGACCTGGGCGCTTTTCTATCCCTTCCCTTCAGCCGGCTGGCGGGCTGGATCGGGTACGCCTTATGGGTCTTGCTGGTCGCCAAACTGTTGGGTGGCAGGGCGACGCTTTCGCAGATGCTAGGGGCAACAGCCCTCTACGCCGCGCCACACATCCTGGACGTCCTGGGCTTCGTGGACTGCCTGGGGCCGATGCTTGGGCTGGTCGCAACGGTGTGGGGCATCGCCATCTACGTCAAAGCCTTAGCCACCGTCAACAACTTCAGCGTTGGCCGGGCCGCCGTTGCAACCGTGGTGCCGGCGCTGGTCGGCGTGGCGTTGGCACTGCTGGGCCTTTTGGTAGTCCTTGTCCTGGCGCTGGTGGGTGGTTAGGCAACCCTCCCGCAGGTTCTGGTGGCACAAGTGAATGAGGTTCTGGTGGCACAAGTGAATGCACACCCGGAGCGACAGAGGGATAGATAGAACAGGAAATGACATCGGCAACCTGTGGGAGGGTCTCGTCAAATTGGATAACCGGCCCGCTTGTGGTATAATCTGCCACACACTTGTCGCAGGAGGAGGAATATATGAAACCACTGGTTGACCCTATCCTCATCTACATTGCCCCGAACTTCGGCATCTACTGGTATGGCTTCCTGATCGTCACCGGCGTCATGCTGGGTGCCCTGTATGCCGCCTGGCGGGCCAGGCAGGATGGAGAAAACCCCGACCACGTCTGGAATGGGCTCATAGCCGCCATCATCCTGGGCATCATCGGCGCTCGGCTCTACCACGTCTTCTCGGAGCCCGCGGGCGGGATGGTGGGCTGGAGTTACTACCGCCAGCACCCTATCGAGATCTTGTACATCCGGCAGGGGGGCTTAGGCATCTACGGAGCCTTTGTTGGGGGCGTGCTGGGAGTAGTGATCTACGCCTGGCGCGCCAAGCTGCACCCGTTGCAGTGGCTCGACTACGGTGCGCCGGGGCTGGCCCTGGGCCAGACCATTGGCCGCTGGGGTAACTTCATCAACCAGGAACTCTACGGCCCGCCCACCAGTCTTCCCTGGGGCCTGATTATTGACCCAGAATACCGCATCGCCCTCTACAATGATCTCATCACCTATCCGCCCGACACCCTCTTCCATCCCACCTTCCTGTACGAATCGCTGTGGTGCTTACTTGTGTTCATCACCCTGGCGCTGATCGCGCACAAGTTCAAAGACCGGCTGTTGGAGGGAGACATCTTCCTGGGTTACATCATCGGCTACCCGCTAGGCCGTTTCTTCATCGAGTACTTCCGCCCCGACGCCTGGATGATCGGCCCCATCGCAGCCGCTCAACTGTTCGCCATCATCTGCGTCGTGGGAGGGGTAGTGTTGCTGGCCGTGCGGCACACCATGGCAAAGGCCGCTGCGCCAACCGCTGAAGCCGCCGAAGCAGTGCCAGAGTCGGATGAGGCCACTGAAGCAGTGCCAGAGTCGGATGAGGCCGCCGAAGCAGTACCAGACTCAGAATCGAAGCCGGAAACTTGATGCTGGATGCTCAATGGAAGGGCAACGGACGTACGGTTTGTGTAGTTGGCGAGCCAGAGAGTTGCTGCCTGGGGAGCCTGATGCCATTGGCATTAGGCTCTTTTCGTTCTGTGATCAGGAGGACAGCCGATGACGACGGGAGCAGACCTCTATCGCCTGCAATGCCTGGATAGCGAGGGGGACGCGAAGCAGCATCGCCTGGCGGAAATAGAGGCTGCGTTGGTAGAGAGCGAAGCGCTGAAGCAAGCACGCGGGGCACTGAAGAGTGCACGGTCGCTGATCCAAAGATGGGCACTTCGACAACGCGATCTGGAACTGGAGATACAGGGGCTCTCGAACAAGATCGCACGCTCTGAGCAGCGGCTCTACAGCGGGGTGGTCAAGAATCCCAAAGAGTTAGCGGACCTACAAGCAGAGGTCGCCGCGCTCAAACGGCGGCGGCAAAAACTGGAGGATGACCTGCTGGAGGCGATGATCGAGCGGGAGGAGGCGGAGACTGCACGCTCTCAGGCCCAGGCACATCTCGACGAGATACAGACCCGCTGGTCGGCCCAGCAAGCAGACCTGAGGGCCGAACGAGAGATGCTGCAGGCACGGCTGGCAGGAATCGAGCAGGCGCGAGCAGCACTGCTGCCCAACATCGAGGCCGATGACCTGGCCATCTACCAGGCCCTGCGGCGCAGGAAAGGCGGACAGGCCGTAGTCCGGGTGCGCGATGGGGCATGCGGTGGGTGTGGGGTCGCTATATCACCGAGTTTGGAATGGCAATTGCGGCAGGAGAAACCGGTTTACTGCAGCAACTGTGAGCGCATAATCGTGCGTATCTGATGGCTTATGACAAAAAGACCACGACCTCCTCTACTCTGAGGAGGTCGCGGTCTGCGAAAGGAGGGTAACCACAAACAACCCTTGATGTAGGTTTCGGGGGGGCGGGAACCCATCTCCCACATCGCCACTATTCTAGCGTATAGGTGGCACCGCGTCAATAGTGCAAATGCACCAATGCACGGTCGGCGCGGTTGACATCCGCGCCAATCTGACTATCATAGACAAAGGTTTCGATCAGCGCTCAACGTCTCAGGAGACTCGGCTGGTTCTCGGACACGGAGGAAGGTCATGGAAGAGCAAATTCTGGTTATTGAAGATGATGATGCTCTGGCATGCCTGATGCGTCTCCAACTGGAGCGTGCTGGCTATCAGGTTGCGGTCTGCCAGGATGGGCTGAGCGGATTGCAAGAGGTCCGCGACTCGGAGCCGGATCTGATTTTGCTCGATATTCTCTTGCCCGACATGAACGGCTGGGATGTCTGCGTGCGATTACAAGAGATCACCGACGCCCCGATCATCTTCACCACTGCGCTGGGGGCCGAACGTGACATAGCCCGTGGCCTCGAATTGGGTGCCGACGACTATATTATCAAGCCTTTCAGTTACAAGGAACTTCTCGCCCGTGTCAAGGCTGCCCTGCACCGGGCGCGGCGTTCTGCATCTCAGAAGGCGACGTACGAGAATGAGCAGCTCTACGTGGACATGGGAACGCGCACGGTCAGAGTAAATGGAGAGCACATCTTTCTCACGCCGTTGGAGTACAAACTGCTGGCTGCCCTGGTTCAAGAGGCTGGACACGTGGTCTCACACGCGACACTCCTGCACCGTGTCTGGGGACCACAATACGAGGGCCGACGCCAGTACCTGAAGTTGTACATCTGGTATCTGCGCCAAAAGATCGAGGCCGATCCCTCCCACCCCAGACTCATCATCACCGAGCGGGGGGTCGGGTACCGGATAGTTGCCCCTCAGCAAATAGCGTAAACATCGCCACTGGGAGCGAGCCGTGCTCTGTATCCTCTACTCCACTATCCACTATCTGCCGGGGACTGCTCTGGCCCCTCAACCCTGGCAGTTTGACATCTGGTCAGCGCTGCTCGGCGCAGCGGTGGCCCTTCTGCTGGTCTGGCTGGCCTACCGCTTTCGCGACGCCCTGCGCCTGGGTTGGGATACCACGGTGGCTCCGCTAGGCCGGTTGCACCATCGCCTGCAGGCCAGCGACGAGGGCCGCTACCGCGAACTGGTCGCCAGGCGAGTGCGTTCTCTCACCGTACCGGCACACGTAGCTCCGCTGGACGCCGTCTTCGTCGAGCCTGAACTGCTCCCCCCCTTGCCTCTGCCTCAGTCTACCTCGGAGGTTGAGCCTGTGCCCCTGGTCCCCCAGGCCTTGCCGCCGCACCGGATTCTGGGGGGACACCAACAGTTGGTGATCCTGGGCACCCCTGGGGCGGGGCGAACAACGCTGCTGGCCCATCTCGCCCTCGTGTGCGCTCTCACGACGAACGAGAAGAGCCCCGCTACGGAGATAGACACCACACTGGGGCCGTTCCAGGAGCGGCTGCCACTCTTCGTGCTGCTGCCAGCGGTGAATTGGGACGAGGCAGACAAAGAGGATGAACAAGAAGACGACCCGGTAGATATGCTCCTCCGTACAGCGCTGACCGCCGTCGGAGGTAGCAGCGGGCTGGCGCGTCCCTTGCGCCAGCGCCTGGAGACCGGTCAGGCTATCGTGCTGGCCGATGGATGGGATGAACTGTTGCCGCAGCAACGCCAGCGGGCAACAGCGTGGTTGGCCGACCTGGTCGCTGCCCTGCCGGGAAACCTGTGGCTGGTCAGCGCGGGGATGCGGGGGTATGCGCCTCTGACCGAGGCGGGCTTTGTTCCCTTGACTCTGGCGTCGTGGGACGCCAGGCGGGTGGAGACATTCGCGAGGCGGTGGGTGGAGGCCTGCGCTCCGGCCGATGAGCCCCCCCCCGTCGTCCTCCGCGAGTTGGCGGCCGAATTGTGGCGTGCGGCGCGAGCGGGTTCCTCCCCATTGGAGTTGGCGCTGGGGGCATTCGTGCATCTTTCGGACGGACAGTCGCCGTCCAAACGCGCGGCCCTGTTCGACCGGACGCTGGACTTGCTGCTGTGGCAGAAACAGGAAGATAAAGCCTGGTTATCGGCGGCCTGCCGGGTGGCCTTGGGGCAGGTGGCATTGGAACTCCAGCAGGAAGGGCGTGCAGCGGCTAGCCGCGAGGGAATCGAAGCAGCGATCGAGGCTGCTCTACCCCCGTCTGAGGAGCGTCCAGCACGTGCGACACTCCACGCCTTCCGCACGCTGACCGGTGAACGTGGTTTGCTTCGCCCAGCAGGGGCCAACCGCTATGTCTTCGTCCACCCTCTCTGGCAGGCGTACCTGGCGGCGCGCCAATTGGTTGCCGTCGCTCAAGCCAGCCTCATCGAGCGGTTAGACGACCCCCTTTGGGCTGAGGTGCTGCGTTTCTACGCCGAACTCGGCGATATGGGGCCGCTGGTGGCAGCGTGGCTGCGCAGCCCCGACGACATGTTCCACACACGCCTCTGCACTCTCAGTTCCTGGATCAGTGTGGCTCCAGAGGGTACAGCCTGGCGCGATGGCACGATGGCGGTGTTGGCCCGTGGTTTTCTACAGCCAGGCCAGCCCGCGACAATCCGGCAGGCATTGGCAGAGGCACTGGCAGCGACCGGTGTATCTGGCGTCATCTATCTCTTCAAGCAGGCGCTACAGCATCCGAATGGAGAGGTGCGCACTGCCGCCGCTCTGGGACTGGGCAGAATCGCGGGCGAGGCAGACCTGCCAGACCTTGAGGCTGCATTGAAGGACGAGGATCCTACCGTGCGCCAAGCGGCTGTACGTGGACTGGCATACCCAGGCATTGACGCTACGATGCGGCTCCTGGAGCGGGTGCTGTTGGAGGGAGATGAGACGCTCAGACCGGTGGCAGCCAGGGCGTTGGCTGAATGTGGAGAAGAAGGGGTGACTTTCCTGCGCGAGGTGGCCGCATCGGAGGACGTGATGACCCGGCGTGCGGCGGTCTTCGGGTTGGCGCAGGCCGGGGCGCGGGATCTGCTGGAGACAATAGCGCGGGATGACGAGCAGTGGATCGTGCGCTCGGGAGCATCAATGGCACTAGCAGAGATGGAGGAGCAGGAGAAACGCCCTGGTGTCGCGCCTCCGCCCAAGATCGAGCGCTTGCCCTGGCTCATATCGTGGGCGGCAACCCAGGGCGAAGGAGTGGGGGTGGGCGATGCAGCGCGGCAGATGCTCCTGCGCGCGCTGATCGAGGGAAAGGCCCCCACTCGCCAGGCCGCGGCGCAGACGCTGGCGCAGGTTGGTCACCCCGACGACGTCGATCTGCTGAGAGCCGCGCTGACTGACCCCGATCCGGCTGTCGCGAGCACAGCGTTGGAGGCGCTGGCTGAGATTGGCAGACGGTATGACTCGAGGATTGAATAGGCGAGTAGACGATGTGTGCTGTGTAGGGGCAGGGTTTCCCTGCCCTGTGATGAGGCCCTACTTCGTGCCCAGCAGCGCGCGGATGGCGTCGGCGGAGACCCCTCTCACGCGCACCCGCTTCTGGCGCGAGGTATGGCCGGTCAGAATCTCGACGTCCGACGGTGAGACGCCCAGCCGCTGGGCCAGGAACTCTTGCAACGCACGGTTGGCTTTGCCCCTCACCGGAGGGGCCGTCAACCGTATCTTGAGTGCGTCACCGTGCAGCCCCACCACCTCGTCCCGCCTGCTCCGGGGCAGGACACGTATCCGAAAGGTGCACCCCTCTTTTCCTTCGGTTACCTGCAGCGTCATCTCAGCCTCGCGCTAGAACAGCGCCATAATCAATACCCCCAGCAGTTGCTCCACGAACCAGAGGATGAGCAAGGCCACCATAGGCGTGAAGTCCACGCCACCAACAAGCGGGATGTAACGGCGCAGTGGGGCCAACACCGGCTCGGTAATCTGGACCAGGAAACGCGCCACCGGGTGGTAGTAACTGATGCGAACCCACGACAGCAGCGCACGGGCGATGATGGCAAAAGAGTAAAGGGTGAATATCAAGTTGATCAGTCGCAGTAAAATGACAGCCACGTGAACCTCCGCTAGTACCGTCGCGCGCCGAAAACGGCGCGTCCAATCCGCACCATCGTTGCCCCTTCCTCTACCGCGACCTCGAAGTCGTCGGTCATACCCATCGAGAGGTGACGCCAGTCGTGGGCTGGGAAACGTCCCCGCAGTGCTTCCAGCAGCGCACGCAGGCTGGCAAAGACGGGCCGCACGGTCTCAGGATCAGCGACGAGGGGAGCCATCGTCATCAGGCCCTGCACCGCAAACCCCGGCAGCGCCAGAATCTCCTCGACGGCGGCGAAGAAGGCCTTTTGCCGCGCTTCGTCGTGCTCCCAACCCCGCAGGTCAAACCCAAACTTGGTCTCCTCGCCGGAGACGTTGCACTCCAGAAGCACCGGCAACGTCCGATCCGCCTCCTGTGCGAAGCGACTCAGCCGCCGCGCGATTTTGGGCCGATCTATGGAATGGACGTAGTCGAAGTGTGCCACGACCGCCTTTGCTTTCCGGCTCTGTACGTGGCCCACCATGTGCCAGACCGGTCGAGGGCCGGCGATGGCAGCGTGGACGACGGGGATCTTGGCCGCCCCCTCCTCGACGCGGTTTTCGCCGAAGTGACGCACGCCAGCCTGGTAGGCGGCGACGACTGCCTCGGAGGGAAATGTCTTGGCTACGGCGACCAACGTGACCTCGGTGGGGTCCCGCCCGGCCCGCAGTGCGGCCCCGGCAATGCGCTCCTGAACCTGTGTGAGATTGCGTGCGATTTCGGTCATTCCAGTAACTCCATCACTACTCCAAAGCGGCCGGTGCGCCCGTGCTCGGCCCGGTGCGAGAAGAACTCATCCACGTGGCAGGCAGTGCACAGGCCGGCATCCTCGATCTGCTCCACGCCAGCAGCGCGCAGTTGGGCCTGCACCGCAGCGGGCAGGTCTAGGTAGGTCCGCCCATCAGCGTCGCGCACCACGCCGGCCCCAGGCGGACAGGCCGTCTCCACCGCTACCGCAACTTCCGGCCCCACCGCGTAGCAGCAGGGGCCGATAGTCGGGCCGATGCCGGCCCACAGATCGGCCGGGTCGCAGCCCAACCGCTCCGTCATCGTCCGTACCGTTGCTCCGATGACGCCCGCCACGACACCGCGCCATCCCGCGTGGGCTATCCCCACCACGCGACGCACGGGGTCGAAGAACAGAACCGGTGCGCAGTCGGCGAAGCGCATCAGCAGTGGTACGGCGGGTACACTGGTCACCAGCGCGTCGGTGGCCGGCTGGACGGTGCCCAGGTGGGCCCGCCCGACCACTCCTACGCGCGTGCCGTGCACCTGATAGGGACTGACGACCCGCCCGGGCTCCAATCCCAGTGTGCTCAGAGCCCGCCGATGATTCTCCTCCACTGCTGCCAGGTCGTCACCGACGGTGTGGCTCAGGTTAAGTGTGGCATAAAGCCCCCGACTCACGCCGCCGATGCGGGACAGAACGGCGTGAACCAGCCCCTCGGCCTCGCTCAACCCTTTGAAGCGATATAGGACTACGCCGTCCACACACGCGCGCAGCGTTTGTTCATTGTTCATTGGTTACTGCTCAGGTGCAACGCACTTTTGCTACAAATCTGCCTGTTCTACGGTGCAATCCACTGGACAAAATCGCTGAAGTGGCAAGAGACAAGTGCGTTGCACCTTATGGCTGAGTAGTAACGTTCATTGATTCATTGTTCATCGGTTTTGGTCTCCCACCCGAACCGCTGCTGCAGTGTCTCGTGGTACTCATCCATCACCTCCTGGATGAGAGGATAGGCCAGCCAGATCGTCGCCAGGCCGAAAAGCGCGCCGGTGAGGGTGCGCATAAAGGGCGTGGTCTCGTAAGGGGTGATGGGGAAGTTGATGGGGGGAGCAGAGACGAGATAGGAGAAGGCCTGATAGCCACCGTCCACTGCTATCGGCACGAGACCGAAACCGACGTAGGCCCACCAGGGGAGCGGGCGCACGCGCCGTCGTACCAATACGTAGAGCAGTCCGAAGAGAAAAATCGCTCCGTGGGTGGCCACGCACCGCTGGCAGAGAGCCATCTTATACCCCACAGCCTCGTTGCCGACGAAGGTAGGCGCCCACTGGCTCACCAGCGCAGCGGCTCCGACCCGTTCCATCAACTCCGGCAGCGTGTAGGCGAACTGGGGACCGAACAGGAACCAGGAACGCTGTGGCAACTGATTGCACAGTGGACGGTAGATGATATGGATGGCCATCGCTGGCCCCTCGGCCCCCAGGTGCATCAGCGCCGGGGCCAGGATGGGAGCGCCCACGTAGAGAAAGGCCAGCGTGTTGAAGACGGCCAGCCAGTGCCTGCAGAGCCAGAAGACGAAGCGGTCGGCCAGGAGGATGGCCCGACGCTGTCCCTCGCCCATCCGCCTGGCCTGCGCCCTCCGTCGTTCCACCTCGGCCAGCACTTCGGCCGTGTTCGGTTGTCCGGGGTTGTTTGGCTTGTCCAGTGGAACCTACCCGAGTTTCTCCTTGAAGGCCGCCGTAAGCGCGGGCACCACCTTGAACAAGTCGCCAACGATGCCATAGTGCGCCAGTTTGAAGATCGGCGCTTCGGGGTCTTTATTGATGGCGACGATGACCTGGCTGGTGCGCATGCCGGCCTGATGCTGGATCGCACCCGAGATGCCAGCGGCGATGTACAGATCCGGGCTGACCGTCTTGCCGGTCTGGCCCACCTGATGCTCGTAGGGGATCCAGCCGGCGTCCACGGCAGCGCGAGAGGCCCCCAGCGCACCACCCAGCACCTGGGCCAGTTCGCGCACAGGCTCGAATCCCTCCGGCCCGCCGACGCCGCGCCCGCCGGAGACGATGATGCCAGCGTCGGCCAGGCTCACGCCCCCCTCGGTTGCCAGGAATCCCGTCACCGTGGAGGGAATGTCGCCTTCGGCCATAACTGGCTCCACACGGGTCACCTCGCCGCTTCGGGCGGGATCGGGCTCCGGCTTGGGGAAGGCGCGCACGCGGGTGGTGAAGATTTGAGGCCGCCGCTCAGGGATGACGCACTTGGAGAGTAACTTGCCCGCGTAGATGGGGCGCGTGGCGACCAACTGGCCGTCCTCGAACTCCAGCGCGGTGCAGTCGGCGATGCAGCCGGTATTCAGTTCCACCGCCAATGCGGGCCCCAACTCGCGTCCGCGGAAGGTCGCGCCGATGAGGACGACGGCGGGCCCGGCCTCGCGAACCGCCTTGGCCAGCAGTGCGGCCTGCGGCTCGACGCGGAAGTCGGCCAGCGTCGCGTCTTCTGCCAGGAGGACCGTATCGGCTCCGTAGGAGATGGCATCTTGCGCCAGGGCTGCCACTCCTTCTCCGCCGAAGACACAGGCGGTCACGCTGCCCCCCCGTTCGTCTGCCAGGCGGCGTGCTGCGCCGATGGCTTCCCAGGAAGCGGCTGCGGGCTGCCCCTTGAACTGTTCTACCCAGACAAAGATGTCGTTGCTCATTGCATCGCCTCCTAGATCACCTTCTCGGCCAGCAGTTTTTCGACCAGGAGTCGCGCGGACTCCTCGACCGTCTCGGCCTCGATAATTTCGGCCTCCCCCTCGCGCGCCGGCGGCGCGAAGACCTGCGGCCAGCGCACGCCTGATCCGGCTGCGCCCACCTTGCCGGCCTCCGCACCGACGTCCTCCAGCGCCCAGAGGGGGTACTCCATCTTGGCCGCTTTGCGGATGCCGATAAAGGAGGTATAGCGCGGCTCGTTGATGCCCTTGGTCGTGCCGACCACGGCGGGCAGCGATGCCGACATCACCTGGCGTCCCTCCTCCAGCAACCGCTCGACGGTGATGGTCCTCCCATCGGGGTCCAGTTCGGCGATCTTGATCACATACATCAGCGCTGGATAGCCCATCCGCCTGGCGACAGCCGAGCCGGTCTGCCACGTCTCGGCGTCAATCGCTGACTTGCCGCAGAGGATCAGATCCACGTCACCCATCTTCTCGACGGCCTTGGCCAGCACATAACTGGTGGCGAGGGTGTCGGAGCCGGCGCAGGACTCATCCCAGATACGAACGGCCTCGTCACAGCCCATCGCGACGGCGTGCTTGAGCGCCTCCTGCGCCTCCTGCGGCCCCATTGAGATGACGGTGACCGTCCCGCCGTGCTTGTCACGGAGCAGCAGTGCCTCCTCCACGGAGTACTCGTCCCAGGGATTGATGATGAGTGGCGACTCACCCCAGGAAACGTTGCCCGCTTCGTCCACCGACATTTTGGCTTCCGAGTCGGGCGTGTGTTTGGTACATACTACGATGTGCAAGGTTCACCTCCCTAATCTAATTGGTAAGGCCTCGAAATGCGCCCATAATTATAGCCATAGACTGCCAGTGCGCAAGTCGGTTATCATCCACCTTGCCTCTTGCCTCTCCCCCGTCTGCGGCTATAATGGTCGCGTGACCCGTAAGCCTGACCACCGCCTGCTCATCACCTTCCCGGCCCTGGCACTCCTCGCCGCGGCCCTCATCTTCATCCTGCGTCCTGCCGACATGACCTATCTCGACCTCCTGCGCCAGGGGGACGAGCACGCCGCTAAGTCCTCCCGCACCGCCGCCGTTGCCGTCTACCAGGAAGCTGCCCGCTTGCGGCCTGACGATCCGGCTCCCCATCTCCGGTTGGCCCAGGTCTATCTGGACTGGGGCCGCACCGATGACGCGCTGACCGCCGTCGCGCAAGGCCAGCGGCTGGGCGCAGAGGAGGCCGATGGTTCGGCTACGCCTGTCCTGAGCGGAGCCGAAGGGCTCACCACAAGCCTGG